>OGRF01002041.1_pt1 | contig 12047 bp, 4 predicted proteins | sample 1553381 | NCBI WGS metagenome assembly OGRF01 (sample SAMEA2580060, study PRJEB22360) | human gut metagenome | biome: human gut; feature: human-associated habitat; material: faeces | place: Denmark | collected 2008/2010
TGCCGCAAAAAGTTTGAATTTTCCCTGAAAAAGGCAAAACGGATGGGAAAAAATAACATCTATTTTTACAGGCAGGAGGATTACGAGAAATTCCAGCGGAATGGAAGAATCATAAGTGCACTGAGAAATTCCATCGCTAACGGGTGTGAAGGCTTTGAAGTATATTATCAGCCGATCGTGGATTGTGTTTCCGGGCGTGTGATCGGTGCAGAAGCACTCATGCGGTATACCATGGTGACAGAGGAAGGTAAGGAGTGGCTGTCTCCGGTCGAGTTTATACCGCTTCTGGAAAAGACAGGACTGATCATTCCGGCGGGAAGGTTTGTGTTAAATGAGGCAGCAAAAATGTGCCGTGAGATACAGCAATATATACCGGAATTCAGTGTGAACGTGAATATTTCCTGTTATCAGATCGAGCATGGAAAGATTGCAGACAAGATACTCACTGCGGTCAGGGACAATGGACTGACGCCGGATCGCATCTGCATAGAAATGACTGAAAGCGGCTTCATGGATATGACACCGGTCTTTTGTAAATTCAGGAAAGTGCTTGAGGAAAATGGGATTCAGTTCGTGATCGATGATTTTGGAACCGGATATTCCAATCTCCACTGCATCAGTGACATGAATCCGGGCTATGTGAAAATGGATAAGGATTTCACAGCAAAGGCAATGAGCTGCGAACGGGATTACGAGCTGTTTAAAAAGATCATTGAGATGGTTCACAGCATCGGCATCCGCATCTGTGTGGAAGGAATTGAAAAAGAAGACTGGCATCTTAAGATGAAAGAACTGCAGGCGGATTATCTTCAGGGGTATTTTTTTGGAAAACCCTGTGAAAAAAAGAAGTTTATGGAAGAGTTTGTTTGCAATCCGCATAATAATGGCGTATGGTGAGATAGTACCTCTCAGGAGGTGCTATTTTACTATACAGATTTTTATAGAAATTTCATATCTGCATGAAACGGAGTATAAAGAATGAACGAAATAGAAGTTATCTGGAAGTTTTTAGATAATCTGGATGAGTACGTGTACGCAACAGACATAGAGACAGATGAGCTTGTTTATATGAACCGCAAATTGTTAGAGGTGTATGGATTACAGTCCATAGATGATGTGAAAGGGATGAAGTGCTACGAGGTGCTGCAGAAATCTTCTGTTCCCTGTGGTATGTGCAATAATGACAGGCTTTGTGCCGGAAAGTTTGTCGAGTGGCGTTATTATAATCCGGTGATCGATAAATACATGATGTTGAAAGATACCCTGGTGGAAGATCCTGTCACAAATAAAAAGTACCGGATCGAGATCAGTATAGATATCAGCGAGGAGCGTTCACAGGACAAGATGATCCAGAAGTACAGGGATATGGAGTCCTTTGTCAACGAGGCATTGAAGGATGCGCTTTCTGTCGAGTCGCCGGACGAGACGATCCGTATTATTCTGGAATATCTCGGAAAAGTGCTGAACGGAGAGAGAACATATATTTTTGAGAAGAACAGAGATGGCAGGGATGATAATACATATGAATGGACGGCGCCGGGAGTGCCACCGGAGATCGACAATCTCCAGAATCTTCCGCCGGAGATCTGTGAGAACTGGTATCACATTTTTGAGGAGGGAAAATATGTCCAGATACCGGATATTGAGGAGATGCGCCTGAGCGATCCGTTTCAATATGAAAATCTGAAGCGGCAGAAGATCCATTCCATTGTTGCCATGCCAATTTATGATGCGGAAAAAGTCATTGCTTTTTACGGAGTTGACAATCCGCCGGCATTTTCATTGGAATATACGTCGGATATGCTTCAGATCATGGGTTCTTTTCTCAAGTCCTGCATCAGACGCAGGAATCTGATGAGGCGTCTGGAAGATCTAAGCTATAAGGATGCGCTGACTCAGCTTGGAAACCGCTTTGCGATGGAAAAGTATGTGAGACAGATCGATCCGGAGCAGAGCGTTGGCGTAGTTTATTGTGACGTTACTGGTTTAAAGGGTGTGAATGACACACTGGGACATAAGGCAGGGGATGACCTGATCCTTAGAGCCGGTGCATGTCTGGAGCAAGTGTTTGGCGATTACGGCGTATTCCGTATCGGGGGAGATGAGCTGCTTGTATTGTGCGCGCAGATCGATCAGGACACGTTGGCGGAACGCATAAGGCAGTTAGAGTGTCTGACAGCTGAGAAGGACGTAAATATCGCAGTGGGAGTGATCTGGCAGGACAGGGCGGACACACATCTGGATGAACTTCTGCAGGAAGCTGAGAAGCGCATGTATGAGGATAAGGCAGAATACTATAAGAAAACAGGGATTGAGCGGAGAGGTGCAGACAAAAAAGGCTGAATCTGCTCTCACTAAATGAGAATAGATAAAAAAGTGATAATAATTTTGTCTGAAAACGATATTTTCCTAGGCGAAATGTAAAAAATTTTAAAATAGAAATAAAATGATTGTGATTTTGCCATGAGGTACAGTATAATAAGAAATGTCGGTTAAATGTAAAAATCATGTAAAAAGTTTGTAAATAAAATTGCAGACAGGGATACGTTAGGATGTATAACGTAGTTAGGAGTACAAATGACAACATTTACTATTATTTTATCGCTGCTCAGCGGAGTGGCACTGTTCCTTTTTGGTATGTCCCTGATGGGGGACGGACTGAAGAAAGTAGCGGGTAATAAGCTGGAGCTGGTTCTTTATAAGCTGACGAACACACCGTTGAAAGGAGTGCTGCTTGGAACTGCTGTGACAGCGATCATCCAGTCCTCCTCCGCAACGACTGTTATGGTTGTCGGCTTCGTAAATTCCGGAATGATGAAGGTTGCGCAGGCAATCGGTATCATCATGGGAGCCAACATCGGAACGAGTGTGACAGGCTGGATTTTGTGTCTGTCGTACATTGACGGTTCGAACGGGATTGCACAGCTGCTGTCCACGGCGACTATCTCAGCGATCGTGGCGATCATTGGTATTATCTTTAAAATGTTTGTAAAAAAATCCGGCTTTAAAAATGTCGGTGACATTATGCTTGGGTTCTCCATCCTGATGGTGGGGATGCAGACCATGAGTGGGGCAGTTGCACCATTAAAAGATAACGAGCATTTTGTGAATGTATTGACAATGTTTAAGAATCCGGCGGCAGGTATACTGGCAGGTATTTTATTTACAGCGGTATTGCAGAGTGCATCTGCCTCAGTCGGTATCCTTCAGGCGTTGTCCATGAGTGGAACAATCACTTTTGCAGCGGCGCTTCCTATTACCATGGGTATCGGTGTCGGCGCAGCCTGTCCGGTTCTGCTCTCCTCGATCGGAACGAACAAAAATGGTAAGAGAACAGCCCTGATCTATCTGTTTAACGATCTGTTCGGCATGCTGTTCTGGTCAATTGTATTCTATTCTGTCAATGCAGTGGTGCATTTTCCATTTATGAATGCCACCATGAGCCCGGTACTGATCGCACTGTTAAACACGGTTTTCCGTGCGGCAACGATTTTAGTACTTCTTCCATTTATCAAATGGATTGAAAAAATTGTTTATCTTGTTGTAAAAGATTCGCCGGAGGACGAGGAGGATCAGGCAGACTTCGATCTGCTCGAGGAGCGTTTCCTTGCTTACCCGGATCTTGCGATCACACAGAGCCATCTTGCGATGAACGGCATGGCAAAGAAGGCAAGAAAGAATATTTTACGCGCGTTAAGCCTGTTCCTTGTGTATTCGACAGAAAAGTTTAATAAGGTACAGGAAAAGGAAACGCTGATCGATAAATATGAGGATAAGCTGGGAACCTATCTGATGCAGATGTCCACGCATGAGATGAATGGAAGCCAGGCGAAGCAGGTATCCAAGTTTTTGCATACAGTGAGTGATTTCGAACGTCTGGGCGACCATGCGGTGAATATCTCAGAGGTTGCGGCGGAGCTGAACGAGAAGAAAATTGCATTTTCGGATGAGGCACAGTATGAGCTGGATGTGCTGGAGAATGCAGTAAAAGAGTGTGTCAGTCTTGCGGTGGATGCATTCTGTGCGGATGACCTTGAGATGGCGGCAAAAGTAGAACCACTCCGCGAACTGATCGGTATCCTCTGCGATGAACTGAAACTGCGTCATATCGCAAGACTCCGCACCGGAAAATGCGAGATGAAGCAGGGATTTGCGTTTAATGATCTGTTGACGAACCTGGAACGAATCGCAGCACACTGCTCGAACATCGCAGTTGCCATGATCGAGCTTGAGGCAGCAGACTTTGATACCCATGAGTATTTAAAGAGTGTCCGCGAGTTAAAGAATGACACTTACATGGCATACTTTGATGAGTATGAAAGAAAATATGACATCAATGGTTACCGGAAGAAAAAGACAAAAGCACAGAAATAGAGATCAGTGATTACGGCTGTCGTACTGAAAGGAGAAATTCCCGGATTGTATGGCAGCTTTTTTGTTCCATTCTTTTGGAGAAATTTTCTGATGGAAAACATCATAAGCCGGGAACTTTATTCTAGTCAAAAAAGATAGAATGATGTACTATGAAAAGGAACAGAAAACGAAAATTAGAATTTGAAAAAAGTTAGGGAAAAACATGTCGCTGCAATTTATTTTCGGAAATTCAGGAAGTGGAAAATCATCCTATTTATATAGGAACATACTAAAAGAGGCGGCAGAGCATCCGGAGAAAAATTATCTGGTGCTTGTGCCGGAGCAGTTCACCATGCAGACACAGCGCGAGCTTGTGCGGCTTGAAAAGTCACATGCTATCATGAACGTGGATGTGTTAAGTTTTGCGCGCCTTGCATACCGTGTGTTTGACGAGCTTGGGAAACAGAACCTGCGCGTGTTGGAGGAGACCGGAAAGAATCTGGTGCTCCGCAAGCTTGCAGGGGAGCAGAAGAAAAACTTAAGTGTGCTGGGCGGTAACTTAAACCGGATGGGGTACATCAGTGAGGTGAAATCCCTCATTTCCGAGCTGACGCAGTATAACGTGTCACCAGAAAAATTGGATACATTTTTGGAGACGGAGGATGTCGGGGAGACATTGCGCCTGAAAATGCAGGATATCTCGGTCATGTATCACAGTTTTTCTGAATATCTGCAAGGGCAGTATATCACCTCTGAGGAAGTGTTATCGCTATTGTGCGATGCCGCAGAGGATTCGAATATTATAAAAGACAGCGTGATTGTGTTTGACGAATTTACCGGTTTTACACCGATACAGAATCAGCTTCTTAGAAAACTTTTAGTGTTATCAGAGCGTATCATTGTCTCCGTGACGATGGATGCAGGCGAGGATTTTTACCATTGCAGGGGCGAGCAGGAACTTTTTTCCATGAGTAAAAAGACGGTTTCGGTTCTGATGAAAATGGCAGAGGAACTTCATGTCACGGTGGAGGAGCCTGTTGTGTTATCCGATGGAAAAAATCACAGATATAAAAATGCTCCATCCCTGTACTTCATGGAGCAGAATCTGTTTCGACCGTATTATCATAAATGGCGGCAGAAGGAGGATGAACTGCGGATCGTGAGCCTTAAAAATCCGAGGGAAGAGCTTCACTTTGTGGCGCGTGAGATCACGAAATTTGTGCGTGAGAAACAGTACTGTTATAAGGATATCGCAGTGGTGACCGGGGACGTCAGTCTTTACGACAACTATGTGGATGAGATTTTTGCAGCGTATGATATTCCGTACTTTCTCGACCAGACGAGAACCATTCTGTTTCATCCTTTTATCGAGTTTATCCGTGCGGTGCTTGAGGTGGTGGAACTTGATTTCTCTTATGAGAGCGTGTTCCGTTTTCTGCGCTGCGGTCTGACCGATATCACAGAGCAGCAGATCGATCTGCTGGAAAACTATGTGCTTGCCAAAGGGATACGTGGCAGAAAAAAATGGGAAAAACAGTGGACGTTTGTGTTCGATGATACCGAAAAAGAGAACCTCACAGAAATGAATGAAGTGCGGGCAAAGATTTATGATCTCTTTGCACCGTTATCGGAAGCGTTCACACAGGGAAAGACTGTGCGTGACGAGACCACTGTGTTGTATGAATTAATTGAAAAATTAGAAATAGAACAAAAATTAAAACAAAAAGAACTGGAATTTGAACGGCAGGGCAATCAGGTCAAGGCGAAAGAGTACGCCCAGATTTACAAAATTGTCATGGATCTGTTTGATAAGGTTGTGGACTTCCTGGGAGACGAAGTGCTTCCGGTCAAAGAGTATGCGGATATTTTAGACGCCGGATTTGAGGCTGCAAGAGTCGGCGTGATCCCGCCGGGAAATGATAAAGTGACGATCGGTGACATCGAGCGAACCAGATTGAACCATATCAAAATCTTATTTTTCATCGGTGTCAATGACGGTGTTGTGCCGAAAGCGGGCAATGCCGGAGGTATCATCTCGCAGTTTGAACGTGAAAAAATGGTGGCATGTCATCTGGAACTTGCACCGGGTGCGCGTGAAAAAGTGTTCATCCAGCGCTTTTATCTATATCTGAATGTGACGAAGCCATCTGATTTTTTATATGTGACTTTTTCAAAAGTGAATGCGGACGGAAAAGCACTTAGAAGGTCGTATTTTGTTGGAACGCTCTTGAAAATGTTCCCGGAGAAAACGGTGGAGGAAATCGAGGAGACAACTTCTGCGGACTGCATCATGACGCCGAAGAGCAGCATGGCGTTTTTCCTGGAGGGACTGCAGGATAATGACAGGGCATCTGATTTTTCTCAGGTAGAAAAAAGAAAATTATGGAATGCTCTCTCAAAATTCTACCTCACAGATTCCGAGTGGAAGCCGGAAACGGAAAAACTTTTAAAAACTGCCTACGAAGTGCACAGCGATGAGCCAATCAGCCACGCAGTGACGCAGGCACTTTATGGAACCGTGTTGGAGAACAGCGTCACAAGACTGGAGCGTTTTGCGGCGTGTGCCTATGCGCATTATCTGAATTATGGACTGCGTTTAAGGGAGCGTCAGCTTTTGGAGTTCGCAAGCGTGGACATGGGAAATATTTACCATGATGCGCTCGAACATTTTTCCAGAAGGGTGGAAAAATCAGAGTACACCTGGTTTGACATCCCGGAGGACGTGCAGGAGACATTTATTGAGGAGAGCATGGATGATGCGATTGCCGGGTGCAAAAATGCCGGAGCGTTTGAGAACGTCAGAAACCGTTATCTGACCGGCCGGATGCGCCAGACCATCAAGCGCACGGTTTGGGCGCTCACCACCCAGATCCAGAAGGGGAAATTTGTGCCGACTGATTTTGAGGTGTCCTTTTCGCGTGCAGATAAATTGGACGCAATCCGTTTTCAGCTGAGTGATGAGGAAAAAATGAACCTGCTCGGCAGGATCGACCGTGTGGACACTTACGAGACGCCGGATAAAGTTTACGTGAAGATCATCGATTATAAATCGGGAAATACGAGTTTTTCACTCGTCAATCTGTATCATGGACTGCAGTTACAGCTTGTGGTCTATATGAATGCGGCATTGGAATTAGAGGGAAAACGCCATCCGGGCAAAAAAGCGGAACCGGCGGGTATCTTCTACTATCACATTCAGAATCCGATGGTAGACGGACTTGGAAATGAGACAGAGGCAGAGATAAAAAACAACGTTTTGGAGCAGTTGAAATTAAATGGTCTGGTGAATGATGATCCGGAAATCTACGAGGCGATGGATTCGGATTTTGCCGGAAATTCTTCGGTCATTCCAATCGGAAAAAAGGCGGATGGAAGCTTAAAAGCAACTTCTAAGGCTGCCAGCACCTACGATTTTTCTGTGATGTCTGACTATGTGAGAGAGAAGATCAAAGAGACCGGGAAAAAAATCTTTGCCGGGGATATTTCAATCCATCCATACTCGCTGGACGGAAAAAGTGGCTGTGATTACTGTCCATACCACACCGTCTGCGGTTTTGATGCCCGGATGCCGGGGTATTCCTATCACAAACTGGAAAAATTTGACAGTGCGGACGAGGTGTTAAAGCGTATGGAAAACGAAAAACAGGAACAGAAATAACAGGAGTGAGAAATATGGGAGTTTCATGGACCACAGAGCAGCAGCAGGTCATTGACTTAAGAAATCGAAATATATTGGTATCTGCGGCAGCAGGTTCTGGAAAGACCGCTGTTTTAGTAGAGCGGATCGTGAAAATCATAACAGACAAAAATCATCCGGTGGATATTGACCATCTGCTGATTGTGACGTTTACCAATGCGGCAGCGGCAGAGATGCGGGAGCGGATCGGAAATGCGATTGAGAAAGCGTTAGATGAACAGCCGGGGGATGAGCATCTGTTAAGGCAGCTGACCTTGATTCACAATGCACAGATCACGACCATCGACAGCTTCTGTCTGTATGTGGTGCGCAATCATTTTCATGAGATCGATCTGGAACCGAATTTCCGTATCGGGGATGAGGGTGAGTTAAAATTACTGCGCGAGGATGTTCTTGGCAAAGTTTTAGAGCAAAACTATGAAGAGCCTTCGGAAGCATTTTCCAATTTTGTGGAGGGCTATGCATCGGGGCGGACGGATGCAGCATTAAATGAGATGATCCTCCAGTTATATGAGTTTTCCAGAAGTTATCCGTGGCCGGAAAAATGGCTGGATTCCTTTGTGGGAATCTACCGCATCGAAAACAGGGAGGAGTTAGACCGTGCAGAATGGCTTGCTCCGCTCACGCAAAACATCCGCTTTGTCTTAAAAGACTGCGAACAGCTCCTAAAGCAGGCGCTTGCGGTCACACAGCAGGATGACGGACCGGATATGTATGAGAAAGCGGTGCGCAGCGATCTGGAAAAATATGAGAGTTTGTCAAAACTAACATCTTTCTGTGAACTGTCCGGGGCGCTTTCCGATATCAAATACGACAGACTTGCGAGCAGCAGAGGTTTTGAGGGAGATCCCGATAAATTAGAGCTGGTAAAAAGTCTCAGGGAGCAGGCGAAGGATGTAGTAAAGAAGTTATGTAAACAATATTTTTTCTGTTCGCCGGAGATGATGATAGAGCAGTTAGAGCGCACGGAGCCGATGTTAGAAGAAGTTGTCCGCCTCACAAAACAGTTTGCAGATGAGTTCGCAGCTGCAAAACGCCGGAAAAATCTGGTGGATTTTCATGACGTGGAACACTTTGCACTGCAGATCCTTGTAGATGAGGAGACAGAAAAAGCGAAAAAGACTGCGGAAGAGTTCCGGGATACCTTTGAGGAAATCATGATCGACGAGTATCAGGACAGCAACGAAGTGCAGGAGACACTGCTTCGCTCCATTTCCAGAGAGGAGCGTGGGGAAAATAATATTTTCATGGTCGGGGATGTAAAGCAGAGTATTTACCGGTTCCGTCTCGCAAGACCGGAACTTTTCATGAAAAAATACGATTCCTATTCGCTGGAAGAGAGCACCACGCAGCGTATTGACCTGCACAAAAACTTCCGGAGCAGAGAGGAAGTCTTAACCTGCACAAACGATATTTTTTATAAAATTATGGCGCGGAGTCTTGGAAATGTGGAGTATGACGCGGAGGCTGCACTGTATCCGGGGGCAAGCTATCCGGCAATGCCAGTGCAGGAAAATCCTGTTGGAGAAAAAGCAGCAGAAGATGAAAAAGTTTCTGGGAAACAGATAAATGGATTTACGCCTGAGATTTTACTTGCGGACAGCAATGACGAATTATTGGAGGACACCGAACTTTCCGATAAGAAGACATTAGAAGCAAAAATTGTGGCGGAGGAGATCAGACACCTGATGAAAACGCAGCCTGTCACCGATAAGGCGACCGGAGAACTTCGGGCGGCACGTTACTCCGATATTGTAATTTTGCTCCGCAGCCTGTCCGGCTGGGCGGATTCGCTTGTGGAAGTGCTGAACGGGAATGGGATCCCGGCGCACACGGTTTCTTCGACCGGATATTTTTCCACGGTGGAAGTGCAGACGGTGCTGTCCATGCTGAGGCTTTTGGATAACCCAAGACAGGATATTCCGATGGCGGCAGTGCTCCGCTCTCCGATGGCAGGGCTTACCGATGAGGAGCTTGCAGTGTTAAGGCTTGAAGATGGCAGTGTGCCTTTTCATGAAGCGGTGCTCGAACTGGCAGAAGGTCTTTATGAAGAGGACGGGCAAAAAGAAATTTCAGATTCAGAGGCAGATTCAGAGGCAGATCAGAAGCAGGGAAGAAACGCGGACGGGAAAAAAGAAGATGATATAGAGACAACCGCTCACCGGAAATTGCTCAAATTTTACAAAAAATACAGGCAATTACGGCAGCTCGTCCCGGACACTCCGATCCATGAGCTGATCGAGATCATCCTGCGCGAGACCGGATACGGTCATTATGTGGCGGCAATGCCGGCAGGAAGCAGAAGAACAGCGAATTTAAACATGCTTTTGGAAAAAGCCGCAGCCTACGAAAAGACGAGTTACAAAGGACTGTTTCATTTTGTGCGTTATATCGATGAGCTGCAAAAATATGATGTGGATTTCGGTGAGGCAGACATGGTCGGGGAGAACGAGGACGTTGTCCGAATCATGAGTATCCATAAGAGCAAAGGTCTTGAGTTTCCGATTGTGATCGTGAGCGGAATGGGCAAAAATTTCAATAAGCAGGACACGCGGAGCAAAATGGTACTTCACCCGGAACTCGGCATCGGTCTTGACTACATGGACGGAAAAAAGCGTATCAAATCACCGACTATCGCAAAGAAGGCGATTGCAAAGCAGATCGAGTTGGAAAATCTCGGCGAGGAACTTCGTGTACTTTACGTTGCCTTAACCCGTGCAAAAGAAAAGCTCATTCTCACCGGAACCTTAAAAGATGCAGCCGAAAAACTGGAATTTTACAGACAGCAGGCGAATCTTTCGAAAGCAGCAGACAGACCGCTTTCCTACCTTACAAGAGAAGGGGCTTCCGGTTATCTGGACTGGATACTTCCGGCAGTGCTTTCCTATGGGGACAAATACCCGGTTCGGATCGTGGAAGCGGCAGAGCTTGTCTTAGACGAAGTGGAAAACCAGTTAGAGCAAAATGAAAACCTGACAGAGCGGATCGGGGAGATCAAAGCGGCGGATCCACAGCTGGTCGGGCAGTTGAAGCAGCGGTTTTCGCAGCGTTATCCATATCAGACAGATATTTTGCGGAAAAACAAATATTCCGTGTCTGAATTAAAGCATCGTGCAATGCGTGAAAAATTTGAGGCAGAGCAGGAGGAGACCATCCCGGCATTTTTGGAAGAACCTGTGACACCAACGATTCCTCTTTTTATCCAGAGACAGGGAAGTGTGGAACAGGAGGCACAAAATAAGGCACAGGATGCAGGGCAGGAAGCAGAAAGTAAAGCAGAACAGAAAATAAAATCAAATACAGCAAACCGTGGTGCGTTGAGAGGAACCGCAGTACACCGCGTCATGGAGTGCTACGATTTTGCCTCAGAAAAAAGTGTACATGAACAGATGGAGGCTATGGAAAAAGAGGAGAAGATCACTGCGGATATGCGTGCACTCGTGAAAGAGCAGATTGTGGCAGATTTTGTTTCCTCGGAAACAGGAAAGCGGATGGCTCTCGCACAGCGCATGGGAGCGCTTTACCGTGAAAAACCATTTGTCATGGGATTTACGGAAGAGGAACTGGAAAGATATGGCTTTGGGGCAGGTGCGCAGATGATAGAAAATGAAGCGCAGACTGAAAATGCACAACAGGAAATCATGTCAGAAAATGTGTCGCAGGAAAATCATATGCATGAGGAAGATTTAACTTTAATTCAGGGAATCATTGATGTTTTCTGGATTGAGGATGACGGAATCACAGTCTTGGATTACAAGACAGATCGTGTGGATACTGCGCAGGAGCTGATTGACCGTTATGCGACACAGTTAAAGCTTTATGCGGATGCGTTGGAGCGGGTTTTTGCCACCCGGAAACTGAAGGTGAAGGAGATTCTGATCTACTCGTTCCGGTTAGAAAAGCTGATTTCAATTGAATAAATGTATGCACGAAGATCACTGGAGTCTTAATGATTCCGGTGATTTTCGTATAGAGCGATCGTATAGAGCAATCAGAC
>OGRF01002044.1_pt1 | contig 12039 bp, 9 predicted proteins | sample 1553381 | NCBI WGS metagenome assembly OGRF01 (sample SAMEA2580060, study PRJEB22360) | human gut metagenome | biome: human gut; feature: human-associated habitat; material: faeces | place: Denmark | collected 2008/2010
GGCAGAAGGTCGTTCAGGAATGCCCATATAATGTCGGTCTGGACAGTGCCATTCTGATGAATCCGCAGACTTGGGTTGCTTCCGGTCACCTCGGCGGCTTCTCTGACCCGCTCATGGACTGCAAAGCCTGCAAAACTCGCCACAGAGCAGATAACTTGATTGAAGACTTCGACGGTACAAATCCGGCTGGCTGGTCAAATGAAGAAATGATAAACTACATTCGGGAAAAGCAGATTCCGTGTCCAAACTGCGGTAAGTCTGATTTCACCGACATTCGGCAGTTCAACTTGATGTTTAAGACTTTCCAGGGCGTTACAGAAGATTCTAAGTCGGAACTGTATCTGCGTCCGGAAACGGCTCAGGGTATTTTTGTAGACTTCGCAAACATCCAGAGAACCACTCGGAAAAAAGTTCCGTTCGGTGTTGGTCAGATCGGGAAATCTTTCCGGAACGAAATTACACCGGGTAACTTCATCTTCCGTGTTCGGGAATTTGAACAGATGGAACTGGAATTCTTCTGCAAGCCAGATACCGACCTCGAATGGTTCCAGTATTGGAGAGGCTACTGCAAGGACTTCCTGCTGAATCTGGGCATCAAGGAAGAAAACTTGCGGCTGCGTGACCACGATGCAGAAGAACTCTGCTTCTATTCGAAGGCAACCACCGACTTTGAATATCGCTTTGCATTTGGTTGGGGCGAACTGTGGGGCGTTGCAGACCGTACCAATTACGACTTGACTCAGCACATGAACCACAGCGGCAAGTCCATGGAATACTTCGATCCGGAAGAAAACCGCAAGTATATTCCATATGTCATTGAACCGTCTTTGGGTGTAGAACGTCTGTTCTTGTCCATCGTAACAGAAGCATATGATGAAGAAGTTGTTGACGCAGAGAAGAATGATACCCGTGTTGTGATGCACTTCCATCCGGCACTGGCTCCGTATAAGGCTGCCATCCTGCCGCTGTCTAAGAAGCTGAGTGCTAAGGCTCAGGAAGTCTATGCACAGCTCTCTAAGAAGTTCATGATTGACTTCGATGATACCGGTTCTATCGGTAAGCGGTATCGCCGTCAGGATGAAATCGGTACACCGTTCTGCATCACTTATGACTTCGATACCCTCGAAAAGGATAACTGCGTAACCGTTCGGAATCGGGATACTATGGAACAGGTTCGGATTCCGATTGCAGATCTGGAAGCTTATCTGAGCGAAAAGGTAGCTCTGTAAGCTGTGATTCTTCTAAAATAAAAACAAAAACCGCCTGCTCAACTCATTCTGGTTGGACAGGCGGTTTTTGATATTCTGTGTTCAAGTTTTCGGTTTCTTTTTCCACGAAAACGGATTCTTTCCTTTCCGATGCAGCTGTTTCAGCTTGTCAAAGAAGTTTTCCCGTTTGCTGCGGTTCTTTTCATGCAAAGTTGAAGTTTTACACTGCTCTGAAATGCAATACAAAACCGCCTGCTCAACTCATCTCGGTTGAACAGGCGATTTTTTAATATTCTGCATTCAAGTTTTCGGTTTCTTTTTCCCCGAAAACGGATTCCTTCATTTCCGACGCAGCTGTTTCAGCTTGTCAAAAAAGTTTTCCCGTTTGCTGTGATTCTTCTCATCCAAAGAATTGTCGAAATCTTGCAGCAATTCTTTCTGCTTCTTCGAAAGTTTCTTCGGTACTTCTACATTCACGGTTACATACTGGTCACCACGGGCATCCCGTCGCAGCAGTTTCACACCCTTGCCACGCAGACGGAATTTTGTTCCGCTCTGTGTACCCTCCGGAATGGTATACTTCACATCTCCGTCAATGGTCGGCACGGTGATTTCTGCACCTAAAACTGCCTGTGCATAGGTAATCGGAATGTCACAGTAAATATCGCTGCCCTCCCGTTCAAACAACGGATGGGACATCATTTCTACTGTTACATAAACATCACCAGCAGAACCACCGTTCAAGCCAGCATCGCCCTTTCCGCTAATACGGATGGTTTCACCATCATTGATGCCTGCCGGAATGTTCAATTCCAGATTTGCAGTCGAACGAATCCGTCCGCTGCCTTTACACTTGCTGCACGGGTTGGTAACGATTTCACCCCGTCCACCGCAACGGCTACATACACGGGTGCTCGAAATGACACCAAATGGTGTCCGCTGGTTGGTCTTGACACTGCCTCGGCCATTACATTCCGGACAAACCTGCTTTTTTGTGTTGCTGTCTGCACCTGTTCCGTGACACTGCGGACAAGCATCCATGTGTGCAAAGCTGATGGTTTTCTTTACACCCTGACAAGCTTCCATAAAGCTAATTCGAACATTGCTGTGAATATCGCCACCCCGTCTTGGTGCGTTTGCATTTGCTGCGGCACTTCTTCCACCGCCGCCGCCAAAGCCGCCGAATCCACCGAAAATGCTCTCGAAAATATCGCCCATGTCGCCAAAGCCGCCAAAATCGCCTGCTCCGCCGCCAGCTCCGGCAAAGTTCGGGTCTACACCAGCATGCCCAAACTGGTCATATCTTGCCCGTTTGTCTGCATCTGACAAAACACCATACGCTTCGTTGACTTCCTTAAACTTTGCTTCTGCTTCTTTATCCCCCGGATGGAGATCCGGATGGTACTTTCTCGCCATGGTCTTAAAGGCTTTTTTGATTTCCTCTTCTGAAGCACCCTTCTGCAATCCCAGCACTTCGTAATAATCCCGTTTTTCTTCTGCCATCGTCCCCAGCTCCTTCCATTCTATTCTTGATACTCCAGTTCAAATATATCTGCTATTTAAAATCTGCAATTTCTAAATTTCACCAAAAACACAACATGCGGGACGAATGCTGTGTATCCGTCCCGTATGCCGTTCGTTTTTTCACGTTTCTGTGAAATTAAACTTCCTTATAATCTGCGTCAATGACATCATCATCGCCGCCATTGTTTTTGCCGCTGTTGTCTGCTTCGCCAGTTGCTGCACCGCCCATATCCGGATTGCCCTGTGCAGCACCTGCCTGCTGATACAGCTTAGAGGACAGGTCATACAGAGCCTTCTGGAGATCTTCACTCTTCTGCTTGATCAGAGCAGTATCCGTTCCCTTCAGAGCTTCCTTCAAGTCGTTGCACTTGCTCTCTACGTCAGACTTTTCAGAAGCCGGAACTTTGTCGCCCAATTCTTCCAATGTGCTTTCGCACTGCATTACCATGTTTTCAGCGTTGTTCTTGGTGTCAACTTCGTCCTTCCGCTTCTTGTCTTCTTCTGCATAAGCTTCTGCTTCCTTAACAGCCTTGTCAATGTCTTCCTTGGACATGTTGGTAGAAGAAGTAATGGTGATGTTCTGTTCCTTGCCGGTACCCAGATCCTTTGCGGAAACGTGTACGATACCGTTTGCGTCAATATCAAACGTAACTTCGATCTGCGGAACACCACGCCGAGCCGGTGCGATACCATCCAGACGGAATGTACCCAGCTGCTTGTTATCCTTTGCAAATTCCCGTTCGCCCTGCAGAACGTTGATATCTACAGCTGTCTGGTTATCAGCAGCAGTGGAGAAAATCTGGCTCTTCTTGGTCGGGATGGTGGTATTTCTTTCAATAATCTTGGTGCAAACACCGCCCATGGTTTCCAGACCCAAAGACAACGGCGTTACATCCAACAGCAGCAAACCGTCCTTGACATCGCCGCCGAGGACACCGCCCTGATATGCTGCACCCAATGCAACGCATTCATCCGGATTAATGCCCTTGAACGGTTCTTTGCCCAGCATCCGGCGAACAGCTTCCTGTACAGCCGGGATTCTGGAAGAACCACCAACCATCAGAACTTTGTTCAGTTCAGAACTGCTCAGACCACTGTCAGACAATGCCTGCTTTACCGGACCCATGGTTGCTTCAACCAAATCCTTGGTCAGTTCGTTGAACTTTGCAACGGTCAAAGTCATATCCAAATGCTTCGGGCCAGTTGCATCAGCAGTGATGAACGGCAGGTTGATGTTGGAAGAAGTCGTTGCAGACAATTCAATCTTTGCCTTTTCTGCGGCTTCCTTCAAACGCTGCATAACCATCTTATCGGTAGAAAGGTCAATGCCTTCTGTCTTCTTAAATTCAGAAACGATCCAGTCAATAATTCTCTGGTCGAAGTCATCACCGCCGAGGTGGTTGTTACCAGCGGTAGCCAGTACCTGCTGAACACCGTCACCCATTTCAATGATGGATACATCGAACGTACCGCCGCCGAGGTCGTAAACCATAACCTTCTGGTCGTCTTCCTTATCAATTCCATAAGAAAGTGCTGCTGCGGTCGGTTCGTTGATGATTCTCTTTACGGTCAAGCCTGCAATCTGTCCTGCATCCTTGGTTGCCTGACGCTGTGCATCGGTGAAGTATGCCGGAACGGTAATAACAGCTTCTGTTACCGGAGCACCCAGATAAGCTTCTGCATCTGCTTTCAGCTTTTGCAGAATCATTGCGGAGATTTCCTGCGGGGTGTACTTCTTGCCGTCAATTTCTACCTTGTAATCAGAACCCATGTGACGCTTGATGGAGGAAATGGTGCGTTCCGGATTGGCAACTGCCTGCCGCTTTGCAACCTGACCAACCAGACGTTCGCCGTTCTTGGTGAAACCAACAACAGACGGGGTGGTTCTTGCACCTTCTGCGTTCGGGATTACGACTGCGTTACCGCCTTCCATAACAGCAACACAAGAGTTTGTTGTACCCAAGTCAATACCAATAATCTTTCCCATAATAAAATCTTCCTTTCCTCATTCGTTCAGGTTGCTGAACGAAGTAACATTACAAATTAAAATGATGGTTTTTTACTGCTTTCGCAGCGAACCTTTATCAAAAACGCTTATTCAACGTGTTGTCCGGAAGACGTTGCTTCCGGTTGCTCGGTAGTGGATTCTGCCGCTTTGCACACGACAGCTGGTTTCTATACAGAAACTGCAACCATTGCCGGACGAATCAGCCGATCTCCCAGCAGGTAACCCTTCTGGTAAATCTGGCAAACCTTGTTTTCTTCAAAATCGGTGTCATCCATCTGCTTGATGGCGTTGTGCAGATTCGGGTCAAATTCAACGCCAACTTCTGCAATTTCCTTGACACCCATCTGTTCCAGTGCCTTTTGCAGCTGGCTGAATGTCATTTCAATGCCCTTCTTATAGGTTTCATCGCTGCACGCTGCATCCATGGCACGTTCAAATGTATCAACGACGGTCAGCAGGGACTTGATGCAATCTGCTTTCGCATCGCCGTAAATCTTTTTCTTTTCTTCGGTTGTACGATTTCGGTAGTTCTGGTATTCTGCCATCAGCCGCAAGTGCTGGTCTTTGTGGTCTGCCAACGCTGCTTCGGCTTTTTCCAGTGCTGCTTTCAGCTCCTTCTTCTTCATATGCTGATCTTCTTCCGTTGTAGATTCCGCTTCCGCTGCTGCGGTTTCCGGCTGTTCAGCAGATTCTGTTGCGGTCGTTTCTTCTGCTGCTGTTGCTTCTGCCGTTTTTGCGGTTTCCTGTGCGGTTTCTTGTGCTTCCGCCTGTTGATTCTTTTCCGTATTCGGTTCCATTCAGCGTCCCTCCTATTCGTTGTCCGCTTCGTCATCCTCTTCGGAAATCAGATGCGAAAGCTTTTCGGTAAAATATTCAATATAAGGAATAATCTTCGCATAATCCAGTCGCATTGGCCCAATGATGCCCAGCGACCCGACCGCTTGTTCTCCCTTTTGGTACTTCGAAACAATCATGCTGGAATTGCCGATGACGAATCGGTCACCCTCTTCGCCAAAGACCACTTTAACGCCTTTGAACGAATCATCCAGCAGCCCACGCAATTCATTTTTGTGGGAAATAAACTGCACCACTTCTGCTTGGTTTAAATCCTGACAGGAGAGCAGGTTCTGTTCTCCGCTGACATAAACCTTATTCTTCTGCAAATCCCGGGACATCTCACAAACGCCCTGTACCAGCGGTGACAATGCCATCATATAAGCACTCACGGCGGTAATCATTTGTTCCATGCGTTCTTCGGATAAATCCGAAATGGAAACGCCATGCAAGTTTTCTTCCATGAAGTTCCGGAAGAACTGCATATTTTCTTCGGTCAAGTCGAATTCCAATCGGCAAGCTTTATTTTTAATCGTACCGTTTGAGGTAATCAGCAGGACGACATAGAGCCGTTTTCCGGTCGGAATAACTTCCACCTTGGAAATGACAGAATATTTCGGTGCAAAATCAGAAACCACAGTGGCACATTTCGTTACTTCTGAAAGTGCAGTGGTGGCACTCTGAATCAGCAGATCTTCGGTCAACTGGGATTCATCCCCCAGCATCGCATCCAAACGCTTCCGTTCGGCATCCGACAGCGAACCTTGTTCTACTACCTCATCAATATAAAACCGATATCCGCTGTATGTGGGGACTCTGCCGGCGGAGGTATGCGGCTGTTCCAAATAGCCCAGCTCCTCCAACACCGCCATATCATTCCGCACGGTTGCGGCGGATACATGAATTTGCGGCAGCTGAGAAATCATTTTCGACCCGACCGGCTCGCCTGTTTGAATATACGCTTCTACCACTGCAAGCAGCACGTTTTTCTTTCTGGCATCCAATCTGATCGCTCCTTTCTCTCTGCTTCGCTGGCAGCTTTTGTTTTTAAGTGTTAGCACTCATTCTCTCTGAGTGCTAATATAAATTTATCACGATTCCAGTAAATTGTCAAGCGGTTTTGAAAAAATTGTAGGACTGCACAATAACACTTCTATTTTTAACAAATTATTATGCAAGTTTAATAGTTTTGTGCCCATGCTGCCACATACAATCCCTGTTTTTTCCGTCAAGATGGCATTAGCATCCCACGATTTTGGACAATCATACAGGTACATCAGATTCTTTTTCTGCTTTTCATCAAACAAAAACCGGCATTCTTGAAAAAAATGCCGGTTTTTGTTGGTTTTCGGTGAATGAATGGTTAGATACAGAACACGCCGCCCTGTTCTGGTGCTTGGTTCAAAACATCCTGCAAGGTGATATGGTCGAGATAGTCGTTGATGACATGATACAGCCCTTTCCAGACAGGCAGCGTGATACAATGGTCGGCACGTTCACAGTTGACGGTATCTCCCTGTAGACAGGCAACAGGGGCAAGGTCACCTTCTGTCAGGCGTAAAATCTCCCCGACTGTATAGGCATCCGGTGATTTTGCAAGCCGATAGCCGCCCTGATAGCCTCGATTTGTTCGCAGCATGCCCGTACGGTTTAAAAGTGGGACAATCTGTTCCAGATATTTCTTGGAAATGCCCTGCCGGTCTGCAATGTCTTTCAGCGAAACAAATCCCTCGTTTTGATGGATGGCAAGATCCAGCATCATCCGCAGTGCATAGCGACCTTTGGTTGAAATTTTCAAGTGGGTTTCCTCCTTTCCGATTCTCGGTACAATCGTTTCTGTATAATTGTTTTATTATACCACAAAACCTATCAGATTGCAAGGTGCTTTCAGAGAATGAAGGTATGTTTTGTGAGGGGAGCGGTTTATACCGAAATGCTGCTCTTAGGGAAACCTCCCGAATCCGGTTCGGCAAGGCTGGGGCACATCCCCAGCTTGCCTGGGAATCGCAATTGCCCCTGAAACCTTATCCCTCATTACAATCTTTTCATTTTAAAAGGCAATTGCGATTCTTCCGATTTGCTCTTAGATGTTTGTTTCCTTTTATGGTACAGTTTGATTTGCTCCGCAAATGTGGGCTGCTCGCCCACACCTCGGCAGCATTTTTGAAAAACTGCTGCATCGAAAAACTTTTTGTTTGCCTTCGGCTTGTATTTTACAATCTTCTCTGAAAATTTGTGTTTCACATGAAACAATCGTATTACCCAAACATCGACCAAACCCCATGCACCAATGCACACAGCCCCAATCCGCACAATGTCGGCAACAGCATCGCCACTCCCGTCCACTTCCAGCTATGCGTTTCTTTTCGGATGGTCAGGCAAGTGGTCGAGCACGGAAAATGAAACAACATCAGCAACAGCATACAGACTGCCGTCTGCATCGTCCAGCCATTTGCCTGTAACATCACCTGAATCTGAGAGAGGTCGGTTTGCTCTGTCAGCGTTCCAGAAGCAGCGTAAATCATCAGTACGATAGGCAGAACAATTTCATTTGCTGGGAAGCCGAGCAGAAATGCCAACAAAATTGCTCCATCTAGTCCAAAGATTGCCCCGACAGGCTGCAACCATTCCGCCAACTGACAGAGAATACTTTGCCCATTGGAAAGTGTTCCGTTCGCCAGCAGCCAGATCATCATTCCGGCAGGTGCTGCAACCATACAGGCTCTGCCGAGTACAAATAAGGTTCGGTCACAGACGGAACGTACCAGCACCTTTCCGATTTGCGGTTTGCGGTAGGGTGGTAGTTCCAGCGTAAACGAAGAGGGAATGCCTTTTAATAAGGTATGAGAAAGCAAGAACGAAAGTAGAAATGTCATGCCCGTTCCCAATAACAGCAAACATAAAATTCCGATTGCAGCCGTTAAGGAGCTGCCCCAGCCAAGTGAAGCTGCAAAGAATAAGGTTAGAATGGTAATCATCGCTGGAAATCGACCGTTGCAGGGAATGCAAACATTGGTGAGCATGGCAATCAGCCGTTCTCGTGGGGAATCAATAATTCGGCAGCCGGTCACCCCTGCTGCATTGCAGCCCAGTCCCATACACATCGTCAAGGATTGTTTTCCGCATGTTCCAGCACAGCGAAAACAGGGGTCTAACTGATAGGCGACCCGTGGTAAGTAGCCGAAATCCTCTAATAATGTAAACAGTGGAAAGAAAATTGCCATCGGTGGCAGCATCACTGCAATGACCCAAGTTAAAACCTGATACATTCCATCCAGCAAAAGCCCCTGCACCCAGTCTGGTGTACCAGATAGCCAGCCATCTAATACCGTTCGCAGCTTTGCGAATCCAGATTGCAGTAGGGCAGAGGGAACATTTGCCCCAACAACTGTAATCCACAGAATCAGCAGTAACAATAAACACAACAGCGGAATGCCCGTGTATTTACCTAATACAACTCGGTCGAAGCGGTGTTCTCGCTTGCGAATAGATTCTGGAATAGTAGTAACAGTGTTTGCAATGCTTTCTGCCTGCTGTACCACGGCTGCAATGATGGAATCAGCTGCTTTCGGCAGAACAGGAATTTCCAGTTCGGAAATGGGTTCTTCCGGCAATAGCCGTTCCATCTGCAATGTAGCATCCTGTTCCAAGAAACGCAATGCCAGCCAGCGGGGCGTTGGTGGGAAGTCCAACTGTGGCAGTTGTTCCGTGATGGTTGCAATGGCAGTTTCGATGGATTCTGGATAGGGAACTGCGTGCAAAGATACAAACGGCTGCCGGAGAAAAGATAGGAGCTGTTCCTGTAATTCCGGCAGACCTCTTCCGCTGCGAGCAGCAACGCCAACAACAGGCAAGTGCAGCTGTTCCGAGAGTAGAGGAAAATCTAGAGCAATTCCACGCTGTTCCGCTTCATCTAACAGATTGATGCAGAGAAAGACGGGCAGCCCCAATTCTTGAATTTGCAGCAGTAAAATCAAATTGCGTTCCAATGCAGAGGCATCACATACCACTAAAACTGCATCTGGACGGGAAAAACAGAGAAAATCCCGTGCAGCAGTTTCTTCCGCAGATTGTGCCCGAAGAGAATATGTGCCGGGTAAGTCGATAAGTTGGATGGGAACGCCGGAAATGGTACAGATTCCGGCAGCAGTTGAAACGGTTTTTCCTGCCCAGTTGCCCGTGTGTTGATGCATGCCAGTCAAGGCATTGAATACGGTGGATTTCCCCACATTTGGATTTCCGGCAAGTGCAACCGTATAGGATTCTATTGTGGATTCTGGTGGTGGATACATGGTGCAGCCCCCTTTCGATACAGTACCACTGTATGCAAGGGGGCTGAAAAAAATCCCTATTTTGTTATCGGTTGCCCAAGGTTGCCAGATAGTAGATCAGTCCATAGAGCATGCTGGCAGCTGTTCCGTAGACAATGACAGGCCCGGCAATCGTAAAGATTTTTGCACCAACGCCCAAAATCCAACCCTCTGCACGGGATTCAATCGCACAGCAGCTGACAGCGTTGGCGAATCCTGTGATGGGAACGAGTGTTCCGGCTCCGGCATGTTTTGCAATTTTTTCATACCAGCCCAGACCGGTAAAGAGAACGCTGCATCCGATGAGAGTAATGGACGTAAAAGCAGCTGCAGCGGTTTGATCCGCACCGAGGAATGCATAGAGGTGCAGCAGCAGTTCGCCAAGGGTGCAGATGAAGCCACCGATGAGAAACGCCATCGGGATGGTGTAATAACTTTTGGTTTTGGGTGCAGTTTGGTTCTGCATCTCCTGATAGAGTTCTCTGGATACTTTCATAGAAATTCTCCTTTGTTTCCTGTGTAAGGTAAAAAGATTTGAGATGGGTTATAGCATACGAGCCGATTATTTATCTTTCGGATGAAAGCAAATGGCTGCCAGCAATCCAAACCCCAATGCAGCTGACAATCCGCCAGCAGCAGCTTGCAGTCCGCCTGTAAAAACGCCTAAAAATCCATCTTCTCGAATCGCATCCCGTACGCCCTGTGCTAGCAGATTTCCGAATCCGGTTAGCGGAACGCTTGCTCCACCGCCAGCCCAGTTCACGAGTTTGGGATAAAGCCCGACCGCAGACAGTAGAACCCCCGCAACGACATATCCGGTGAGAATCCGAGCAGGAGTTAATTTTGTGTAGTCAATGAGAACTTGTCCAATTGCACAGAGCAAACCGCCGACCAAAAACGCAATCCAGCAATCTTGAATCATGCAGTAACACCTCCTTTTTTATGTTGTTTCATGTGAAACAACGCCTTGCACTTCTACTAAATGGCTGATAGACGGAATGCTTTCGCCCTGCTGAATCAGCATCGGAGAGAGTAATGCACCCGTTGCAGCAAATAAAATCCGGCGAAATGTTCCGGTTTCCAGCTGCCGATAGAAGTGACCGCAGAACAGACTGCCAGCACAGCCGCAGCCAGAACCGCCAGCATGGGTATCCTGTGTTTCTGGGTCGAACATTTTTGCTCCGCAGTCCTGATGAATGCCGGCGGCATCGTAGCCCTGTTTCATTAGTAAGTCGCAGAATAAATTGCTGCCGATGATGCCCAAATCTCCTGTGACAATCGCATCATAATCCGCAGGGGAAGTTCCGCTTGCCTGAAACCAGCGGATATAGGTATCTGCTGCCGCCGGAGCCATTGCAGCCCCCATGTTATTGGCATCGGTTACGCCGAGGTCTTGAATCCGTCCGATGCAGCCGCCAGTAATGCAAGGCGTTTCTGTTTCAGCAGTTGCAGCTAGAACCGCTGCTCCGGAGGCGGTGCATGTCCATTGTGCTGTTGGCGTTCGCTGTGCTCCGTAGGAGAGCGGAAAGCGAAATTGTCGTTCTGCGGTGCTGAAGTGGGAGGAAGTTGCAGCAATAAAATGTCTGCCTGCTCCGCTGTCTGCTAAGAGCGATGCCAGCAGTAACCCTTCTGACATGGTGGAACACGCTCCATAGATGCCCAAAAAAGGAACTTCCAATCCTCGCAATCCATAGGAACTGCTGGTACATTGATTGACCAAGTCGCCGGCAAGGATGCCGTCAAGCTGTTCTGGTTGTAAGCCTGCCTTTTCAATGGCGAGAGAAACCGTTTCCCGTTGTAAAGCTCCTTCTGCCTGTTCCCAAGTGGTCTGTCCGAAATAGCTGTCAGAACAGATGCGGTCGAAGCAGGCAGACATCGGCCCTTGCCCTTCTTTTTCGCCGGCAATGGCAGCCGTTGCAAGGATGGGGATGGGATGCGAGCAGCGAAATACCCCTTGCCCAATGAAATTTGCCATAAGGAACACCTTCTTTTTCCGTAGTGATAAAGGTAGTATGGGCGGTGGGGAGAAAAATATACAGAGAATGAAAAAATTGTAATGTTTCACATGAAACATTGCACAAACTAAAAAGTTTTTTGATTCAACAATTTTTCAAAAATGTTGGCGAGGTGTGGGCGAGCAGCCCACATTTGCGAA
>OGRF01002058.1_pt1 | contig 11957 bp, 8 predicted proteins | sample 1553381 | NCBI WGS metagenome assembly OGRF01 (sample SAMEA2580060, study PRJEB22360) | human gut metagenome | biome: human gut; feature: human-associated habitat; material: faeces | place: Denmark | collected 2008/2010
ACTGTATTTCAATAATTTCAAAGACCGATTAGCTAACTTTTATTGGACAGTAGTGTCTTTATCTCTATAATGGGATTTGCCAAGGACAATATAAGAGTTACAGGAACAGTCTTGGAATCAACGGGTTTTCATGCCCCTATTACTTTTGCCTCGATTAGAATATTAAAAACTGACAGTACCGTGGTCACTATAGTATCTGCAGATGAGTATGTTTACGATAGTTATGTGGGCGGTGCAGATAATCAGAAAAAATATACGGGAGGATTTAGTGTAGAATTACCAAGAGAAGGAGGAAAATACATATTTCTCATCACGTCAATCGGGTACAAATCCACTGCTGTGAATGTGGATTTAAATAAGCTTGGCAAGCGTGAATTCGACTTGAAACTAAATCCTATCTATTTGGCACCAAGCTCTGAAAAGTTGGACGAAGTGGGGTGAGAGCATCGAAAGTAAAATTTTATAACAGGGGAGATACACTGGTTTATAATGCCGACGCTTTCAATCTTGCTGAGGGAAGTATGCTCGATGCCCTTATCCAACAACTTCCGGATGTAGAACTCAAGGATAATGGCAACATCTATGTCAACGGTAAGTATGTTGAGGAACTGTTGTTGAACGGAAAGCACTTTTTCGATCACAATAAGCAGTTGATGCTTCAAAACTTGGCTTCCTATACCGTGAAGAACATAGAAGTATATGATAAATTGGGAAGAGCAAGTGAATTGGCAGGCGCTGACTTGGGCGACAGCCAATACGTAATGGACGTGAAATTGAAAAAGCAATATATGGTAGGAACTATGCTGAATATAGAAGGCGGTTACGGAAGCGAAGAACGACACTTGGGTCGCCTCTTTGCTATGGCTTTTACGCCTACCAGCCAGTATGCGGCATATTTCAACATCAACAATCTCAATGACAGCCGCAAACCAGGGCAGCAAACTACATGGACACCTGAAAAAATGCCGACAGGAATAAGTAAAATCATTTCTGGCGGGTTGAATTACAATGTTAAAACCACTGACGGACGCTGGGAAGTCAATGGAAATATCAATGCCGAAAGCACGCGAGAAACAGACTACACCGATGTGGTACGCACCAACTACTTAATCACAGGCAGTACTTACGACTATCAATTCAACCAGTCAAGAAACAAATTCCAGACATTGAGTACCAATCATAAAATCTATTATAAAACCCCGAAAGGATACGGAATTAGTACCGAACCGTTTTTTACCTATCAGAATTGGGAGAATTATAGCGAAGATGTAAATGCTACCTTCAGCAGGGAGTTCAACGACGTTTCAACCGAATTTATCCGGAACATTTACGATGGCAACAGCATGAGTGCGCTGTCGAGCCTGATTAATCGTAATATCAGTATGAACAGGCAAAAAGGACATTCCCTCTCCACGGGAACAAATCTTTGGCAAGGCATCAAACTACCCGGAATCAACGACCTGTTAGTTATAAATCTCTTCGGAAAATACAATAACAGGCACGATGAAATATTCGACCATTATGACATCAACTTTGGCCAAGATCCGACACCGGCGAAAACAGCCAACCGCTATTTCAAGAATTATCCTGACTTTGTTTCCAATCTCGGAGCAGAGATAAGCTATTCGCATGTGTTGGCACGGGGCATGACTTTGGGGGTGTCTTATCGGTACGAGCACAACTACCGAAAAGAAACTTCCGACCTATTCCAATTTGAATCGCCGGAGTCAATCGAGGACTTTATGTTCGGAAAATTATCCTCGGCCATTGATTATGAGTCTGCTCTTGACCCTAACAACAGTTACCTGAGCCGGAGCACGGACAACAATCACAGGTTTGCGCTAAGATACACTTACTCTACAAAGCACTTCGATATCCAGTACAACTTGCCCATAATCGTAACTAATCAACACCTTCATTACCTGCGAGGAAGCGTTGACACTACATTTACCCGTCGGTCGGTTGTGTTCGACATCGGCAATACAATGTTCCAATGGAATAAAGGTAACCATCGCATAAGTTGGAGTTGGGGCTTAAAGAGCCGGACTCCCGATATGGTAACGATGGTTGATTTCACCGATGATACGAATCCGCTTTATATAAGAAAAGGAAACAAGGATTTGAAAAATGCCCAACAATTTGATACAAGACTTTACTACCGTCAAACCAGTAGAGAAAAAGGCAGCCGTTTCCAAGTGGAAGGACTTTATTCGATACTGTCCAACGCACTTTCTCAAGGCTACACTTACGATACAAGTACAGGTATACGCAAAGCCAGTTACTACAATGTAAACGGTAACTGGAACGCACAAGGGTTGATCAGCTATGCCAAACAGGTTGGAAGAAGTTTATTGATTGGAAACCAATTCGGAGTAGGTCACTTCACAAACGTAGACTTAGTGGGAGAATATTCACCTCAATTGTCACGAAGCAAGATTTATAACCTCCAATTCTCTGACCAATTCCGTTTTGAATATCGCTTCGGTAAGCACCAGTTAGGTTTGAACGTTGAGGGAAAGCACGACCGCTTCACTTCTAACCGTTCAGACTTCACGGAGCAAAATACCTGGACTGTCAAATCGGGGCTTAATGCCATCATTGAACTTCCTGCCAATATACAGTTTGCAACAGATTTTACCGTTTATAATCGCCGCGGATATACAGATGGAGCCTTGAATACCGATAATTTTGTATGGAACGCACATTTGACCTATAAACTGATGAAGGGGAATATGCTTCTTATGTTGGACGGATATGACATTCTTCATGATTTGAGTAATGTATCCTATACCATGAATGCCCAAGGTAGAACAGAAACTTATCGGACAGTATTACCACGCTATTTTTTGTTCCACGTTCAGTGGCGTTTTAATCATAGCCCTAAGTCCAAAAATAAATAAAGAGAATCATTCGTAGTATGTATAGGAAATTCCATGTGATTCGTTAACATGATTTGATGCAATGTGATGCGTCTTTTGTGTCTGCAAAAGTCGGGTTAGCCAGAACTTCGCTCAGCCAGAACTTGTCCGTCTCCTTTTTGGGTATTTTAGCGAATCCACCTGACAGCCCGAAAATCTATAATCCTATCGGATACTCCCAATGTAACAATGCATTTTGAGCATATAGGGGTGGTTATTCGCTACCTCTATATGCTTTTTTCTTTTGTCTTTTTTGATAGTGTTACATAATCAAGCCTTTGTGTTCTCATATTTAATCGGGAATCCTAATGCAAGCCATCAGGACAAGTATTACCATTTTAAGATACCATGATCAATCTTTTTTCTCTCTTAGGCTGAAGTTCTTCCTCCGGTTGCTTCTTCTGCCGCGGTGCCTGGTTGATTTCCGGAAACTGAGAAATACTATTTCCCTGCTGTAGAAGATAGCCAGTTGCCCGTCATTGATAAAGTTTACGTCAATGGCGGGCTTCTTTTCAAAAAAACAGTATGCTGCGATAGCCGACAACGTATTTGCAATGAAGTTGTTGAGTGAACGGTGTCTGAAATGAAAAGTAATACATAGCAGAAATCGATATTCAAATCAATAGCGAACGGACGGCATTCCAGCAGTTCAAAGGCTGCATCCCAATGTCCGTCACCGGTCATCGGGAAATTACTTCCGTCAAACAGGTTGTAATCAAACCAATTCAGTACCACGATTCTGACGTTCTCTTCTCCAAAGATTTTCTTCATCCACCAGCCCTGTCTCCCATAAACCGTATTTCTCTTTTTGAGAATCATCGAGTAGTTGATGGCATGTGGCTGATTGGTTGTCACCAAAGCCATACATTTCTGCAAAGGGGGTAGCCCTTAGACTGTCGCGATAATTCAATCCAGGAGACTTCCAAAATCTTTTGTAATCTTCCACCGTACGGATTTCATCCCATAAAAACTCGCAATCGGTCAGTCCAAGCCTGATTTTCCTTGGAGAGGTACGGTTTATTCATATATATCTTTCAGGAATTTAACGCGGTTGTATTTCTCCCAAATCGGATAAAAGGTTTCAGATTTTCTATAATAGGCAAACAGGCTGTCCATGAAGACCGCCTTCGTCGGATAATCGCCTTGCAGCAGGCGGTTTACGTCATCGTTCATGTTGTACGAGCCGACTTCGGAATAGACGTGTCCCACTTGCTCCGCAAAACGAGGATCGGCCAGGAGGTCGCGCTCGCCCAGCACTACGATATCCGATTTCTCGAACAGCTTGAAAATGTATTCTTTGGGAGACATCCCCTTTTCATCCGCATAGGTACGCAATGCTTCAATAGAGGGTGTCTGTGCCTTTAAAGCAATGGTTGTCAAAGCACAAAAAATAAAAAACAATAAGTTTCTCATGGATAAATTTTAAAATTACTTATTCTCGTTCATTCTTGGATTTAAGATAATACTTACATACGGCTCTTCTGGCTGTTGCCAGCTCCGGTACCCTTGTATTTGCTCTTCGTAGCATTAAACTTGTAGCGGAGAGTCAGGGCTATGCTGCGACGCACTTCCTGCTTTACCGCCATAACACGGTTCCCACTATATAAAACAGCCTTTGCGGCGCTTGAATTAAACAAATCATCAGCCTGAAGCCTGATACTCAGACGTTCATTAAAGAAACTTTTATGTAATCCCACATTAGCATACCAGCAACCTTCAGCTACATGCGTATTTTCATTATCTCCCTGAGTATCAGCTCCAAAATCGATGTCCAGACCAAATCCGGACGACAAACTGAAGTGGTTGCGCAATGAAAACGACCCCATAGGATTATTGAAGTTCGCCAGCCCACCGGGTACATCTACCTTGTACCATTGCTGAAGCAACATAAGCGTAAGTTGAGGAGACCAGATGCCTATTGTCGGAGCAATTGTCAAGCTGGAATATAACTTGTCTGAGCAATATCTATTGTAAAAACTGAACAAAGAAACAGTCGGGTCATCCTCCGAATAAGCCTGACTAAGTTGAAGAATTGCATCACGGCCATGAATATAACGTGTATTGAAGTATAACCACTTGTATGAAGCATTAAACGAAAGTCTGTTTATAACAGAGGGCCTTAACAACGGATTTCCGCCTTCGTAAGTATAACGGTTGATATATGTGGCATTACTCCGGAGCATCCAGTACGAAGGACGGTAAATGCTTCCCGTGTAGCTCAGCTGTAACTGCGCCTTGCCAACAGGCAGAGAAAGTGAGATGGAAGGGAACACGTTATTGTATGTGCGACTCTGTTCGTCAATTCGCTTGTCTTCTTCGAAATAATCCGATGCCAGATGTTCATAGCGTACTCCAGCTCTTACTTGTAACTGGCGGATATGAAAAGCATATTCTGCGAAAAGGGCAAAACTATTCTCACGGATACGACTTTCATCATCATTCAGAATTCCTTCTATATTCCGATAATTGTTCAATCGGTTGGTGTAGGTGTATTCACCGCCAAGCGAGAAATTGCCTTTCCCAAGCGGATGTTCAGCCACCAGCTTGGCTGCATATAGTGTATTTTTATCCAGACTCTCGCTTGTAACAGTCTGTTCTGTTCGTTCACCATCTGCCGGAAGAATTTCTTCCAACATTTCCTGCGGAATCCTATTGTCCTGCCAAATTCCGTCGGCATTAAAATCAATATGCCATTCACCCACTTGTCCGTTATAATAAGTATTTAGTATATGACCGGAACTGTCATGATTCTGCCATCCGATGCTGCTGCTTTTCTCATAAGGCATATTATCTTGTGCCACATTGGTCTGCATATTAATTTCATCATGGAATTTCGGTGAACGGTCAAAATTATAGCGTATTCCCCACGAGTGATTTTCATTAAACTGATAATTGAGAGAGATCATGGCAGACAGATTCTGAGTATGCACCCGATCATTCAATTGGGATTCCTGTCTCCACGTGTGGTCAAGAAAAGTTTCCTGTACAATATGCTTGTTGTTCTCGCTTCGTCTGTCATTACCTGAAAGCATCCCCGACAAGTCAAAGCCTCCCGTACGATAGTTGAAATCAAATATATCTCGTACTGTCCAATCATAACGATATTCAGTATAGAAGCGGTTATCGAAACCAAAGCCTTCACCTTGTGGCTTTTTAGTTTTGATTCGGATAACGGCATTTACCGTTGCATCATACCGTGAACCGGGATTGTTTACCACTTCCACGCTTTTGATGTTGTCCGAAGAAAGCTGGTTCAGTTCAGAATTGTCTCGCACCTTACGACCGTTGATATAAATCTCCGGAGCACCCGCACCAAATACACGGACTTCTCCATCATCGGCTGATACCCCCGGAAGTTTGTTCAATAAATCCTCTCCTGTTCCAGCATTTTCAAGTATGCTGCCCGCCACTGTGGTCACCATGGCATCCCCTTTAACGCGTGTTTTCGGCAAGTCGGCCTTCACTACGACTTCTCCTAACTGCTGTGCATCCGACACGAGTTGCACAATACCGAGATTGGCCGGAACGGTTGGTTTATACACCGTCTTATATCCGATGGATGATATTTTCACTATCTGGTTTCCCGATGTGGCCCCCAAGGTGAAAGATCCGTCTTCGCCGCTGATGGTTCCAGTGACGAATGTCGAATCCGGAAGTGACAGCAGCACCACATTGGCGTAGGGTAACGGCTGGCTGTTCTCGTCAATCAGCTTTCCGCTGACGGTCTGTGCGGATATCTTAACTGAAAAAAGTGTACAGACCAATATAAATAAAGTTCTTATAGTTCTCATTTTTATACTTCTACTTATTCTACATACGGTTCTTCTGACTGTCTCCTGCACCTGTTCCTTTGTACTTGCTCTTGGCGGCATTGAATTTGTATCGAACTGTTACCGCAACCTCCTGTCTGTCCCAATTACTTTTCTGATACAGATAATAATCACCGCTATACAGGCTATAGCTTATTTTATTTGTATTGAAAATATCATTTCCTCTTAATTCCACACTTAGGGTCTCATTCAGGAAACTTTTTCTGACCGAAAGATTTACATATCCGTATGGCTTTTCAGAATAAATATTCTGCGAAGCTCCGGCGCTCTGTATATAGGAATCAAGGCTTATCATAAAGCTAAGCGGTAATTCCCAGGTGTTATTGAAAGAGGCCGTATAAATAGGATTGTTCAAAGTTTTCTGTTCCCTAAAATAATCAACTGTAAGCCACTGTTTCTGTATTCCCACACTCAGCATAGGAGACCAGCAACCGATTTTGGGACTGGCCGACAAGAAAGTGGTAAACATCGGAACAGGCTTATCTAGGTTACGGTTGCTCAGCATGGTCAGTGAAGCATCCTCCTTCACCAGTTCACCCCAGAAAAGAATCCAGTCTTTAGTCTGTGAGTAAGATAACGACATCTGTAAGAATTTCCAGACACCGGATAAGGTCAGGTCGTGAATTATGGTCGGACGAAGAGTCGGATTACCTTTTTGAAGGGTAAAACGGTCTGAACATTATTACTTAACTCGCTGTATGAGGGTCTTTGTGTCTTTGCCGTATAGCTTAACTGTGTCTGTACCGCCCCCAGTTTTGTAGAAAAAGAAACATTCGGGAAAAAGTTGTCAAATGTATGGCTTTGTGCGTCTATATGCTCGTCATCTTCGTAATAGTCAAATTTGACATGTTCATACCTAAGGCCAAGCGACCAGTCACCTCACGGAAAACTTCGGTTATACTCTGCATATCCGGTAGCATTTATCTCCTTGATTTTGCTATTAGAAGAAGGCACATAATTTTCTTCATTAAAGTAATCATCGTTCCGGTGTGTATAAGTCGCTTCACTTCCTGCCGTAAATGTTCCTCCTGCCAAAGGGAAAGATAAGGTAAGCTTTCCTGCAGCAAGACGGTTTTTCACATTATTGATAGAATGAACAACACGATTATCTGAGGTTTGGCTGATTTCCTGAGAAAATGCATTATAAGCATTCCCGTTTTGAAAATAATCTACATTAAAATCAATGTTTAGCTTTCCTGCCTGGCCATTATAATAGGCATTTAATTCATGTTCAAGTTTATGATTACGATATTCCTTACCGGTAACTTTTATATTGTCATAAAAGACATCATCCACTGTTATATTCGTTTCTTTAGATAATGGATTCTCTTCTTTCAGTCTTTTCCCTACCTTATATTTTGCGCCAAAAGTATGGTGCTCATTTATTTGATAATTTAATCCGATATTTCCATTCAAATCTTCTGTCAGGACATTCCAATGGTTTTCCATCTGATGATTCCATATTTTGGTTCCTTTCTCATTCAATACCATGATGGCTTCTTGCCAGCTGTCCGTCAAGCTATAATGGACAGCTCCGAAAATATCCAGATTATTATGTCGGTAATTGAAATTTACCTGTTCAATCAAGTCCGTGTTATCCGACTGGTAATAGCTGGAGCGTAGGTTGAAACCAAAGCCATCCCCCTGACGTTTGACTGTCTGAATGCGGATTACGGCTTTTACCGTAGCGTCATATCTGGAACCTGGATTACGGATAACCTCCACGTTCTTGATTTCATCGGAGTTTAGCTGTTCAAGTTCAGACAAGTCATGCAGTTTTCTGCCGTTGATATATATCAGTGGTGTTCCTTTTCCGAAAACCTCAAAAGCATCCTGTTTTTTGGTAATTCCCGGAATTTTGGTCAGTACATCGTTGGCCGAACCTACTTTACTCAATACGCTGTTCTCCACGCTGGTCACCATGGCATCTCCTTTCATCCGGGTGACCGGTAAATTTCCTTTTACAATCACTTCACCCAGCTGTTGTGCATCCGATACGAGCTGTACGATACCGATATTGGCCGGAGCGGTCGGTTTATACACCGTCTTATATCCGATGGAAGATATTTTCAGAATCTGGCTTTTCGAAGTGGCTTCCAGTGTGAAAGCCCCGTCTTCTCCGCTGATGGTTCCACTCACAAACGCCAAATCGGGTAGTGACAGCAGCACCACATTGGCGTAGGGTAACGGCTGGCTGTTCTCGTCAATCAGCTTTCCGCTGACGGTCTGTGCGGATAATCCGAAAGAAAGTGTCAGATAACACAATAATAGTAATGTCTTTTTTAATGTATTCATGTGGCAATAGGTTTTATTTACAATTCATGTAGCCATACATCCAAAGGTTCTCCATTGGCAAACAGATGAGAGTTTATGGATAGGATGCGTTTTTTCATTCGTGATTTTTGCTGATAGACCGAAGTGGGAGAGATGGCCGAAAGAATTGCTATCTGTGCGATGGTGAAACGAAGTTTAATGAGTACGCAGTATTGTATGTCGACCTCGGTCAGAATGGGAAAACTGGCTCTCAATCGTGAGGTAAAGCCATTATATACATCGTCTACCAGGGCGGCAAGGCGCTCTCGATCTGCTTCATTAATGAAATGAGGATTCTTTCGAAGTTCATTGACCAATCCATGTTCTGCCACTAGTCTTTCTGCCAGTTTGTGCTCACGTTCCCGTAATTGTTGCATTTCGTTTTTCAGAGTCTGTAGATTGAGACTGTCCTTCACGTCGGACTGAATCTCTTGTTGTGTCATGGATATCTTTTTCGAGTTCTTCATCTTCATTTCAGGAGTTTATTTGTCATACGCTTGTAAAATCTATGGCAAAGATAGAAGATTCTTTATAGCATCTGTATAAATCCATATATACAGCTGCTCTGATTTAAAATACTGGTATACAGACTGTTATTCTATTAATGAAAAACCATGACATATACAGATGTCTTCTTTAGAACCTGTGTAACCATGAATCAAGTGTTTCCCCTTCTGTAAAAACGCCGGATTTTTGTTGCAGGATGCGTTTCTTCATCCGTGATTTTTGTTGCGATACGGAAGAGGAAGAAACGGCGGTAAAGATGGCTATTTGTGACACACTGAATCCAAGTTTGATGAGAATGCAAATCTGGAGATCCAGTTCCGTCAGATTCGGAAAATTCTCGGCAATCCGTTTTGTGAAATGTGCATAAACTTTGTCGGTCAATATGGAAAGCTGGGAGAGGTCTGCCGATTGCAGGAAGCGCGGTTTTCTTCGTAATTCCGCTACCAGTGGATGAGAAGCAATCACTTGTTCGGTAAGTTGCTCTTCTCTTTCTTTGAGCTGTAGTATTTCGGTGGTGAGTTCCTGAAGATGCGGTGTCTTAAGCGGTGCGCTTTTCAGCTGTAGCCAGTGTGCTTCAATTTGCTGTTGCAAATCCTGGTTGGCAAGACTTAATTGTCGGTTCTGTTCTTCCATTTGTTCGATGAGCGACAATTGTGCTTCCTGTTCACTGGCTTTTTGGGTAGAAAGCTGCATTTGCAGTTCTTGGATGTTCTCATTGTTTTGCGCTATCAACACCTCATTATCTTTTAACTGCTTGCTGTATTTCTGTAGTTCTTTGGAAAGGCGGTGGATGGTGCGCTCCTTCTTTTTCAGGTTCTGCTGGTAAAGGATGATAAGCGCTAGAATCACTCCCAGCAGTAAGGATACGACAACAGCAATGCGGAGTTCCATTTGCTGGCGGCTGATGATAAGCTCGTAGTTCCGTTGTTGCAGTTGGGCTCTGGTTTCCTGCTGTCGCAATGCCGTGTTGTGTTTGTCCTTGAGGTCTTCTGTTATAGAGTCGCAATATCGTCTGAATACCAGTCCGCTGAATGGGAGTCCCATCCTTTCGTTTAATGCGGCATTCATCAGATAATATAAAGACTTGAATGGCAGCATGATTTGGTCCTTGTCCAGTTTTTGCTCTTTGTCCATGCTTTTGGCAGCTTTGTCCAAATAATAGAAAGCTGAATCATTCTTTCCCAGATTTATATAGATTTCAGCAAGGCTTAACTGGACAGCGTATGGCAGGAAATCTGGATTAAGACGGATAAGCCGTTGGAATTGTGTGATGGCTTCCTTATATTTGTGTGCTCCTACCAGCATACAGCCATAGTTTCGCAGAATATGATGGGCAAATAAGGTATCACCGGCTTTTAAAGCCAATTGGAACCCTTCTTCCGGACAATTTATGTTTGATGTATCTCCTCCCAACTGCGATACAAGAGCCAGTGAATATACCATTTGATAATGCTCCTTTACCGGGAGTTTGTGGGCAATGCGAAGCATGTCTTCAATCATTGTTTTACACTCCAGAAAACGGCTTTGCTTGTATAGCACTTCCAGTTTCTTGCGCTGTAGTATCAGCATGTTGGTAGTGTCTTTTCGGGAGATGGCCAAAGCGATGCCTTTGTCGAATACAGCAATGGCCTCATCGTTTGCTTCCTTCCATCTCAGGTACATGCCTTCGAGCAGATAAGTGTCTAGTAGTCGTGCTGTATCTGTTGTCTGTTTCCGATAGTAGGTGACAGCCTGACAGAGCAGAGAGTCTTCCAACAGCGACATTTCCAGTTGGTAGTGTGCCATGGCTTTATTCCAGACCAGCTTCATTCGTTCCGTTTCAGAGAGGGACGTTTCATCCTTGAGAGCGAATAGAAGTTGCAGGACAGAATCTGGTTGGTTATGATGCAACAAGGAGTCTGTTTGCTGTAACAGGGCACTTGCATGGGGGTGTCTTGTGCAGGTAGCAAACAGCAGGAAGATGCCTGCTATATATAGAATGGGACTTATTTTGTGTTTCATGTGTCTGTTGATAAGGTAACTACCGGTAGATTCTAGGTTGCATAATAGCAGGAGTGCTTTTCTAATTGTGTGCATACGATAACTTGTTTTCTTTTATTTACAAAGTTTGTTTGTCTACTATTTTTGAAGTAGTTTCTGGATTGCAAATATAACAAGAAGATTCTCGCGTATGCGAAAAGTGGTCTCTACAGGTCTATTCCTGAAAATATTCGTATATTGTTGATTTATTGGTATCTAGAGATGAATACCCAATGTCATGTCTCTACAAATTATATTTTTATGTTTCTTAGCCGATAAGTTCGTTTCATTTATATACATTTCCAGTCGCCGATCGTGCCGGTTTCGGAAGAGAAGCTGGCACCTATCCTGTAAAGCGTGCGGGAGTCGG
>OGRF01002078.1_pt1 | contig 11871 bp, 5 predicted proteins | sample 1553381 | NCBI WGS metagenome assembly OGRF01 (sample SAMEA2580060, study PRJEB22360) | human gut metagenome | biome: human gut; feature: human-associated habitat; material: faeces | place: Denmark | collected 2008/2010
GCCCGAAAACAGTTTGCTTTGTGTCTTCGGGCAGGCAAACCCTGCCCCTACAGCTACGATGGGATAGGCCGGTTTAGTTTTGGCACACTCCCTTTTTCTATGAATGTTATTTTTCTCTGTTATGATAGATTAATATCCGGGATTCTGTTTGATGTTCGGATTCTTATCAAGTACGTCCGTTTGAGAGAATGGCAAATAACGGTTCTTCGGAGCAAACTTACGTGTTTCAATTGTTGCTGTGCCGGTAACTTCTGCACGTTTGTACGGATCGGTTTCACTGTAATTGATAGCACCGGTAATACGTTTTAAATCACCGCTCATTAAAGTTTCTGCCAACATCTTGCCACCGGCGTCTTTCCAACGCAGGATATCTGCACGGCGTAAACCTTCACCTGCAAATTCTACGCAACGTTCACGACGAATCAATTCACGTAATTTATCCTGAGTATCATATTTAGTTCTGACTACTTTAGGCATACCTACGCGTTCACGAATCTGGTCGATATAGTTGTACACTTGATCTGATGGACCGTTTAATTCGTTTTCGGCTTCTGCCCAACTTAACAGTACTTCTGCATAACGGAATATGATAACACAGGCAGCTGTATTCCAAATATTAGAATACTGTTCGTATGGATCTAGATATTTGGCCCATGTTAAAGCTGTTTTTGAGGCATTGTCTGTATAAGTAGGAAAGTTCTTGTTTTTTGAACCGTCTGCCAGCTTCTCATCCAGTGTATTCAATATCTTTCCTCTCCATTCTTGTCCGGGATAAAGAATAGTCATATCCATGCGCGGGTCACGATTGGCAAAAGGATGTTTGGCATCATAATAGCCTGTAGCTTCTTCTTTAGTCAAACCATTGTCCATTTCATACATGTCTACCAAATTTTGAGTAGGAACAATTGAAGACCATCCTGCATCATCATTATTATACATTTGACCGATAACGCCCAGTCCGAAGACACTTTCGAGGCGTTGATCTGCCAATATGATTTCTTTAGAATCTATGCCTGACAGTTTGAATAAGTTTTCATAATCAGAATCCAGTTCGTATTGTTTTAAATCGATGATAGCCTGAGCTGCATCTTTTGCTTTCTGCCAGTCACCGTAATATAGTGCTTCGCGCATTTTGGTAGCCAAAACTGCTCCTTTGGCAATACGTCCGCGTGCTGCCGGAGTGGTGTTGATGGCTGTAAGTGCATCGTCCAAGTCCTGTGCAATCTGTTCGCGTACTTCCGCTTCCGTATTACGCGGTACCTGTGCTTCTTCGGCCGTAGTATAAGAACCGATGATAGGTACACCGCCATACCACCAGTTCATAATGAAATATCTATAGGCACGGATGGCTTTGGCTTCTGCTATCAGTTCTTCTTTCTTACCTGCAGTAGTGAATTCTACATTGTCGATGTTTTCTAACACTGTATTACAACGGCGGATAATGGCAAAATCATAGAATGAAGCACCTGTGTTACCGCTGGATAAGGAACCGTCTCCCCAAGGACGCCATCCTTCCCATGAAAAACCTATGTCGGAACCGCAATCTAAATAAAGAATGGACGATGGATCTAATAATCCATTGTAGCAACCTACTACAAAACTCTCGGCATCAGTTTCTGTTTTCCAGGTTGTTGCAGGAGAAAGGGCATCTTTCGGAGCTGTATCCAGAAAATCTGAACATGAAGCAGACAGCAATGCGATACCTGCTAATAAATATGTTGATAAACGTTTCATATTATTCTGTATTAATTAAGTGATTATAAAAAGTTTAGAATGTAATGTTGACTCCGAATGAATGTGTTTTATTCAAAGGGTAACTAGACAAACGTTCACTGACTGTTTCCGGGTCTACATTAATTGGCATATCGTCAAATGTCAGTAGGTTTTCTGCTGAATAGTATACACGCAGATTCTGAATACCCCATTTCTCTATCCAATTTTTAGGAAGAGTATAGCCTAATTGTATGGTTTTCATACGGAGATAGCTTGTGTCCATAATCCAGAAATCGGAAAGTACATTCGAAGCTTCACTTGGAGATACACGTGCTTCTGCTATGCGTGGCATGCTTGCATTTTTGTTTTCGGGTGTCCAGCTATCCAACCAGGCAGTTGACGGATGTCCTGCGCTACCGGAGAATTCACCGAATGCTTCCTTGGTAAATGCATATCCTACACCGGCAGCACCATTGAAGTTCATTGACAAGTCTACGTTCTTATAACCGACATTAATATTGAAGCCAAATGTGAATTTCGGATCTTTGGTTCTATAAAGCTCGCGGTCATCAGCCGATATTTTACCGTCACCGTTTGCATCTACATAGCGTAAGTCACCTGCCTTGAAATCTTGTCCGAAAGGATATCCGTCCATTGCAGAGTATTTGGCTTGCCATGCAGCAGCTTCTTCATCAGACTGGAAAAATCCGTCTGTGCGATATACGAACCATGAATTGATAGGAGAACCTACTTCACGCATGAAGCTGCCATCGGCCATACGGTCTACTCCACCCAAGTTTTCAATGGTATTCTTGTTGTAGGCAAAGTTTCCCGAAACACCGAAGGTCCAATCGTTCCATGTATCGTTGTAGGCCAACTGAACTTCAATACCACTATTCTTCATTGCACCTACATTATCTTTGTATGCACCCAAGGCAAATTCTTTAGGTACGGAGACATTCATGATGATATCTGTGGTCTTTCTGTTGTAGTAGTCAATAGAACCGGTCAGCTTATTGAATAAAGTGAAGTCTATACCGATACCCCAAGTGGTAGCTTTTTCCCAAGAAAGAGAAGCCATTTTGTATGAACCTTGATAGTATCCTGTCACTAACGAACCTCCGAACGGATAGTTGGCGCCGAGGTTGTATGTATTCATCCATGGATAGTAGTCTCCTCCGGTCGGAGTACCGTTTTCCAAAGCATCCTGGTTTCCCAGCTGACCCCAAGAACCGCGAATCTTAAGGCTTGACAACCAACTGTCTCTTAAGGTTTCCATAAATGATTCTTCACTGATACGCCATGCACCGGAGAATGAAGGGAAGTATCCCCAACGGTTGCCCGGAGCAAAACGAGAAGATGCATCGGCACGGAAGTTAGCTTCGAATAAATATTTTCCTTTATAATCGTAGTTGATACGACCAAAGTATGACAACATATTCAATTCTCGTGTAAAACCACTATTGGTTTGAGTAGCAGTTGCACCTGCATTCATATCGTCCAATTCATTGTTTGGGAAATTTTCACGGTACATATCATTGTAGCGTACATCGTATGCTTCTGCATGATAACCTAACATTGCTTTTAAGTTGTGATCACCAAATTGCTTGTCGAAATTCAACAAAGCATCAAAGTTATACCGGGTCCAGTTTGTAAATGACTCAGTTAAGCTGTTAGGACGTGCGGCCTGTGCCGGGTCATTATTGATTTTCTTTACGAAAGCCTTGTAGTGTTGGTCATCATTAACATAAGCTCCCGATACGGTTGCTGTAAGGCAATCCAAAATTTTGTAATCAACAGACAACATACCGGTAAAGTTCTGGTTATATTTGTCTACTGTAGATTTTGAATCCAACCATGCAATCGGGTTACCGTCATTAGTTGAACCATAAGTTCCATCTTCATTCTTGATAGGAATCATCGGGCTTAGGATGTTGAGCTGACGGATAATCTGGTCTGAAGAACCGCCACCATAGTTTGAGTTAGGGTCTTTATAATCATTCTTGATATAGGACAAATTCATACGCACATGCCATTTCTTGGTTATATCTACGTCTAAATTCATACGTCCGTTGAATTGGCTTCGCTCTGAATTCGGAAGGATACCGGTCTGTCCCAAATAACCGACAGAGGCCATATATCTTGCATTCTCTGTACCACCGTTGATGCTTACATTGTGCTTATGCAGAACACCTGTTTTATAGGCAGCATCATTCCAATCGGTATTAGGATGTCCGTATGGGTCGGAACCATTCTCGAATAAACGGATGTCTTCGTCCGAATAACGATGTGGGTTATTATTATCATCATCAATGCGATTGTACAGTCTGGCATAATCGGCAGAGCTTACACGGTCAATGGTTGCCGTTGCATTTTGAATACCGACATATCCATTGTACGAGATACGGGGAGCACCGGTTTTTCCGCGTTTGGTGGTAATCAAAATTACACCGTTAGATGCTTTAGAACCATAGATAGCTGCAGAAGAAGCGTCTTTCAATACGGAGATACTTTCAATATCATTCGGGTCAAGGTCGTTCATGGAACCACTTTCTACACCGTCAATCAAGATATAGGGAGATGCATTATTCAACGTTCCTACACCGCGGATTCTGATATTACTTCCGTCTTCACCGGGACGTCCCTGACCTGCAGTAATTGTTACACCCGGCATCAAGCCTTGCAAACCGCTTGATACATTCGAAATAGGGCGATTGGTTAACTCATCGCTGTTTACTTGTGCAACGGCACCGGAGAGGTTAGCCTTTTTCTGTATACCGTAACCTACAACAACAACTTCACTCAGGACTTCTGTGTCATCTTTCAACACTACATTGAGAGTCCCACCATTCCATTTGATTTCTTGTTTTTGATACCCTACATAGGAGATTACGATGATATCTCCTTTCTTCACGTTAGTTAAGGCGAAATTACCTTCAAAGTCGGTAATTGCTCCGTTGGTGGTTCCTTTCACTATTACAGAAGCACCAATAATGGATTCTCCCGTGGCGTCTTTCACAATACCTTTACATGTTTCATTTTGTTGTACGATAGCAGAAGCGTTAACTTCGGAAGCTGTAACAGCAGAAATGGTTCCTGTAGAGAATGTTCCCAAGAACAATAACATGCTAACTGATTTCAGTCGTTTTAACATAATATTGAATTTTAAAGTGTTTGATTGAAATTCAAAGTTCTAAAAGGATAAGTTCTTCTAGAACTATTCCTTTTTATAATCTGCTGATAATCAATACTTGTATTAAATAGATCCTTGGATTATTTATACTGTAAATCACAATAAATGAGGAAAAAAGATAATATTTCTACCGATATTCTATTCGTTTTTATTAATCCCCTTTTCATTATACTATTGTTTATAACGGCTTTACATGGGAACTCATATATAAATTGTGAGTAAAAAAGAGTTTTATGTATTATCATTATATTACTAAAATTCTACCAACTAAATAGTTAAGTCTTTTTAGGGTAACCCTTTAATTAGATATTTTTATAGTTTAATTGTTAAATTGCAGAGAAAAACAAAGATAGTTTTCAAAAATGATTGGTCTTTTTTAAAAATATTATATATTTGCGCCATTAATCTAAATCATATTGAAAAAACATAGTTCTAGAAGAACTACGTTGATAGTAACTTATTTATTATCTTTAAATTAATACTTTATGTTAAAGAGAGTCAAGTCGGTCAGTATGCTGCTATTTCTTATGGCTGCATCTACAGGAAGCATGAATGCTGTTTCAGCTCCTGCAATAGCAAGTTCAAATGCTATTGAGCAACAGACCGAAACCTGTAAAGGAGTTGTAAAGGATGCCATGGGTGAAACAGTCATCGGTGCGTCCGTAGTAGTAAAAGGTACAACCAATGGTACAATTACCGGTATCGATGGTGATTTTACCTTGAGTGGAGTTTCCGAAGGAAGTATTCTTGTTATTTCCTATGTAGGTTATGTTACCCAGGAAGTAAAATTCAACGGTCAACCACTTAATGTAATCCTGAAAGAGGACAGTCAAACATTGGAAGAAGTTGTCGTAGTAGGTTATGGTGTACAAAAGAAAGCTAATTTAACAGGAGCAGTTGCAACTGTAAATGCAAAAGCATTGGAAAGCCGTCCCGTGTCAAGTGTTTCTGCAGCTATAGCAGGACAAATGCCTGGTGTAACAGCTATTCAGAGTTCAGGTGCTCCGGGTAGTCAAGCTGCTGATATTACTATTCGTGGTAAGAACTCTATCAATGCAGCCAGTCCATTGGTTATTGTAGATGGAGTACCGGGTAGCATGAATACAATTGACCCAAATGATATTGAAACATTTACAGTTTTGAAAGATGCTGCTTCTGCTGCTATCTATGGTGTACAGGCTGCTAACGGTGTAATCTTGATTACTACGAAACAGGGTAAAAAAGGAGAAAAGACACGCGTAACTTATTCCGGTAATGTATCTTGGTCTTCTCCGGTAGCAAAACGTGAATTAGTGAATGCTTATGAATATGCTGTTTTATATAATGAAGCAACTTTAAATGAGAATCCTAATGCTACATTGATGTTCTCTCCGGAAGAAATAGAAGACTATCGTACCGGAGCATTACCCAGCACAGACTGGTATGAAGCTGCTATTAAAAAGAGTGCTATAGAAACAATGCATAATGTTTCTATCAGCGGTGGTACTGAAAAAACAACGTACAATGCTTCATTAGGTTATATTTATCAGGATGGTTTGACTGCCGATAATGATTATTCTCGATTCAATGCCCGTATGAATTTGAATTCGGAAATCAATAAATATATAAAGGTAGGTATCAATGCATCCGGTTATAGAGGTGTCTCTAATGATGCATGGAATGGCTTTGTGTCTGTTTATCAAGGCGTGACTCGCGAAAAGCCGACTAATAAAGTTTATAACGAAGATGGTTCTTATACTTATTCTGGTGTAGATAACCCGGTTGCCATACAAGGAGACAAGTCTGGTTTCAGACGTAATACACAGCAGGAAATAAATCTTACGGGTCATGCTACTATACAGATTTTACCTGAATTGAGTATTAAAGGTGTATATTCAGTACGTAATTATACCAGTAACCAAGATGGTTTTAAAAAGCATTTCACTTATGGTAGCGGAAGCAATGCGTATGATTCCGGTTTGCGTGAAGGCTATGATAAATATTATAACCACAACTATTACACCGGACAAGTCTTGATTAACTTCAACAAGAGTTTTGGCAAGCATAATATCAGTGCATTAGCGGGTTTTGAATCTTATGAACATATTTATAAGTATACAGAAGCTACTCGTCAAGGTGGCGGTAGTGATGAGTTGCCTGAATCTCTGAATACATTAGACCAGTCTTCACAAAAAAATAAAGACGGAGGTTATGAAATGGCTCGTTTGTCTTATTTCGGACGTATCCAATATGATTATGCAGGTAAGTATCTGTTTGAAGCTAATTTACGTAGTGATGCCTCTTCACGTTTCCCGAAAGATAATCGTTGGGGAGTATTCCCCGCATTCTCTGCAGGATGGAGAATTTCTGAAGAAGCATTTATTAAAGACAATGTAGACTGGCTGAGCAATTTGAAGTTACGTCTTGGTTGGGGTAAAACCGGTAATGAGGAATTGAAATCCGATGATATTTATCCGGCAGTACCAACATATACATATAATATAGCTGACAATGCTACTAAATATTTATTCAACAATACTTTGTACTCAGCTATATATGAAGCTCGTTATGTGAACAATAATTTGAAATGGGCAACGGTTACTAACTATGAATTAGGTTTGGAAGCCGGTTTCTTAAACAACATGATTAATTTTGAATTATCTGTTTATAAGAAGAAAACCAATGATATGTTGCTGTATCTTCCTATTCAGGGAGTTATCGGTATGAATGCTCCGGCACAGAATATTGGTAGTGTGCAGAATACCGGTTTTGATTTCTTGATTAACCATAACAAGCAAATTAATAAGGACTGGAACTATTCTGTATCATTGAATGTATCTTATGTAAAGAATGAGATTACGAATATGGCAGGTACAGAAGGTCCGACAAGCAACGACAAGATTTGGAATTTGGAAGGATATCCTATCGGTTCTTACTACGGTTATGTAGCCGACGGCTTCTTTAATACAGAAGAAGACCTTCTTAACTGTCCGAAACGTTTGGCTGCCGGTCAGGAAAAATTAGGTGATATCAAGTACAAAGATTTGGATGGTGATAAGAAAATTACAGAAAAAGACCGTACTGTTATAGGTAAGAATTTCCCAAGTTGGACCGGAGGTTTGAATCTGAGTGTAGGTTATAAGAATTTTGATCTTTCTGCTTTATTCCAAGGAGCATTTGATGTAGACGGATACTACACTTCTGAAGCTGCTTATGCATTTTATAATGGTGCAACTGCTTTGAAAAGACATTTGGATCGTTGGACTCCGGATAATCATAATGCTTCTTATCCTCGTGTTACACGTTCTAGTCAAACAAACTTTGTAACATCTTCTTTCTGGCTTCAAGATGCATCATACGTTCGTTTGAAAAACCTTACCTTAGGCTATACATTACCTCAAGCATGGTTAACTAAAGCCGGTATTTCTAATGCAAAAGTATTCTTAACCGGTGAAAACTTATTTACCCTTACAGGTTTGGACGGTGGTATCGACCCGGAAGAAAGCAGTGAACGAGGATGGTCTTACAGTAACGTTAAAAAGCTGTCTGTCGGAGTAAAACTTTCATTCTAATATTTCAAATAAAACAGTATAAATAACATGAAAACAAAATTTTTACATATAGCAACGGCCTTATTATTTGTAGGATTCACTTCTTCATGTAGTGATTTCTTAGACCGTTATCCATTGGATGAGCTATCTGATAGCAGTTTCTGGAAAACAGAGAATGATGCGATGATGGCCGTAACTGATATTTATGGCTGCCTGCCTACATGGGATCAAGACGAAGATATCAATTCAGATAATGCAGTTCATGGCATTAAATGGGCTGCCGGTAACATATCAAAAGGTGTTTACGATCCGATGGACCAAAGCTGGGCGGGTAGTTATACTCCGATTCGTCAATGTAACTTGGTATTGGAAAAAGTAAAAGATATCGAAATGAGTGACGAATCGCGTAAAAAAATTGAAGGACAGGCTTATTTCTTCCGTGCATTTGTATACTTCAATTTAATCCGTTCTTTTGGTGATGTTCCTTATATTGATAAACCATTGAACTTAACGGATGTAGAAGATATCACTCGTACTCCACGCGAAGAAGTGTATGCAAAGGTTATGGCGGACTTTGACAAGGCAATTGAATATTTGCCTGAAGAATGGGATGCCGCAAATACTCCTCGTGTTACCAAAGGAGCTGCCTTGGCTATGAAAGCTAGAGCTGCTTTGTACTATAATAACTGGCAAGTTGCAGCAGATGCTTCTAAGGCTGTAATGGATTTAGGTAAATATGAACTTTATGATGCCGGAAATACCGGTAAATATCAGGAGTTGTTTTGGGAAAAATCAGATGGATGTGATGAAAATATCTTGTATGTACAATTCAACTACCCTGATAAAACTCACTACTTGATTGGTTGGGAATGTTTCCCTACTTTAGGTTGGGGAGGTATGAATCCTACTCAGAGTTTGGTTGACGCATTCGAAGATAAAGACGGTGCTCCTATCAGTAAATCTACAATTTATAATGAAAAGGATCCGTTTAAAAATCGCGACCCTCGTTTGGAAGTCAATGTACTTCATGACGGAGAAGAAATGTATGGTGTTACAATTAAAGTCAAACCGCTGAAATCAAGTGGAAAAACCGGTATTGAACAGCACGGTGATGCTACTGCAACCGGATATTATCAGCAAAAATGGTTAGACCCAAGTATTGATCCTCAAAGCGAAGGTTGGAATATGGGTAAAGACTGGGTGGTTATTCGTTATGCCGAAGTTCTGCTGACTTATGCAGAAGCGATGAATGAGCTTCATCCGTTGAGCGCAGAATCATTTGATGCTGTTAATCAAGTTCGTAGACGTGTAGGTATGCCTGATTTACAAAATACAGACCCAAGCAAACCGACATATTGTGCTACTCAAGATGAACTTCGTAAACGTATTCAAAACGAATGGCGTGTAGAGTTTGCACTCGAAGGCGGTAAACGTATGTGGGATATTCGTCGTTGGGGCATTGCCAAAGAAGTTTTGAATGCACCGTTCTTGGGATTGAAGATGAAACCTGTAGAAGGAGTAGTAGATGGCAAACCGGCAATTGTGGATTATATTCTTTATGAAGGTGAAAATATAAAATTGGCGGGTAGTCATTATGAAGATCATAACTACTTACTCCCTGTTCCTCAGACAGAAATCGATTTGAATCCTAAACTGACTCAGAACCCGGGATATTAATAACATTATAATATCTACAAGCAATAATTTAAGTGAGGGCATTGTCTTATAGTAAGTGTCCTCACTTACTTTATTAAATAAATATATAAGATGAAACGACTGGTCTATACCCTATTTGGAGCTTTGTTTATCCTTTATTATATATGTTACCAAGGAGTGTTGTCGCATGTGCTTTACTATCACGAACAACATCATCTTTTCCTTTTTTCTAAATCTTATTTTCTGCAATGTGTTCAATCTGAGGGTTGGCTAAACTATATCACTAACTTTATTATTCAATTTTTCTATTATCCTATTTTAGGAAGTACTATTTTGGCATTCTTGTTGGCATCAGTCTATTGGTTGACAAATAGCATTATAAAAATAATAACCGGAAAGAATGATCTGTTGCAATTGTCCATTATTCCTTCCCTTATTCTTTTTTTCTATACAATGGAAGCGAATCATTCTCTTTCTATATTGCCAGGAAGTCTGCTATGCCTGTTGATGCTCTATTTGCTTCTTTTGTTTATTCAACGTTACCGAAACGTATTTCCCCTCTTTCGTCTGCCTGGCATATCAAATAAAAAAATACGTATTTTATTAACTTCTCTTTTTTTACTAGGATATACAGGATATGGTTTTCACTATTTTTTTTATAACTACAATAGGAATGAGCGTATAATGTTAAAAGCCGAACAGTTTGTAAAAAGCAAAGACTGGAGAAGTGTGCTGGAGTATACAAAAAAATATTTAGATACCGGACGTTATAATCAGCTCATTTCTTATTTTCATCATTTGGCACTTTATCATACAGGACAGCTTCCTTATCATTTATTGGATTATCCACAAAAACAGGGAGTCAAGGGACTTTACTTCCCGTGGAACAGTGACAGTCGTGAGAGTGAATACGGACATATTCTTTATGAAGAACTTGGGTATATCAATGAGGCACAACGCTGGGAGTTTGAGTCAATGGTAGTATGGGGAGAAACAGCACCTCACCTTATAAATTTGGCACAATATAACATTGTAAACCACCGCCCGTTAGTGGCACAACGCTTTATTAATAAGCTAAAACAGTCTCTTTTCTATCGAGAGAAAGCTTTGCTACTTGAAAAAATTATAAATGAAGGCAAAGTTCCCGGACTAAGAAATGCATTGGATGGAAAGGTGGATACTCCGGCACGGTTTGCCAATGTCTTGAATATAGGGCCTGAATTGCAATACTTATGTGAGAATGACAGCACCAACAAAATGGCTTTTGAGTATTTAATGAGTAACTTATTACTGAGTAACCATGTGGTTCGTTTTGTGAATAACTTGAAATTCATGTCATCTTTTTCTTATACAAAACTTCCTCGTATTTATGAAGAAGCTCTTTATATTTATAAATTAGGTGTTGGCGAAGAAGAGTTTTCAAAGGTAGGAATAAAAATAAGTCCGGCAACGGAAGAACGGTTTAAACGATATTATAGTCTTGTACAGAGCAAACAGTTAGGCACTTTGCAAAAGGAGTTCGGAAATACGTATTGGTTTTATTTGAATTATATCAGTCCTTATGGTAATAAGGTGATAGCTAATTAATGGGAAATTATATGAAAATACAAAATCTGCTTTACTATACATTAATTATTTTTTTGTCAGGATGTACGCAATATCATCAGGCAGAAAGTATGAGTGACCGATTACCGTTAATTTATCCGGATTATACGGATGTGACTTTCCCTATCAATATTGCACCTCCTAATTTTAGAATTCAGGAGGAAGGAGAGGCTT
>OGRF01002081.1_pt1 | contig 11863 bp, 8 predicted proteins | sample 1553381 | NCBI WGS metagenome assembly OGRF01 (sample SAMEA2580060, study PRJEB22360) | human gut metagenome | biome: human gut; feature: human-associated habitat; material: faeces | place: Denmark | collected 2008/2010
GGCCGGAGGCCGCGACAAGGGCATCATCTTCCGTAAAGGCGTCGGAAACGGCAGCCTCGCTGTTTTGAAGCTCATAATCCATATTTGAAAAAGCGCCCATTCGTACATTCCTCCTAAATAAAAAATGAGGAAAGGACGCTCCTGTGCCAATGGCACAAGGCGTCCCTTCTTACATACTGCGCTCAAACCGTATAGACCAGTGTGCTGAATGGGTCGAAGCAATAGCACACGACGGCCGGATACTGAGCGGCTGTTCTTTGAATTTTCTGTTGGACAGAAAGGGCCTCACCCATTCCACAGGGAGTATCCCATCCAGTCCAGACCATAGCTGTGAAATAACGGTGTTCCGGATGATACCGTGTCTCCGCCCCAAGTCTTTGACAGATTCCCAGCATGGCTTTCAGCTGCTTTGTCTTCTGCTCGTCCATTTCTAAATGGATCGTCTGCGGTAAAGCCTGCATTCAAGCCTTCTTTGCCAGCGCGGGAGAGAATTTCACCTGCGGAAAACCGGCCATATCGCAGTAGAAGTATCTGCGCTCGCTTTCATCATAAAGCTCCAGCACATCGGATGGGGCAATGCTGCGGCCGCGATAGTCCAGGGGGAACGCCTGATTATAGCGTGCAAAAATGCGTTCCAGAATATCACGTTCATCTTGCCCGACCGGGCAGGTTAGCTCACCGTCGTAAACGAGTGTGTATTCCGCCGCCGGCGGCTGCTGAAAGCCGGCCTTGTGCAGCGCGTCAATGCCGCCAAAGGCGAATGCGCGCGTCTCGCCATGCTCCAGATCCAACTGATAAACACGAAACCGCTGCGTTTTACGCTGACTGTCCAACAGCTCCCGAAAAGAAACGCCGGGGGCGGTCTGTAAGTACGCATCGTATTCCTGCTCCGTCAGCCCCAGATAGTCCCGCAGGGAAATACTGTCCACCTTCATCGCATGCCATTTTTCCGTACAGGTTTCCATCGTTTCCAGCCCGCACAGTCCGTTGAGATATTGCTCCTTAAATGTCATTTCTGGATCCTCCTTCATTTTCTGTTCTTTCCGGCGCAGCGCAAGCTGCCAGTCATCAATGCCCTTGTAATTGGGATTCCATGTGAGCCTGCGGCAGCGCATTCCGTGCCTGGCCGCCAGCGCATAGATCTTCGATGCGCCTTTTCCCACCATTTCATTGCTGTACTTATCCATGTCCTCCGCCTCGATGATCTCCTCCGTTCCGTTCCGGTGCAGGAACGCAAACAGTTCATCCAGCTTGGAGGTGTTGTTGGCTCCCAGTGTGGCAACAAAGGTCCTGTGCATCAGCGCGTGAGCGACATCCGCCTTGAGGCAGCCTTCCGTCACATATACAACGCGGGAGCAGGGGTCGCCCACAAAATGAATGGGGCTCCCCGAGGTCGTTCCCATGCGCTTTCCCGTGGAGGACAGCGTCAGATATTTCACGCCCGTTTTCTCCGGTGGATCGTCTTTATCCTTGAGCGGGTGATCCAACCGGATCTGCGCGCCGCGGATCAGACCGTCTACACCGAAGATGGGAATGATGATGCCTGATGTCCGCTGATGGAATTTGACCGTCCAGCAGCCGTTATCATCCACATAGAAGCCGGGAACACCCTGCACCCTGCAGCCCGCCTTGACCAACCGATTTGTTAAGGAGCGGCACAGGAAAGGGGGCGGCGTACTCTTGAAGCCAAAGCGTGTGATCTCATCGTCGGACAGCCCCCGCACAGACCGGAGGTGCTCGCGGTGCGCCGGGATGAGTGTCAGCATGGACAGCAACATGGAGAGAGTCTGATGCACTTCCTGAACAGAAGCCGCGTCAGACTGCTCGGCCTCCGTAGGCGCCGTTTTCTCCGGAACCGTATAGTCCGGTGAAAAACCATTTACCGCCAAAGCGTCGCAGATCTCCCGATAAGCGTCTGAATTGCTGACGCCATACACCTTTGCGTAAAGGGACAGCATTCCGCCGCCTTCGCCGCAGTAGTTACAGCGCCACAGGTCTTTTTCCGTGTTCAGATTCATTTTCCCCCGGCGGTCACCGCAGATGGGACAATCCACGTACACCTGACCGGGAGCCCTCCGCCTGATATTCAGGCGGAGGAGCCCGGCCACATCCATAATGCCAAAGGGGAGATCATGCTTTTTCCCGTAATGCAAACCAGCATCCCTCCCAAGACGCGAAATTTACGGATGGAAAGCGGTCAGCTTGCCTTCAACTGCTGCGAACCGCCCATCAGAAGCATGGCGGCAGCCTTCATAATATTGCCGCAATCCTCACAGAGATAGGCGTAATATTTCAGGCTGGAGGGACGCTGCTCAGAAACCTGTGCCATCGTCCAGCCCTTATTGACGCCGGTGGTTACGACCAGCTCCGCAGCTTCCTCTTCCGTCATCAGCGAAAGGATTTCGTCCACCGTCATATCGTCCGAATATTTCGGTGCAGCCGCTGTCGATGCCGCTGCCGGCATATCGACCACGACAGACTTTACCGTCTGCGCTGTTTCAGCCCGCACCGTGACAGCAGGCTCCGCCGGTTCCGAAGGAACCTCCTGCGCCTTTTGGGGCATAACCGGATCAGGCTCAGAAGCCGCAGTTCCGCCGCTTAACGCCTGCAGCAGACTCATGGCGTCTGAAACGCTTTCCGTCTGCTGGGCGGGGGGAACCATCTGCTGCTTTACGCTGTGCGTCTTTGCTGCCTCCTGCGGTTGAGCCTCTTGCAGTGTAGGCACTGCCTGCACCGGATGATTTTCACCGACAGACGCTTCTCGCTGCGGCGCTGCGGCGCTATTTACCGCCGGAGCAGTCTCCTGACGATTTACAGTACCCGTTGCGACTTCCTGTTTTCCATCGGCCTGTGCATCTACCGCCGCAGAGGGGTTGATCTCACAGAGCTGGATGCCGAAGCCCGCATTATCCAGCGCCGTTTTCAGCGCCTCGTCCTGCGCGGCCTGCACATAGCGTCCGGCAGGAGCCTGAGCCTTTTCCACCGCCGCGGTAAAATTGGTAATGGGCTGGTTGTCCTCTCTGGACAGAAATACCTGCGCCTCATAAACGGCGATTTGGTCTGTGATCCGCAGCCGGTTCAGCAGCATTTTTCCGTCGGGGCAGGCCAATCGGAACCAGAGCCGCTGATAGCGCGGCTCCAGCTCGATTCCGCCGTTGGCGTTTCTTTTCAGAAAGCGCAGCGGGTCAAAGCCCTGCACCCTGCGAAGCTGCTGTACGGCGGGGATCGCCTGGGTCAGCATGATTCTTTCTCTGGACATGGTTTGATACTCCCTTCATAAAATAAATAAGAGATGACTGTGCGTTTTTTTGCACATTCATCTCACATTAACTGGCACGCTGCCATTCCTCGCCCTCTTCGCTGCGGAGGGCCTTGCGCGTGACCGCCTTATAGTAGAGGGCGATGCGTTCGCCCAGCATGGTATTGCGTTTTCCTTTTCGGCTCCGATGGATCGCCATATACAGCGCCCTTTTTTCACCCACCAGCAGCACGCGGCGCTTGGCACGCGTGATTGCCGTGTAGAGAAGATTCCGCGTCAGGAGCACATTATGGGCAGCCAGCAGCGGAATAATGACCGTATCATACTCTGAGCCCATGGATTTGTGGATCGTAATGGCATAGGACAGCTCCAAATCATCCAGAAGTACCTGCGGGCAATCCATATAGCGGCCGTCAAACTCGATCACGATATTGGTGCCGCTGATTTTGCGGATGGTACCGATGTCACCGTTGAAAACACCTTCGCCGACCTGCTTGCCGGAGCGGTCATACAGCTTGATGTCGTAATTATTCCGCATCTGCATCACGCGGTCGTTGAGGCGGAATATCTTTCCGGCGTACACGATCTCCGGCGTCTGCGGCGCTGCGGGGTTGATCTCCTCGCGGATAGCTTCATTCAGGCTGTTGACCGATGCCTCGCCCTCAGAGCGGAACGGCGATAAAATCTCCACCTGCTCGATTCCTTTTGCGGCGATCTGCTCCCGGTAAAGCTCACGGATGATGCCGGCAGTCTCCTCCTGGCTCTCTGCCTTATGAAAGGCAAAGTCCTCACCATAGTAGAGCGTCGTTTTGCCCTCGTTGATAAAACGGGCATTGTGGGCGATCAGGCTGTCCTGTGCCTGACGGAATATCTCGTCCAGCACCGTGACCGGCACAACACCGGAGCCGATCAGCTCGTGAAATACGTCACCGGCGCCCACACTCTCTAACTGGTCTGCATCACCGACCAAAAGGACTTTGGTGCCGGGGCGCAAGCGGGAAAAGAGCTGGTGGATCAGCCACATATCGACCATGGAAGTCTCGTCCACGATCAGGAGCCCTGCTTCCAGCGGTTTCCGTTCCCGGTCTTTCTTCGATTCCGAATCACCGTGAAGTCCCAGAATGCTGTGGAGCGTCTGTGCTTCATCGATCCCCGTTGCCTCCGCCATACGCCGGCTCGCCTTACCTGTGGGCGCTCCGAGTACGATCTTCTGCCGCGGATAGAGCTGACGGTACACCTCTATCACCGTTTTCAGAACCGTGGTCTTGCCGGTGCCGGGGCCGCCTGTGATGATGGACAGGTTATGCCGGAACACCATCTCCACGCCTTCTGACTGGCGCTTGGACAGGTTGAGCCCTAAGCTACGCTTTACTTGCTCCAACGGCTGCGTGATGTCCACCACCGCCGGATTTGCCAGGAACAGCTCTACCGCTTTCTGTGCGGTTTCGCTCTCCTGCAGGAATTGCTTGGGCAGATACACGTTGCCGTGATTCGATACCACCTCATCCTGCTGGATCATGGCAGACAGTTCCTGTTCGACCTGGCTCATGGGGACGCGCATCTGTGGGAGGGGTATCCGCTCATTGAGCAGCTGCATAGCCGCTTTGAGCAGCGCCTCCGCCTCCAGATAGAGATGTCCGTCCTTTGTCCGTGCGTCCTCCAGCGCATAAAAGAGCGCACCGTGGACGCGCTTCGGATCACGCAGATCTCCACCGGATTTTTGTACGATGGCATCAATGCGCTTGAAGCCGAATCCCGGCACCTGGCAGAGATTGAAGGGGCTCTGTCTCACGATGTCCGCACAGGCAGGCCCGAAATGCTGATAGATCTTCTGCGCGGTCGTCGGCGTGACCTTGAACGGGGCCAGCAGGGTCATCAGGACACGCATCCGGCTGGTTTCCGCATAGGCGTCCTTGATCTCCGCAAGCCGTTCCTTCGTAATGCCGCGAATCTCAAGAAGCCGGTCTGGTTGATGCTCCAAAATCTTCAGAGAATTGACGCCAAACTTTTCGATGATCGCGTCGGCGGTCTTTTCTCCGATGCCCTTCAGCAGACCGGAGGCAAGATAATTGCGGACGCCCTCCAATGTGGGCGGCACGATCTCCTGCCAATGATCGACTTGAAGCTGGAGCCCGTATTTTCCGTCCTTCCACTCTCCATCCATCTCGATCTTCACTGTATCCGTCTGCGGCAATTCGATGCCAACGGCAGTGAAGCGGATCAGGTGGTCGTGATAGCGATAGGGGCTCCGGGCTTCTGTGGGTACGCTGCTGTCCTCCGTTTTCATCCGAAGGACAGAATATTTGCTGGACGCATTGAAAAACAGTACCTTGTCCAGTGCTGCAACAATGCTCACAGCACATCACCTCCGTTTCTTTTCACGCTGCCTGCAAGGCAGCTTTTTTCACATGGAATCTTCGCCATTCAGACACCGTGACATACTGATCGTAAATATCAGGGTGTTCGTCCTTCAAACGCTCTAAGGCGTCCTTCGATATGCCTGCGGAGCGTACCGGATTGTAGGTTATGGTGTAGCTCTCCGCAAGACCGTTATACACGGCGGTGCAGCTTGTGCCCATTCTCTCGATGAGCATACCCTTCAACCGCTTGATGTCCTTCTCCAGTTTGTTCACATCAGCCGACAGCGTCTTTTTCTGCTCTTGCAGGGAAAGAAGCATGGACAGCTGCCCAAACTGCGTCTGTCCCAGCAGTACGGGAGGCGCGTCCTTGTCCGCAGGCCCCAGCTTTCGCCGCAGGCTTTCGAGGATCAGGTCGCCATCCGCTTCCACATAGGGAGGCGGCGTTTTTGTGAGAACATGATTCTCCCAGAAGTCCCGTTCCAAAGCGATCAGTTCTTCTTCATAGGCCATGTCACGGTCAATGCGGCGGATAATCGCCTCGTCTTCCGAATTTCCGTAAAGGCAGCAGAAGTAGACCCGGTCAATGTTCATGACCGCCATGTAGTGCCGCCCCTGCGATTCATAGTAGATAGGAACGATTTCCTCGCCGTTGTACCACCAGTTATCCTTGGCGTTATAGTTCGTGGTCTTGATCTCAAGGATGGCTGTTGTACCATCCGGCAGTTCCACCATGTAATCCAGATCCGCCAGCATCCAGGGATACAGCGGGTGCTGGAACATGAATGGCCGGCGGTAGATCTTATAGCCCGTCTTATAGGCGAAGATTTTGGCAACCAACGGCTCCAGCAGAGTTCCAACCTCCAGCTGAACCCAGTTTTCAGCATCATCCGCTGTGACGATATTCAGCTTGTCATAGTAGAGATCCCGCCCGGTACGGAATGGTGAAATTCCGAGAACGGCAGCGGCGTCACTTCCGCCGATGCCCTTGCGCCGGTATTCCAGCCATTGTTCACGCGGCAGACCTTCTGTACCGACGAGAATTTGCGGAGCGTAGCACTTTGCGTTTTCCATGGATGCATTCCTCCTCGGTTTCATATTTGATGCGCGGCTTATTCAAAAGCCGCTTCTCTCTGTACCTGTGATACGGTCGGAAGGATCGTCTGGGATGCCCTCCGGGTTTCCATTTTCGTCTGAATTTCATTTCTTGTTTCCACCTTTCTTGATGATATATCCTCAAAGCCTTTCGGCGTTTGGGCGCAAAAAAAGCGGGAACAACGATCCTGGTAAAATCCAGTATGTTTGCCTGACAGCAAACTCTCGTCATTCCCGCAGCATGGGGCAGTACCCCGTAAAATAAAAAAGCCAGCAGCAGCCGGCTCTCATGGCACAGCAATACTACTGACAAAAACGTACAAACCTGACAACGTGCGCAGGTGGATCACTCCACACACAGATCATTGACCTATGCCCAAAGGGAAATTGCGCAAAACTCATTTACGGGCAAAGTGTAACACAATATATTGTATAAGTCAATACAAAAATACTATATTTAGTTTTTCTGGCGTGCGTGCAAAAAATACGGACACGGCCCCGTATTTATTTTGTGAACGGTAAAAACCACCTATTGAACCTTGAAAACGCCGCCCCCAAATGCGGTTGCATCGATTTGTCCGGGAGTTATACAGGATCGGCTGACAGTATGCGTTTGCGTACCTGCCGGGGAAGTGCCGCACAGCGGCAGCCTGCAAATACGCGGCCTGAAGCGAGGGCGCAGGAAATGGCCTGGAATTGGGAATCGAACTTGGATTAGAACCTAATGTAATTTACTTGTTGGTGATAGTGGGGAAAATCCGTATAATATATTTGTGAGGACATCACAGGCTCTTTTCCCCAGCCACCAAAGAAAGGAGGCCCTCTGTGGCTGAGATAAATACAAACGGCCTTAAAGCCAACTCTGAAAAAAGAAGCTATTCCGTTATGGAAGTAGCGGAAATTCTCGGTGTCAGCAAAAAATCCGTCTATAACATGTGTGCTAACGGCACCTTCAAATGTGTACGGATTGGAACCAGGCTGAGAATATCAAAGAAGGCTTTCGATGATTGGCTTGATGGCAGAGACAATACCTGAAAGGAGCCATGAGCTATGGCATCAATTCAAAAACGCGGTAAAAAGTATGCCGTCGTATATACCTATACGGATTCTGCCGATGTCAAAAGGCAGAAGTGGGAAACCTATGGAACAAAGAAGGAGGCTGCGGCCAGAAAAGCACAGGTAGAGAATGAAATGAACAACGGAACCTTCATTCCGCCATCCAGCGTAACTGTCCGTGACTTCCTGGCAGATTTTGTTGAACTCTACGGTTCAAAGCGGTGGGGGCTTTCAGCCTACTCTGGAAACACCGGGATCATCAACAATTACATCAATCCAGTCATTGGCGATATGAATGTCCAGGATGTGACAAGGCGTACCGTAGACAGCTTCATCGCCCAACTGCAAAAGATGAAACCCGTCAGCACAACATACCGAAACGCACGCTCGGAATTCTTGCCGCCCAACACGATTGAAAAAGTGTGCAAGGTGCTGCACTGCGCTTTCCGCCAGGCCGTCCGATGGGATATGGTTCCGAAGAATCCGTTTGACGATGTTCTTCTTCCCAAGAAAGAGAAAAATCCTCGCGCTATCTGGACGGCTGACATTATCAGACAGGCTCTGGATAACTGCTCTGAGGGGAAACTGTATGTTGCAATCAACCTTTCGTTCGCCTGTTCACTGCGCATGGGCGAGATCACAGGGCTGACATGGGATTGTGTTCACATTTCCGATTCGGACATTGCAAAAGACGATGCCCATATCATTGTCAACAAGGAATTGGCGCGTGTCGATCAACGTGCGATTGACGCGCTCGGAGAGAAAGACATCATCTTTATGTTCCCGCGGATCGTGAAAGCCAAATCGACAACACGGCTTGTGCTCAAACGACCTAAGACGGAAACCAGTATCCGGAAGGTATGGCTGCCGAAGACCCTTGCGTATATTCTTCGGGACTGGCATCAAAAGCAGGACAAGCTCAAAGAAATTATGGGTGACGAGTATGCCGACTATAATCTTGTTTTAGCTTTGGAAACCGGGCGGCCCTGCGAAGACAGGGTAATCGGGAATCAGTTTGAACGGCTGAAAAAGTCAGCGAACCTCCCGAATGTAGTCTTTCATTCTTTGCGGCACTCAAGCACCACCTATAAGCTGAAGCTCAATCATGGTGACATTAAGGCCACGCAGGGGGATACCGGCCATGCGCAGGCGTCTATGGTTACAGAAGTTTATGCGCATATTCTGGATGAGGAGCGGAAAATCAACGCGCAGAAGTTTGAGGTCGCATTCTATGCGAACCCGGATATGCGGCGCGTGGAGCAGGAACTGAATCCGCCGAAACCGGAACCGGCTCCCGACCTAAACCTCCAGTCGCTTCTTGCACAGCTTCAGGAAAATCCCGAACTTGCCCGCCAACTGAAAGCCCTTTTGCACGCAGGGTAACGGGAGGACTCGAAACAACTATAAAACACCACGGCAGGGTTCATTAGCAGAATCCGAATTTCATTAGCAGATTTCTCGAAAATCGTTCGAGTCCAGCAGGGAACAGTCTGGAAATAAGTTGCATTTCAAATCACAAAGCAGTTGCTTTTTCGGGGTGAGCCAAGAAAAGCAAAAACGCTGAAATCCATTGAGATTACAGCGTTTTTGGCACCCCGGACTGGGCTTGAACCAGCGGCCTACTGCTTAGGAGGCAGTCGCTCTATCCAACTGAGCTACCGAGGCTAGTATTTAGTTTTATGCTCGCAGGGTGAGCGACCACCTCACACTTAGGAGGCTCGCGCTCTATCCAACTGAGCTACAGACGCGGATGATAAAAATATTTTACCCTTTTGGCAGTGAATTTGTCAATGCCTGATTTGTCGCGAGCGGGGTGGAGAAAAGCGCTTGTATTCACCGCCGCCGTCCGTTATAATGGGACGCAAGAGCGGCTCTGACCGCAGACGGCGGACAGAGCCAGTGAGAAATATGGAGAAAAGGACGGTAAACCTATGGACGGAAAGACGATCCTCCCGCGCAGCGAAGTGCCCGAGGAGTTCACCTGGGATTTGAGTCACGTATTTGCGAGCGACGATAAGTGGAACGAAGAGCTCGAAGCGCTCAAGGCCTACCCCGAGCGCATGGCCGCCTACGCCGGCAAGCTCGGCGAGGGCGCGAAGACGCTGCTCGACTGGTTCACGCTCAGCGATGAGATCAACGTGCGCGTTTCGAAGTTCGTGCAGTACGCGAGCTGCCGCAGCGACCAGGATGTGGGCAATTCCTTCTATCAGGGCATGCGCAGCAAGGCGTTTTCCACGGCGGTCGCGCTGAACAGCGCGGGCTCTTTTGAAGCCAGCGAGATCATGGCCATCCCTGACGAAACGCTTGCGCGCTTCTACGCCGAGGAGCCGAAGCTCGAGACCTATCGCCGCAGCATCGACAAGCTGCGCCGCCGCAAGGCACACATCCTTTCGCCCGAGTGCGAAAAGATTCTCGCCGCCGCGGGTGAGATCAGCGAAAGCCCTGACCGCACGTTCAGCATGTTCCACAATGCCGACATGCGCTATCCCGACGTGACCGACGCAAAGGGCGAGGTTCACACGCTGACGGACGGCACGTTCGTCCCTATGCTGATGAGCGCCGATCGCATGCTGCGCGAAAACGCCTTCAAGGCCTACTACAAGCGCGCGGGCGAGTTCCGCAACACCTACGCCTCCACGCTGGACGCGCAGTTCAAGCAGCTCAAGTTCTTCGCCGACGCGCGCCATTATAACTCGACGCTCGAAGCGTCCCTTGACGTGACCGAGGTGCCGGTCGAGGTCTACACGAACCTCATCGACGCGGTGCACGGCAATCTCGACAAGATGTACCGCTATGTCGAGCTGCGCAAGAAGATCTTAGGCGTTGACGAGCTGCACATGTACGATGTCTACACTCCGATCGTCGCGGACGCGGACGTTGAAATCTCCTTTGAAGAGGCCAAGAAGACCGCGCTCGAAGCACTCGCGGTGCTCGGCAAGGACTATACGGACGTGCTTGAGGAGGCCTTTAGCAACCGCTGGCTCGACGTGTATGAGAACACCGGCAAGCGCGGCGGCGCCTACTGCACCGGCAACGGCTGGCCCCACCCCTACGTGCTGCTCAACCACAAGGATAACCTCGACAGCATGTTCACCCTCGTCCACGAGATGGGCCACGCCATGCATACGTGGCACTCCTGCAAATACCAGCCGGTGAATACGGCGGAGTACGTCATCTTCGTCGCCGAGGTCGCCTCGACCTGCAACGAGATCCTCCTGATGCGCCACCTGCTCGGCAAGACCGACGACCGCAAGCAGCGCGCGTATCTCATCAACCACTTCCTCGACCAGTTCAAGGGTACACTGTACCGCCAGACGATGTTCGCCGAGTTCGAGCTCCAAATGGGCAAGATGGCCGAGAGCGGCGAGGCGCTGACCGCCGACGCGCTGAGCGCGAAGTATTTAGCGCTCAACAAGCTCTACTTCGGCGATACGATGATCTCCGACGACGAGATCGCACTTGAGTGGACACGCATCCCGCACTTCTACTACAATTACTATGTCTTCCAGTACGCGACGAGTTTCTCCGCCGCCGTCGCCATCGCCAACCGCATTCTGCGCGAGGGCGAGAGCGCCGTCAAGGACTACAAGAAGTTCCTCTCCGGCGGCTGCTCGAAAGAGCCGGTCGAGCTGCTGCGCGACATGGGCGTCGACATGCGCACGCCCGCGCCCGTCAACGACGCGCTGTCGCTGTTCGGCGAGCTGATCGACGAGCTGAGTGCATTGCTGGGCTGACGCCTTCAAATCAGTGGTAAACCACTGATTTGAGCAGGTTTCGCGTCGCTTTGCGCCTCGGTTGCCCGTTAAAACGGGCGATTCGACTTTGCACCGTTGCGGCACTACGATTGGCGCGCCCTTGCAGGCGTGCCAATCGTGCCGCTTCCTCGAACCCAGCTCGCTGTTTCCGCCACTGGCGGCGCTTCGTTGGTTTCCACTATGCGCAAGGTGTTTTCCGCCACGCACCGGTTGCGGCGGAAAACGATCAAGAACATTTGTGCCTGCGGGCGCTTGGGCAACCGTTAGCAGCTTTGCTGCTTTACGGATGCCCATACCCCTTGCGGGTAAAAACTGTGCGAGGATGCCTGCCCGAGAGGGCA
>OGRF01002082.1_pt1 | contig 11863 bp, 12 predicted proteins | sample 1553381 | NCBI WGS metagenome assembly OGRF01 (sample SAMEA2580060, study PRJEB22360) | human gut metagenome | biome: human gut; feature: human-associated habitat; material: faeces | place: Denmark | collected 2008/2010
AGGAACAATGGGAAATATTGTTTGTTGGATCGAACAAGCCTAGTGTAGAGGATTGGGTGGACGGAGATCATATCATATTGGGGATCGCAATTCGTTGAAATACTATATCAAACGTTCTATTATTAGAATAACTACCCTTCGCATAATCTATGCTCTATATGTTTAATTTCTTACAAGGTAATTTTGTTAACCTCAAATATTTAGCGCTATGCAAAAGTTTGTAACTTATTTATTAGGCTTCTTTATTTGTTTCGGCTTCTTATATGAAAGCTGTGAAAATAAGGAGAAAAAAGAGAATACTACGATTGATCGAGTGGAAGTTGAACGGGATCGAAAATTAGCAGAAAAAAACAGGAGATGGGTGAAGGATAATGAAGTAACAGCCCGAAATCTTGCTAAGAAATTCGCTCAAGATAAAGGTTATACAATTCAATCAATCCATGCGACATCAAATAGCGCAAGCGATTATTATGCGTCCGAAATAACATGGGCATATTATAGTTATAGAATTGTTACAGGAGATATTAGTAATAGTGGAGGCCTAATCGACATTAGCGTACGAGTTAGATACGACATATATGAAAGTCCTAATTGGACAATTGATTATTTTCAAGCGTACAATTAAAGTCATATATGGAACAGTTAATTGAAAATATAATTTTTGCCGCATTGGCGGGGTTTGGGGCGGTTTTGGCTTCTGCTCTAGTGTTATTCTTTGTAGCTCTTATAACAAACCAACACTATTTAATAGAACCACCTATAATTAAATATGCCATGTACGGGACTGGCAGTGTAACCTTTTTTATATATCTCATTTATCTACAGTATAATGCGCATAAGTAATCAAAAGATAGGGCGAAGAAGGTTCAGAAATGAAGCCAATTAAAATGTCACGCTCTTTGGGGCTAATATTGTCATTGCTGTTAGTAATGGCCCAATATGAGATATGTGCGCAGAACATATCTCTGGATACTATAGATATAAGACGAGAGGAGCGCCCATTTTTGGATGAGACTAATATTCCTGACTATGGCTATTCTCGTGAGGATTGGGAGAGTATTCATGAAGAGATGCCATGGATGGTGCTTAGTGTTAATCTTCATTTCTTATGTCCGAATGGGGTGGATATTGTATCCAAGCGCATAAGAGATGATGTAACGAAGATATTCTTCAGAGCCAAATCCATACAGCCATTGTACGAGCTGTGTAAGGGCTTGGTGCGTAATACGAGTTTGCGCGCCATGCCTAATGAGTATTGGTTTAGTAAATCAGCATCAATAATAATTGTAAATGATAAGGTGTTTAACTACATAATCGACCATGAGATAGGAGTAGGAGCTGGAGATGGTCGACGTATATACTATTACTGCTATAATCTACAGACGGGGAATAGAATAACTGCTGATGATCTATTTAGCGAGGCCGCACAGTTACAGGTAATTGAGATATTGAAATCGCGTCGTGATGATGATTATGAGCGTCGTGATGAGGGTGGTAGGGATTGGCCACGAGACATCCGTCATATAGATAATTTCATGATGCTGCCGCAGGAACTGGTTTTTGCATCCCAGCCATATGAAATAGGGTTTGGTTGTGATGGCGGCTTTAAATATACGCTTAAATATTCCGATTTCAAGCATCTTATTAAGACCGAAGCTCTGAAATATTTTCAAGAATAGAGTTTTATGAGCATCTGTCGAGAGTAGATATACACTAATTACTATAAGCTTACTAATACTATGAATTTGGTGTCGTCATTGTTGGAGGCATAATGGTTTATTTTTTCTGATAATGACAATTCTAAGGAAGGGGCGGCGGAAGGAGCAGCAATGGGAGTTATTAGGTGTCTTTCGGTTCTAACCTATGTAGGAGGCGGTTCGCTTACTTTATTCTTGATAATAAAATTCTTTGCATGGTTATTTAGCTGAGACAATCAATATAATAGAGTGAGGTTATCTTCCGTCACTCTTAAATAATATTATTACAGAAGAATATCAAGCAGGCCATTGCGAATAGCTGTTGTTGTACCTAATGTTGTACCCCCGTCCTAAAGTTAGGTTGAAGGGTTGGGTAATATGCTGATCTACAATATAAATGCTGTTGTAGCTCAGTGGTAGAGCACTTCCTTGGTAAGGAAGAGGTCACGAGTTCAAGCCTCGTCAACAGCTCATAAAATCAAGAGGTTGCAAAATCTGCAATCTCTTTTTTTGTGCTGTTTTGCGAAGGGAAAGGGGCTGGAAACAGCGGTTTGAGGCGCATTGTTGTACCCTTTGTTGTACCCTAAATCTGCTACTCTCGATTGCTTGCGCAACACGCAAGTAAATGAAAATCAAAGTCGTTTTACGAGCAGGTAAAATCAACAAGCAAGGTCAATCCCCGTTGATGCTTCGATTTACCCACGACCGCACCACGAAATTTGTTGCTTTGGGGCTATCGGTAGAGCCGCATTATTGGAATAAGGATGCCGAAATGATAACGGCAGACTGCCCCGACCGTGCTGCTCTGCAAAGTCAGATAGACAGTACATTATCGACTTACCGAAAGAAAATCCAGCGATTGGAGGCATTGGATATGGAGGTTGATTTTACCAGCCTATTTGACCAGACCGCAAAATGCACTCCACAATTCGTCGATAACTATTTTCAGCAACAAATTACAGCCATGAAACAAGCAGGGAAAATCAACACGGCAATCAAGTACACAGCCACCTGTACCTCACTCGTTAAATTCCATCCTGCCAAATTACGGTTTGAAGAGATCGACGGAAAGTTTTTGAGGAATTTCGAGGCGTTTCTCCATTCGGCGTGTAATCAATCCAATTCGATAGCCACGAAATTTAGTGTACTGAAAGCCGTTTACAATAAGGCCATTGCTGACAAGATTTTCCTTTGCAAGGAGAATCCTTTTATTTCATATAAGGTGGGAAAGCATTGGACACAGACACGTAAACGAGCCATTCATAAAGAGGATATACAACGATTGATGCAGGCAGAATTACCCGTAACGAGGTCTCCCTATACCGAGTTTGCACGGGATATATTCTTGTTTTCTTACTTTTCGGCTGGAATCAATTTCAAGGATATTGCCACCTTACGCTACGTCGATATGGAAGAGGATCGGATTTTCTATCGCCGTCATAAGACAGGAAAAACGATGACTTGTCGATTGCATCCGCAGGCAAGGGAGATCATTGCCAAGTACACCCGTTCGGAAGCTATGCAGGAGGACTATATCTTTCCTGTTCTCGACCGTCATATACACCGTACCGAACAGCAGATTCACAACAGGGTGCATAAGGTTTTAGTCCATATAAACCGAGAGTTGAAAGAGTGGAGCAAACGGCTGGGACTGGCAACGAACTTAACAACCTACGTTGCCCGTCATACCTACGCGACAGTCTTGAAGCGGTCAGGAGTAAGCGTAGCCTTGATTTCCGAATCGCTGGGACACTCTGATCTATCCACTACACAGATTTACTTGGACAGTTTCGAGAACAGTCAGATCGACGCTGCTATGGCTCATCTGTTATAGGTTGGGAAGAGGACAGACATCGACAAGGGGTCTATATTAAACCCCTATGTCAATGTTTGTCCTCGCTGGTTGTAGATATGCGATTGAACGAGGACAGACTTTGTACGGCGGTATGATTTATAGACCGCTGTACAAAGTTTGTCCTCCTAATCTGTTTTACGATTGGATATATTGGGTAGATAGCGAGGACAGACTTGGTAAAAGAGGTTAATTATAGACCCCCTTTACCAAGTTTGTCCTTTGTTTTTCGTATATTGGGGACTACTAATCACTAAATTACTATGGATAAGGATACAATCGGTTGCCCGCACATCTTTACTTGGGAACAATTTCAAAGAGCATTGCACTATACGAAAAAGTATTACGGCATGGATGCTCCCTATTTTTATCGAACGCTGGATGCAGAACTGGAAGGCAGAGACCAGCCCATTACGATTCATAATCGTCTTATGTTCGAGGATTTCTGTAAACGATTGCTTTTCTCGGACAGGTCAGCCTCCAAATATATGGAACAGATACCGCAAGAGGAGATTGCGATTATATGGGCGTTGATGTTCGTCGAGTGGGGTTTGTTGTGCGAATGGCAGAAAGGCCAAGACGACGATTATACGCTTGACGACTATTATACAGATAACCCCAATGATTATTATCAAGACCACATGCGAGAGGAGTTATTAAAAACCTATCTTTTCTGCAAGCAAACTCCCATTCGCTCACGGAAGACGAATGAAATCGTATTAACAATCAATAAATTCAATAGCTATTCGAAAAAACTCACCTTACCTAACTTCGAGAATTGGGTATTACGCTGTGCATTGTTGCAATATTGCGAGAGCCATTTGGAAGACATACACTCGGTGGAGGAGGCACAAAAGGCATTGGATGCCTACCATGAAAAAGGGCGTAAGGCAAACGAAATGATTGAACGCATCATATACGGGACTTATACGATGTTCAAGGATGTGTCCAAAGACACGCGGACTGTCAGCTCGGGATTGTGTCGTATCATTCAAAACTATCTTTTATATCTCGGATTGATAACTACGGACAGTGATGCTGGACTCGATCTTCAAAATATTGCAGGGCGAATCAAATACCTGCTGAAACAGGGCAAACAGCCTCGGTTCAGTCCATATATATTGAGAGGAAAAGAGGCACAAGAGGCGTTAAGAAAAAGTGGTCATAATACGTTCAAGGATCTGATGAAATAGTTCGATTTATATACTTCGATTTTTGGAAAGAATAGATAGCATTTTCGTTGTCTATTCTTTTCGTGTTTTTGTAGATGAAAAGGATGAACTTTGCCATTGCAATCACGTCTGACTGCGCAGCAGACGAGGTTGTGGGAGAAAGCCGAAAGCCCAAGTAAGTGGAGGTGGAAACTAAAATCAAAATGATAATTAGAGATATAAATATCGACAAGGGATCGTGGCTCTCGGAGGTAATGGAAGAGATTCCGACGAACACGATTCTGAACAAGGTAATGACGGGTTGCGGCGCGACGACGTTGGAGATCAATGCGGCCCGCCACTCCATCATCATCGAGCCGAACGTGCCCGTGATTATCGGGAAAAAGGCCCAGCACGATTTTCTGTTCGCCGTGTACGAGGGTACGACGCGCGAGGACGTGAAAGCCTACCTCGCAGGTGAGGAGGACGGTTATCGAAAGATCATCACCACTCCCGAGGGCTTCGATAAAAAAGTTCTCCCCGCCATGTACGAATCGGGCATAGCGGTTTACGAAGAGTATTTCCTCCTGTTCGACGAGTGCGAGAAGCCCATACAGGACGTGGGCTATCGCGGGGACATCTACCTGCCCGTCGAGGACTTTTTCAAGTTCAAGGGCAAAGCGATGGTATCTGCCACGCCTATCATCCCATCCGACCCTCGGTTCGAGGAACAAGGTTTTGAGATGCTGTGTATCGTCCCCACCTACGACTACTGTAAGGAGTTGACGGTGGTCGTGACCAACAACACGGTACACGTACTGCGGAAACTGCTGGAACGCTATCGTAAGGCAGGCGAAAAGGTCTGCATCTTCTTCAACTCGACGGATGCGACGTTGAGCCTCATCCAGACCCTCAAACTCCAAGAACGGAGCAAAGTTTTTTGTTCTGAGAAGAGCGTGCGCAAACTCAAACGCGAGGGTTTTGCAGCCGTAAGCGACAACCTTAGCGAGTTAGCCGAGGTCAATTTCTTCACCAGTCGCTTCTACTCGGCCGTGGACATCAAGCTGGACTACCAGCCGAACGTCATCGTGCTGACGGACGTATTCCATGCACCCCATTCGATGATCGACCCGCAGACCGAGGTGGTGCAGGCCATCGGTCGCTTCCGCAACGGTGTGGCGAAAGCCTACCATGTAACCAACACGGATAGCAAGTTGGCAAGCCTGCCGCGAGAAACGCTCATCCAGCAGTTGGAGAGCAAGGAGGCCATATATAACAGGGTGACCGCGATCCCTACCGCCAACGACATCGAAAAGGCAACATTGCTGGAAGCCATCGGCGGCATGGATTACAAGCGGTTCGTAACCCGCGAGAACAAGCGTAACTGGTTTATGTGGGACAATGCGTGGGAGGACGAGAAGATACGGGCCTACTACAAATATCCTTCGGCAGTAAAGACTGCCTATAAGGATGCTCCATTTCATACGCGGTTCGTGAAGTATAACCAGCCCACTACGGACGAGGATCGTCTACGCCGTAAGCAGGCTGGACTGAAAAGTACCAAGGAATTGTGGCGGGAGGTGGTGAGCCAGCTCGACAGATTACAGGCAGCCAACCCCGATGCAGAGCCGAGTTATATGCTAGACGAGCTGGGTGAGGAGTGTGCAACGATGGTGAAAGCCCATACGATATTGGGGGCTAAACGTATCGAAGCCCTCGGTTACGACCGCCGTAAGATCGAAGCAGCATTGGGCAGCATCGAGGAGAACCAGCAACTCACCTCCGAGAAGATGCAGCAAGCCGTGTATAGTCGTTTCCACACGGGCGACATCGTACCAGCGAACGAGGCCAATGCGTTCATGCGGCAGTTGATTTCTGATAATGGCATCCCGTTCGAGGGACGAGTAGATCGCAAGGTCATCGGCCTGTTCTTCGAGTTGGAGGACTGCAAGCAGAACCAAGCGCGGGCGCTCAAACTCGGAAAAAAGAAATACGAGTTTTAGGACAGGCAGAGGACGGACTTGGACGAGGGTCCTATATTTAGCCTTCTCGACCAAGTTTGTCCCCTCCCTCTCAAAAGCTATACAGAGAGAAATTAATAACTAAAAATATTTAAAATATGTCTACAAAGATTGAATGGACAACCGAGACGTGGAACCCTGTAACGGGATGTACGCAACTATCGGCAGGATGTGCCAACTGCTATGCAAAAACGATTGCGTTGCAGATGCAGAAGAATGGAGTGAGAAAGTATGTGAACGGATTTACAGTAACGATGCACGAATACGCGCTGAACATGCCACGACTATTGCGTGAACCCTCGTTCATCTTCGTCTGCTCGATGGCCGACCTTTTCCATAAGGACGTGCCGTTTGAATTTATCGACAAGGTGATGGCCGTGATTCGTTCGACACCACAGCACACGTATCAGATTCTCACGAAACGGGCCGAGCGGATGGCAGAATATTTTACAGCACGGGCGATACCTGCAAATGTGTGGCTCGGCGTGTCGGTAGAAGCAAGCGATGTGAAACACAGAATCGACAGCGTGCGCAATCTGCCTGCTTCGATACGGTTTTTATCATGTGAGCCATTGGTGGAGGATTTGGGAGAACTCGACTTGACGAATATAAATTGGGTAATCGTAGGCGGAGAACATGCAGTCAACGCACGACCGATGAAAGAACCGTGGGTGCTGTCGATAAAAGATCAGACCGAGAAACAGGGAGCGTTGTTCTTCTTCAAGCAATGGGGAAGCATCGGCAGGGACGGTGTTTATCGAAGTGTAGAGCGCAACGGCAGCCAGTTGCAAGGTAAGACTTATAAGGCGATGCCAGTTGTGAACAGGCATACATTGTTCGGGTAGGCTGGCAATAGATGAATAGGCAGAGGACAGACTTGGACGAGGGGTCTATATTTCATACCCCTTGACCAAGTTTGTCCCTATTTGCATATCACCCATTTCCCCGAGCGGGTTGCGCCGACATGGCGGATAACACCTGCTTTCGTCAGTTTCTGCAAATGATACTTGACACCATCTGGCGTGATGCCTACGGCCTCGGCCAGCGTACGGCGTGAAATTTTGGGATTCTTTCGAATCTCATCCACGATCCTTTCTCGGGTGGTTTTTGGGGCAGCTTCTTGGGCAGTCAATGTCTCGGCAACTACCCCTAAAATAAATTCGATAAAGGGCGTGCAACCCTCCTTGCCGCCGCTTACGGCTATCGCCTTGTAATAGGCCTGCTGGTATTTATAGACGATATTCTCGATGGGCAGGTTTTTGAAGATGGGACGCCAGCGCGAGAGAATCAATGTCTGCCACAGACGTCCCGTGCGACCGTTGCCGTCGGCAAAAGGGTGGATGAATTCGAACTCGTAATGAAATACGCAGCTGGCAATCAAAGGGTGTTCCTCGGTGGTACGCAGCCACTCGAAAAGGTCATTGACAAGGTACGGGACACGCTCGGCATCGGGCGCATAATGAATTATCTGGTTGCCTGCGGCCACACCAGCACCACCCCTGCGAAACCGTCCTGCGTCGTCGATCAAGCCTGCCTCCATCGTGGCATGCGCCTTTAACAGATCATCGACTTTATGGGGATCGAGTACATCGAGCAGTTCATAGGCTTTGAGTGCGTTGCGCACCTCCTGCACCTCGTTGATAGGAGCCACGACGGGTTTCCCCTCCAATACTGCCGTAACCTGCTCGGTCGTGAGCGTGTTGCCCTCGATGGCCAATGTCCCCCGAATGGTCTGAATACGGTTCACGCGGTGCAAACGCAGGTTCTCCTGCGCATAATAGCCACCGATGGCCTCGCTGATCTGGGCGACCAGATGGGTAATCTTCGGCGTGATGGTATAAGGCGGCTGGTATGACATAGTCTGTTTCTTTTGTGACAAAGATAGTGATTATTTCATTATATGGGTAGATTTGGGTAATAAATCCCGTATGTCCTCCCCGCGAACAGATACATGAATCAAATCCCCCTCCCCATCGATGTTTGGGAACTAATATTACAGAGAAGGATTTCGCTGACAGATTATCGAGAGAAATCCCAGACAACCACAAAAGCTACGAACGGGATGATCAGTTTAATAATCTATTAATCATTTAATTCGTAGAGTTATGCAATTGAGACAATCCATGCGCCGTGCAGCCAGGATGCGGCTTGCACTGGCGGGAGCTTCGGGTTCGGGCAAGACCTATTCGTCGCTTCTGATCGCTTACGGCATGACAGGCGACTGGTCTCGTGTCGCCGTCATCGATTCCGAGAACTGCTCGGCCGACCTTTATGCCCATCTGGGCGGTTATCAAGTCCTCACGCTCGAAAACTATGCCCCCGAAACCTACATCGAAGCCATAGGCATCTGTGAGCAGGCGGGAGCCGAGGTCATCATCATCGACAGCATCTCCCATTGCTGGGACTATCTGCTGGATTTCCACGCCAACCTGCAAGGGAACTCCTTCGCCAACTGGGCCAAGGTCACGCCCCGTCAGAACGCCTTTATCCAGCGTATCCTGACCTCCTCCGCTCATGTTATCTGCACCATGCGTTCCAAGCAGGATTATGTGCTCTCGGACAAGAACGGCAGGATGGTGCCAGAGAAGGTGGGCTTGAAAGCCGTGCAGCGCGACAACGTGGACTACGAGTTTACCGCAGTCCTCGACATTGCCATGAACCACAAGGCCGCCACCTCCAAAGACCGCACGGGGCTGTTCACGGGGCGTCCCGAGTTCCTCATCACACCTGCCGTGGGACAGGCCATCCTCAAATGGTGCAACATGACACAGCCTGCACAACCGAGTGTCCAACCTCAAACTCCCTGCTGCCATGTACCCAGCGTTTCAGCCTGATGCGGCATTTGCCGTGGGATTGAATGCAGACAATCCCTTTGTCGAAACCGCTCCTGCCGCATCTGCAATTCCTGCCTCTATGGAGGATGCAACGGCCGCAGAGGAACGACCTGCCCGAATTGCATCGACAACCCCTGTCATCGTTCCTTTGGGCGTCCGTCATAACCGCCACTTTATCGAGGCCAACACCAAGCCCGTCGATATAGCCCATCTGAGAGCCGATTGCGTCGTTCCCGTATTCAGCAAGGACAACGAGGTGACCGTCTCCCACCAGAGCTTTATCGAAACGGTGCTGGGTGCTGCACACCGTATGTTCCCGCAGGAGGTAATCGACGCGCCTGATATAGTCGTGTCCCATATCATCAAGGGACGGATTCCCGAAGCCATCCACAAACCCGTGAATCAACTCTTGGAAACCGACAAGACCATCTACTACGAACGGATGGCTTTCTGCTTCGAGATACCGACGATTTACGAGGATGTGGCGGGAAACAGACTGAACCTCTCGATAGGAGGAGTAAGAGCCTACAACCACGAGAACCTCTATTCCAGAAAGACGGTGGAGAAATTCAAGGTCTTCATCGGCTTCAAGAACCTCGTGTGCTGTAACCTCTGTGTATCGACGGACGGATTCAAAAGCGAGCTGCGGGTGGCGGGCGTGCAGGATTTGTTCGATGCCTCGTTGCAGTTATTCCAGCAATACGATGCCGAACGCCATGTAAAGCGGATGGCCGCGATGCAGGAACGATGCCTTACCGAACACCAGTTCGCCCAGCTTATCGGCAAGACACGGTTGTATCAATACCTGCCCGCAGCGGAGAAACGACGGCTTCCTGCTATGGAGTTTACGGACTGCCATATCAACGCCGTAGCAAAGGCGTATTACGCTGACGAGAACTTCTCACGAGGGGACAATCCAGAGATCGACCTTTGGAGGGTGTACAACCTCTTTACGGGAGCCAACAAGTCGAGTTACATCGACACGTTCCTCGACCGTTCGCTGAACGCTACGGAACTTATCACAGGTATAGGCAAAGCCATCGAGGGCGATGCAGAATACAGGTGGTTTGTGGAATAACTGAACGAAGAAGAATACCCTTGCTGTTTCACGACGGCAGGGGTATTCTCTTTTACAACAAAACAAAGCGGACAGATACTTTATGGATTTGCAAAGTGGCTGAAACAACGTTTTTTATATTCTGTAATGTCATCGCTCTTGCAGAAATACGGACTTTATACGGGCATATACTGGAATATCATGCAATAACAGATTGCAAACAATGGATTTCACGCCACCGAGACAGCGTAAAACAAAGATTCCACATAATGTAATATTGCATATCGATACAGAGACATCGGGAAGTGCGGATCGTCTTGGAGACGATTTTCCCAAACTGCAACAAAGAAAATTCAGAATCCAGTCATAAAAACCTTGCAGAATAACTTTGTTTTCGGGAACTTTGTAATATTTCCAATAATAGCAACAACACCCGTAAGGGCAAGATGTTTTGTATTTTCCGCAAATATCGTTACTTTTGCAGTAACATATTGAATACACGGAAAGTGTAGCTTATTCTCGACGTTGAATCTGGTAAATTTAATTGAAGAGAGGGTAAGCGAACATCTTGCCGCGTCATATCCATTCGTGGATATAGGCGTGGTGTTGTTGCTTATTTATCTACCACGGTTTCCTACGACCTGCAAGTTTGAATAAGTTTTCAGCACCACGCTTTCTGTTTAATTAAATCCAAAAATTAATCGTCGCGTTGGTGCTGGGGCGACAAGCTAAACTTATTGCAACTATGAAAAAGTTGTTTCTTATTGTGGCCGCTATGTTTGCGGTAGTTTCTTTCTCGGCTTGTTCCGATGATGATGACAACAAGGATGCGTCAATTGTTGGAACGTGGCAGATTACTTATTATGAAGGGTGGGCGACGTTCAGCGATGGTACACGAGATGATTGGTCGGATGCATATCCCCTTACGTCAGAAGGCAACTATTATTGGACATACACTTTCAATGAAAATGGAACTTGTGTGCAAACCGACTATTCAGATAATAAAAACGATGATAGCTCGCCCATGCATTTCACATATTCTGTTAATGGCAACACACTCACAATGACAGAATCAACAGGTGAATTTCAAAATGTTTTTCAAATTAAGAAACTATCTCAATCACAACTTGTTTTATTCCGTAGTGGAGAGGATGCACACGAAAAATTTGAAGAAACTGAAACGTACAAAAGGATATCTGATTCTCCGCAAACACACCTAATATTTTTAGTATATTAGCGCTCAAAAAGCAG
>OGRF01002085.1_pt1 | contig 11847 bp, 9 predicted proteins | sample 1553381 | NCBI WGS metagenome assembly OGRF01 (sample SAMEA2580060, study PRJEB22360) | human gut metagenome | biome: human gut; feature: human-associated habitat; material: faeces | place: Denmark | collected 2008/2010
GAATTCTTTGATTGCTTCCCATTGTTTGTCTGTCAAATCACTTTCGTAATTTGTTACTTGATATTCTTTTTTAATATCTCCTATTATACCACTTTTTTGCTATGAACACAAGCTCTTAGTGATGGTGTTTCCCTTTCAGTAGAAGATTACTCTATTTGTATGACTCCTCTAAACGTTTCTAATAGTGGTGAGCCACAGGCTTCTAGCAACGAAGTTGTTTATAATAGCATTTTTGATGACAGTACTGATGTACACTATTCTCTTGAGAATTCTGGAATAAAAGAAAGCATCATTGTTGATGAAATGACAGGTTGCACTTGTTATGATTTTATTCTTTCGGTGAATGGAGTAATTCCTGAAACTACAAGCGGAACGTCTATCTCTTTCTTGGATGAAGTAAGCGGTGATTCAGTTTTCACAATTCAGCCTACGTTTATCGTAGATTCCTACAGTGGTGAATATACTGATGGAGAAAATCACATCACATATAATAATTACTATACTATGGAAGAGCAGGAAAATGGAACGTACTTACTTCATATGAATCTTGATGAAGATTTTCTCAATGCTGAGACAACTGTCTATCCATGCGTAATTGATCCTTCAGTTTGGGCTGTCAATTTTTTTAGTGACAGTAGCTCCTATGTGCTTCAATCAGGTGGATCAGGGTATAGCGGCAGTCAATTGAGTGCAGGTGGTTTTAATGGATCTGGGGAGCACCTTTCCTATATAAAAGCTACTTCTGTAGAAAAATTTCGCTGGATTGAACCAGATAGGTTAAAATCAGCAAATTTTAATGTGAAAGCAAGTTCAAGTGGCTATAGCAATTCTTGTACGATAAATTGCTATGACTCTACCACGAATTCAGATGTTTCTGAGGTAACATATTCCGAATTAACTTCCTCTTTAGGAGCATTGCAGAGCTCTACTACTTTTACTACGCTTGGAGCAACGTATTCATTTGATGTCACTGAGCTTTTTAGAAACTGGCTTAAATTTGAACTTGGAGAAGGCGGAAAAGATCCAGCGTATGGATTCATTTTACGTGGTGCAGACAATGCGTCAACACCAGGACGTTATTTTAGTTCTACTAATTCCTCGAATACTTATTTTTATCTTGTTTATGAGGAAGGCGAAGAAATTGATGACGGCTTTTACAATATTAAAAATGTATCTACTGGAAAATATTTGAGATACAACAGTGGTGGGCGGTTAAGTTTGTCTTCTTATTCTTCGAATAGTTGTAAATGGCAGATAATCTTGAGTAAGAGCGAAGATGGAGCAACAACTTATGGTACGTATACATTAAGACCATATAGCAATTTGAATGTTTCAATGAAAGGTGTTACGACAGGAGAATCTGTTATAACAAGTTCTACAGGAAATACTTTTAGAATTATACGTAATGAAGATGATACATTTCGGATAATGCCGGCAGGAGATAGCTATGTTTGGGTAAGTAATGCAATTGGTATTAGTTCGAATTATGCTACCATTCAAGAATACTTGAATGACGATACGATGAAATGGACATTCGAACCGGTAGTAAACAAATATTTTTCTGAGTATTCTCCTGATGATTACAATGTAACTTCTGGAGACTATCCGACACAGTATCGAATGAATTGTTATGGATACGCATTTTGTAATATGTTATATTATGCTGATTATTCAAAGTATACATATTATAAACAGCAACCTGGTGAATTTGCGTCAACATCAAATAAAGCAAATCGAAAAATAAATATTATTTCGAACAACCCAACTGAAAGCATGGACAATATTGTATATAACATGAAACTGGATGCATCACGGCTTGGATATACACTGACGGAATATACACCTTCTGGATCTACTGTAAATCAATATGGATCAGATTCTAGATTAATTGCCATTGTTACAGGAAATGAAGATTATCATTATTATATGCAGCATAATGATGGTACTTGGTCTCATAAACCAGGAGAAGGCAAAGTGACAAATTGCTCTATTTCATCAACAAGTAGTGCACCGGTCTATTTAACGAATGAGAATATTCAGTCATTAGCAAATCAAGGAATGTATGCTGGCGGAGATTTAAAGTTTTTCGTAATCACAAGAGATGCTATAGCAGATCATCCGCACGGTATAGAAAACAGTTCAACGCAGAGCACGCTTTACTATAAGGATATTGCTGGAAGCTTTATGTTTACCGCATCAACATTGTCGTTGTCTACCAAGAATGCTTGCTTTGATTATTATGATGATGTCGATTTTTACACATTTGTTCCAACCTCAACGAAAACCTACACATTGTCTACAACTTGTGATTCTGGGGATGATATAGATGGCATTATTTATGATTGTAATGGTAATATCATCGCTACAGCAAAGAATGTAGGACAAATCAATCGAACATTTAATGCAACAAGTGGGAAACGATATTTTATAAAGATATACAACTATGCCCACAATCCGGGTGAGTATACTGTTACAATATCGTGATGTAAGGAGGAATTATGTTGAAAGTGAAAAAATCAAAGCCCATATTAATATGTGCGATTTCGTTAGCCTTATGTGCCATGGGTTCCTTGACAGCAGTTGCTGTCAATCACATCGGGAATGATCAAAATCAGTCTGCCACAGTGATCGCAGCAAATGAAGTATGTGCTATGGACAATGTTCAAGAAGTGGAAGATGAGGGAGACATGATGTTTGGGACATATGAGCGAAAGGAAGCAGAACTAAATGGGGAATGCTCGACAGATGCTGATCGAGTAACTGTGGAAGAAGTCGAAGAAATGATTCATAATGGAATGGATTATAGTATGATCGAAAGCAAACTTGCAGAGATTCATCCTTTTGCAGATTTTACAGGCGGTAGTGGTGTCACGATAATCGAGTATTGGCTTGACGAGACCGGCAATGACAAAATTCTTTTGATACGGGAGCAGGAAAATATTATTCATGTGGTTGATTCCTCAAATGATTCAGAGGATCTCTATGATGTGTTGATGTGAGGTGCGTTAATATGAAAAAAGTTAGTATGAAAAAAATTGCTTTTGTAATGACAATTGCCGTGGCGGTTGCGTGGAATTTTCCTACTGCGTTGATTGCAGGTGCATCAGAGCGTGTAGGTGCTGTGGATGTTTTAGATACGACTGAAACAGCAACAACAGAGTGTGCTGTCTTAACAACAGAATCAGAATTGGAAGAAAACGAAAAGTTTTCTGGCATTTCAACAAGTACCAATGTTTCAGTTCCTGTGGAAACTACTACGGAGTGCGTTGTTACGACAAGTAATGTCGAATTTGGAGAGGATACGAAATACACAGATTCCTCTACGGAGCAACAAGAACAACTTTCCGAATTGAAAGCAAAAGGAAAGTTGTTATTCGGGGAATTTCCTCGGAAAGAGAAAGAAATTCTTGGGGAGATTGAGCAGGACTCAGCAAGAGTTACTATGGAGGATGTCAGCAACCTTCTTGCATCAGAGAATGATTTTCAGCAGGTGTATAATGGAATGCTTGCGATTGCGGGATGCCCGGATTTCATTGGTGGAAGTGGTGTGACAGACGTTGAATTTTGGTTGAATGAAACAGGAACGGAAAAAATCTTGTTGATTTTGGAGCAGAAAGACATCATTTATGTGGATTGTTCTGAGGATGGCACAGTTGCAAATTCAGAATTGCTATATTCGGGAAAACAAGGTCCAAGCTCGATTGTCGATAAAGCACTATTAGTTGGGAGTTATAAGGTATATAATGACATTGCAGGATTATCTACAACAACGACAGAAAATACCTCTGTAACTACAACATCCACAACAGTTGTCAGTGTAGAAACTACTTCCACTTCATCCGAGGAAACAGCAACTACAACGCAGACAGAAGTTACAAGTGAAGAGCCTATGGAAACATCTGCTTCGGACATTACAACAACTGCTACATTTGTTACTACGTCAACAACAGAATCCAGCGGATTACCACAAACAGGTTATCGAGTTTCTTCAAAAGATGCAGCAATGCTAGGAACTGCGTTAATTTTGATTGGTTCTGCATTGGTAAGTTATGTAAGTCGGAAACACGAATGATAGAGATTTCATTTTATGTATAAAGCGAAAAAGCCATGTGTGTTGAACCTTGGCTTTTTCGCTAATTCAAGGAAACGTTGCTATGAAATCAAAGAAAAAGGTATTATTTTTCGGGCTACTTTTCATAACCGTTGGCATATTTATTTTATGCTTTTTTGGTTACAAGCATATCAGCCGTGAAATTCAAAAACAACAGCTTCTAAAAACCAGCATCGTCTTGGACATTCCAAGTGCTGATATCTATGTTCCGGTAGTCGAAGGAACAGATGGCGATAATCTGCACATTGCTGCTGGGCATTTTGAAAATACTGGTGCAGTTGGTTCTGGAAACTTCTGTATCGCCGGTCACAACAGTACGATTTATGCGGAGATTTTCAATACGTTATCAGAGGTAGAAGTGGGGGATAAGATCTATCTTATCAATAACGATGCAAATCATACAACGTACACCTACACCGTATCGAAAATTGATATCGTAGAGCCGGAGGATACTTGGATTTTGCAGGATTACGGCGACGACCGTATCACAATTGTTACTTGTACAGATGATGGAGAAAGAAGAATGGTTGTAACGGGAATGAAAGCGGAAGAATGAGCTGTGTTTATTGACGCCAAAGTTAAAGCAACCCCAAAATAGAATAGAAATGCAGTAAGATATTTACTGTGTTACATACGAGGTGATGTGAAAAACAGATAAAAAGATGGAAACTGCACATAAGAGATCTGATTTCGATGGTTCACATCAAAAATTAGCTATTTTATAATGCAGGAAGAAAAAGATCGATTCATTTCGATCAGTTAAAAAATGATGGGAGGCTTATATGTCAAAGTTTAAAAGAGTAATTTCTGGACTGGTTGGAGTAGCTATTGCTGCAAGTATGTTTACCAGTATGCCGTTTTCTGTTTTTGCAGAAGATAAAACAGAAACAAACAACCAAACCTATGTGTATGACGACTACGAAGTCTCATACCAAGTAACCAACTCGTGGGGCGATACGGAAGTGGTATCTGTAACACTGTCCAATACGGGTGACAATACGATTGAGGACTGGATGCTGTATTTCGATCCAAATGGGGAGTGCAGTATACGATCGATTGTCAGCAGTTGACAACATCCGATGGAATCTCGTATTTCAAGAACAGCGGTTACAATGCCGATGTCGCACCGGATTCCTCGGTTACCTTTGGCTATGCGGTGAATGATTGCGAAGCCGTTCTGGAATCCTTTACGCTCTGCCAGAAAAGAGAAACCAAGACGGATGGGTATACGGTTTCATTGAATGTAAACCAATCTTGGGGCGATTCATTCAGCGACGAAATCGTCATCCAAAATAACACAGACACTGCGATTGAGGCATGGGAACTGACCATTGATACAAACTTCACCATTACGAAAATCACCAACAGTTGGGCAGCAAGCGTTACAGAATTGGAGCCATACAGCTATCTGTTGAAAGGGACGTATACCGGAACAGTTGCAGCAAACTCCAGCGTTTCCCTTGGCTTTATTGGTGTGAAGGATGGCGAACCGGAGATTTCAAGTTATTCCTTGACAGAAGTACAAGTAGATGCGGATTATGTAACCCTGCTGCATTGTTATGAAGATTGGGAAAATCTTCCTGATACCGATGGAGATGGTTTACCGGATCTTTATGAACAACTAATTGGTACAGATGCTGCAGTTGCTGATACCGATCAAGATCAATTACCAGATGGATATGAAGTAAAAACACTGAATTCGGATCCAACCAATGCAAATTCTTTAGATGTTACACAAAATGATGGTGCATACGACAGCGACAAAGATGGGTTGTCCAACTATGAAGAGTACACACTGGGAACAGATCCACTTACAGCAGATTCCGATCATGATGGGCTGTCCGATGGTGACGAAGTAAATACTTATGGTACAGATCCGCTGAAATCAGATACCGATGGGGATGGTTTGTCTGATGGTGACGAAATTGCTCTTGGTTTGAATCCATTAGTGGTGGACACAGATGGAGACGGTATCCCGGATAATGAAGAAAAAATAGAGCAGAGCCTGTCTTATACCGAAGAAGATACGACAACACCCATTCGTGAAGTAACACTTTCTTTTTGCGGAACTGGAAATATTTCTTCTACAACAGAAATTACGCCAGTTGATGACAATGTATTTGTTTCCAATGTGGCAGGAATCATTGGAAAACCATTTCAGTTTACATCTTCTTCTGTATTTGAAACAGCAGAAGTTTCTTTTTATGTGGATACAAATTGTTTGGATGAAGTAACATTTGACAATCTCGGCGTTTTATGGTATAATGAAGCGTATCAACGATTTGAATTGCTTTCATGCAATTATGATGATGAGACCTCAACCATTCATATTACAGTACCGCATTTCAGTATTTATTGCCTTGTTAATAAAAAAATATGGATGGATACAAAAACAAATGGCACGTTCTATTTTGAAGCAGAAGCAAATTTGACCGATGCGGATGCAGATGGAATGCCAGATTGCTATGAATCTACAAATTCAGAAACACCGGAAACTGTATTTTCCTTGGCGAATGGAGATACCTATTATTCTCTGAAGGATACAACAGACAGTGATGGAGATACCATTGCAGATGGGAAGGAAATTCTTTTCTCGATAGTAGGAGATGTCAATTGTGATGGTACAATTAGCGAGGATGATGTAACAGCATTACAAGCGTACTTGGGCGGCACAGAAACGTTATCTAAAATCGCATTGGTGCAAGCAGATTGCAACATTGATGGTACAGTGGATGAAAAAGATTTGGAATTATTGAAAAACTACCTGACAAACGCCAAAAAAGAAGTGGCAGATGGTGTGAATTTATATGCTTTGGGAATGCTTACAGAAGGATATGGCGATTTGAATGAAGACGGTGTTTGCGATGTGAATGATGTTGTAATTTTGCAGAGCTTTTTATTTGAAAGGGAAACAGAATCTTTTAATAATCAGAATGCAGATTTGATTGCAGATGGGATTCTTAATGTATCTGATTTGGTTCTGTTAAAAAGATTTGTTTTATTAGAAAGAGAGCTAAGCGATGTTTCTCTGACAGGGTACAGCTTCTTTTACTGTGTTTCTAATCCAATGTCGGAGGATACAGATGGAGACCTTGATTTTGATAACGCCGATCCAGATCCGCTGAGTTATCAGTTGAATGGATATTTTGCTCAGAAAATGGGGGAACTTCAAAAAGCAGCACAAGTCTTTTTGAACTGTGAACCTTCTAAAGAAAATTATAATGACGGATATAGTAATATGACAGATGTGTGGCTTAGCTTTTATTATATTCGACAATTTGAACTTTCGTATAATAGCGATAATTGGTTGAATGTTGGTGGATCACAGGAAGGATGGCAGAATAAATTCATATCATTTTTAGAAGAAAGAAAAGAGTATGCTTCTCTTGTTGACTACTTCAACACTACTGAAAGTATTTATGCAAATGCAGATGGAGAATTGGTTGATTTACATCATTTAGCAGCAACTATGACAGCACAGATTTTTAGAGGATTCTATAACACCAAGAGAACAAGAACGCTTGCAGGATGGGCTGGTGATATAAGACAGCTTATGAATTCAGCATATAATTTAACTTATCTTACGCATGATTTTTCAGATATCTTTGATGCTTTTTATAGCAGAATGGGAAATAATGCAGATTACTTTGGAACAGAAGATTTTTACGGAGATGTAGATGCGGTAAATCTGTTTACAATATTTGATGCAGCATATCCAGAAGAATACGCTGACGGAGTTAGCATTGAATCATTGATGAATGACTACTATGGATTTGGTTTAAATCATAGAGTCGATATGTTTTGTGTGAGTGATTCTATCTCTTATGATACCGTATGTGATTATATATTTGTAAATGGAATAGATGGGATATTTAAGAAAGAATATAATTTCAGTGATTTAGATCGGAAGAAATGTGCAAATGCTTTTATTCGGTATCTGAATACAAACTATCATCAGAGCATAGAAGAGGGTTCGCTTGACTAAGGAGGAATTTTTATGAAAAAACAACATTGGAAGGTCGGCTGTATTTGTACAGCACTCTGCATATTCACGGCAGCCATTCCGGGAATGCCGGCATTTGCAGATGATGAAACAGCTACGGAATCTACGACAGAGGCTGCAACGACAGAAGAAGCAATCGGAAGTGGTACTTGTGGAGAAAATCTTACATGGCGATTGGTGCCAGAGAAGAATTCACAGGGGCTTACAGAATATACGCTCTATATCGATGGCACAGGAGATATGGAGGACTACGATGCTTACGACCAGAGTACTACCATTGATTACCGGTTTGTAGAAATGGAGACTACGCCGTGGAAAAATCTAGATGAAACCATTCATAAAATCATCATTGCGGATGGCGTAACCAGCATTGGAAACTTTGCGTTTTGTGGAGCTATTTTGGGTGGCAGCGATGGAATCATTGTAGAACTTCCGGATAGCATTACCAGAATCGGCGATTATGCATTCATGAATGCTGGCAAGGGCTGGGGTTCTCGCAGTACACTGAAACTTTCTAAATTTCCAAAAAATCTAAAAACCATTGGAGAAGGGGCGTTTCTTTCTGTTACATTTGAAGATTCGCATTTGGTTCTTCCGGATGGCTTGGAATCGATTGGAGCAGTTGCTTTTTCAGATGAATACAGTGCGAAAGATTATGATGGTACTGATATTACCACTTCAGAGCCATTGCTGTCTGTAACCATTCCGAAAAATGTGACAGATATTGGAGAAAAAGCATTTGGAGCTTCTGTCAGTGCAACACTTCTAGCAAATGGAGAAGAAATTACAGGCTCCAGTGATTTGAAAACGAATGCATATTGTTCCATGTTCCGAACCGTGTGGGATACCGCTTCCTATTATACCAACAGTGATGATTTTACGGTCTATGGATACACTGGATCTACTGCAGAAACCTATGCGACAGAAAATGACTTTACATTTGTTGCTTTGGATGAAATAACAGGCGACTTGAATGTAAATGGTCAAATCGACCTGTTGGATGCGATTCTTTTGAATAAGTATCTTGCAAAGATTGTAACATTCAGCGACCAGCAGTTGAAGAATGCGGATTGTTACGCTGATGGACAAATCAATGATGAGGATACGAAAGCATTGATGCGGTATCTAATCTTTTTGATTGATACGTTGCCGGAAGAGTAGGGATAACTCAGCAGCATTACATTACACATGCATTTTGAACTTAAAAATGCGGAGCAGCTTTGGTTGTTCCGTATTTTTATATCAAGCAAAGATAATCCGGTGATTTGCACAAACTCGCCCTTGCATTTCATGCGAAAGTATGGTATACTATTATATTTAGAACCAACGGAAGGGAGGAACACCAATGCACGATACTGATAGCATTACGAAAGACTATATGAAAGACGCAGCGACTTTTGCTGACGCATTTAATTTCCTATTGTACAATGGCGAACCGGTAATTCAACCGGGACAGCTTCGAGAAATGGACACCACCATGTTAGCTCTGCCTTTTGGCGAAGACGGAGTAACTGTTCCGGAACAGAAGAGTCGAGATGTATTGAAGTTTTTAACTGCAAAAGCTGATGATAACGCAGCATACTGCATTCTTGGCATCAAGAACCAAACCGATGTGCATTATGCCATGCCGGTTCGAAATGGTTTGTATGACATGATTCAGTATTCCAATCAAGTGGAGGCGGCAAGGAAATCACACAAGCAGGCGAAAAAGTATGGGACACATGAGGAGTTTCTATCCGGCTTTCATAAAGACGATTATTTGCTGCCGGTGATTACGCTTGTGATTTATTTTGGAGCGGATAAATGGGACGCACCGAGAAGTATACGCAAGATGATGCTCGTTCGAGACGAACGAATTTTACAGTACACACCGGATTACAAAATCAATCTCATTGCACCGGAAGAATTGTCAGATACGGAACTGGAGAAGTTTCAGACGGAATTGTGTGAGCTGCTGAAATTCATCAAGTACTCTAAAGACAAGAAACGCTTAGAAGAAGTTGTTGCAGAAGATGCAGCGTTCAAGAACATTTCCAAACGGACGGCAGACGCCATCAACACGATTACGCATTCAGAATTGAAATTTCCAGAGGAAAAGGAGACGGTCGATATGTGTAAAGCCATTCAAGATATCCGAAAGGATGCGATTGCGGAAGGCAAAGCGGAAGGCAGAGCTGAGGGTAAGGCAGAAGGCAGGGCAGAAGGCGAAGCGTCGGCATGGCAAAACTAAAACAAGCCCTTGCAAACCTCATCGCCAGCGGCATGGAAGAATCCCAAGCAAGAAAAATTTTAGGGCTTTAGAAAATAAGTCGATAGCCACTGAATTTCTCGCAAAATCAGAAATTAAACTTAATTTTTGAAACCAATTTTCAAATACCAAACGATATCCCAAAATCGAGTGCCTCGCAAACGATAGCTCTATATATGTACAAACAATGTCCGGAAACAGCCTCCAGAAATCAAACGATACCTTTGCTTATCGTTTGCGATTAAGCTCTCAATTTTCGCTTTTCTAGACGATAGCAAATCTCTTGATTTTCAGCCGAAAAACAAAAAGCCTCGCAGAATTGCGGGATTTTCGGGCTTGATTTGTATCAAAATGAGAGTCCTTAGGCACACAAAATCACGTAATCGGAAAGGTTACGAAACCCACGTAATCACGTTATATAGCGTGGTTGCGTGGGTTTTCTTTTGCAAATTTTGCCTGATTTTTCGGGAGTTCAAAGCGAATTTGACCGTGACCTGATTAAAATGCGTAGCATTTTTGGGGTACCCTTCTCTTACGAGAAAAATGGGAAAATGGGAAAAATAAGGGCGTTTTTTTCGAGAAATAGGTGTATTGTACAAAATACAGAGGAAGAATTTGTGCAATGTGATTTACTTTCCGAAAAAGTCGGTACAAGAATAATCAGCTTAAATGCGGAGATAATTAAAAAAATTCATAAATAAAAACGACAGCAGACACCTATAAAATCATTGGTAGGCATCTGCTGTTTTTTTAAAAAAGGACTTGAAAATAGGAATGAAATATGTTAAAATAAATATAGTTTATTAGAAAAAGACACAACGATTGAGCAAAATGAACATATTAGAGAATCTGCAAGATTAGCAGGTTAGAAACCGTGGTATCATAATTTTAAATAAATGTAGTAAGAAAGTTACACATAGAAAACAGATTGGAAGGTCAATAATGGCAGAAAAAACAAATGCAAACATCGGATTTGAAAAGCAAATATGGGATGCTGCCTGCGTTCTTTGGGGACATATTCCTGCTGCTGAATATCGAAAAGTGATTGTAGGACTGATATTTTTAAGATATATATCTTGTGCTTTCGATAAGAAATATCAGGAACTTGTTGCTGAAGGCGACGGGTTTGAAGATGATAAAGATGCCTACACAATGGATAACATCTTCTTTGTTCCGGAAGATGCGAGATGGAACAAGATTGCAGAGGCAGCTCACACGCCTGAAATCGGAACTGTAATTGATGATGCTATGCGGGCAATTGAGAAGGAAAATAAATCTCTCAAAGATGTTCTGCCCAAAAACTACGCAAGCCCTGATTTGGACAAGCGTGTCCTTGGCGATGTTGTAGACATCTTCACGAACAACATTGACATGAGCAAAACTGGACAAGATGAGGATTTGTTTGGTCGTACTTACGAGTACTGCATTGCAATGTTTGCGGAAAAAGAGGGGCAGAAAGGAGGGGAATTTTATACACCATCAAGC
>OGRF01002092.1_pt1 | contig 11832 bp, 6 predicted proteins | sample 1553381 | NCBI WGS metagenome assembly OGRF01 (sample SAMEA2580060, study PRJEB22360) | human gut metagenome | biome: human gut; feature: human-associated habitat; material: faeces | place: Denmark | collected 2008/2010
GGTCCGCCGTGATCGGGCAAGCTGAAGCCGAAGACACCGACCAGACCGAACGGGCACTCGCACTGGTCGAGACGTTGCTGGACAGGTATGGCGTCATCGCGCAGCCGGTGATTGACAAGGAAAATATCCCGGGTGGCTACTCAGCGTTGTATCCGGTATTGAATCGCATGGAGGAGCATGGTCGACTGGTACGAGGCATGTTCGTCCGTGGTTTCGGCGCGGCCCAATTTGCCGAGCGCGACACCGTGGATGCGTTGCGTCATCCGTCAGAGCATCGTGGCCAGTCCGTGGTGGCATTGAGTGTGCTCGACCCCGCAAATCTCAGTGGCTCCGCCATCGCGTGGCCGGACGCGCCTGCCGGTGCGGGTAAACCGGCACGCCGTATCGGAGCCACGGTCGTGCTCAATGCGCAAGGCGCGCTACTATACGCGGCCGCCAAAGCCAAGCACCTGACAGCGTTCGATCAATCGGTCGGCCATGAAGCCGCTGTCAATGATTCCGACGAACAAATGCGCAAGGCCGCCACAGAACTGGCCTACGCCCTCAAACGCAATGGCACCGGCTCCGTGACATTCAGCGACATCAATGGCGAACCCCTCAACGCCCGTCACCCCTTCGCCCGCATCCTCCACCAGTCCGGCTTCACCCCCGTTCCCCAAGGCATGCGGCTGTACTGATTGAGCCCAGCTATCGAATGCGGTAGTTGGAGCCTCGTTGGGTCATGATGAGGCCGGCGCGGGTGAGCTTCTTATCCAGTGTGTAGAGGGCGTTCTTGAGTAAGCCCTGTTGCTCGAAGAATGGGCCGCCGATAAGTTTGACCAACTCGCTGGTGTTGACGAACTGGCCATCAGCCTTGACCAGCGCTTCAAGCAAACTGTATTCCAGACGGGACAGTGAGATTGCGCTGTGAGTGGATGCGTAGTAGGCCTTGTGATTCGTGGTGTCCAACGTGAGATTGCCACGAATGATCATGGCGGGGGAGTCGGTGGCAAGCGAGCCGACGTATGAGAGCAGTTCGCCATCGGAGAATGGTTTGCTCAGCGCGGCATCTGGGCGTCGTATGTTAGCTTGTGCGCTAGAGGCAGCATTGTCCGAGCGTTGTTCGGCTTCGGCATCTGAGTTGTTTGCGCGTGAATTCGCGCTGAAGGAGCTGTAGGGCGTCTCTTCGATAGGGGCGTACTCGTCAGGCAGCGCTCGCCAGCGGCTGCCTTCACCAATGGTTTTGCTGAGTGGCGTCGAAGTCAGCAGCAGAATCTTGACGGAGGCACGGGCATTGCGTAGGGATTCGATGAGCTGCTCGGTGGAAATGCCGAGCAGGGATTCATCAAGAATCACTGCGTCAAATGACTCCTTGGCGACAGCGGCGAGCGCGATACTACCGGTGCTTGCCAAAGACACCTCATGACGACCGGCAAGCAGGGCACCATGAATGGCGTGGGCCAACGGTTCATTGGATACGGCAACCAGTAGTCTCATCGCCACCTCCTTAATGCTTAGTGCAGGCCGGGTTTAGGGTCTCTTCTCTATTGTTTGGCTCACTATCGTTCGCTCCTCGCCTACAAACACCCCACTGGGGTGTTTGTTGCTTCGCAAACGCGAAGGCGTTAAGCGAACAAGGCTCTCGTCAATTCTCTGCGTTCGTCTGCGTCCATCAGCCGGATGGCTTCAAGGATCTCCTTACCGGAGATTTTTGTTGCCACCGGCTTTTCGTTTTGCCGGGGCTGGGGTGCTGCCGGGGTCAGGTCTTGGGAATAGAAGTTGGCTTCGATCTTCTCGGTCAGCTCCAACCGGGGCTTGTCCTGCGTGTGGGCATAGGTGTCCATCAGGACAGATGCCGTTGCATGACCTGTGTTGCCCTGCACCGACTTGAAGTCACCGTCCGACTGCAAGAGCTGGTAGGTGGCACTGGAATGCCGCAGACCGTGGAACACGATCTGCTCGAACTCCGGGTGCGCTGACCGCCATTGCCGATACCACTTGGTCAGCAGTTCTGGCGCAATGGGCAGACCATCGGGCAGTCGGAACAGTTGCCCGCAGTTTCTATATTTCTCCGGGGCGTTCTGCTCGTCCTGTTTGAGCTTTTCCAGCCACGCCAGCAGTTCTTCCTTCAAGGGCTTGGTCATATACAGGACACGGTTGGACTTCTTGGTCTTGGGCTTTTTCAGGATGAGAGAGGACTTGCTGCCCTCCCGTCTGTCCGGGAAGGTGTGATACACCTGATTGGGGTCGAGTTTTTCCAGAGCGTCCTTGTTGGCTCGCTGCATGGTCTTGTTCACCAGAATCGTGCCGCGTCCATCCGCAGCCTCGAAGTCCAGATCACTCGGCTGTAAGCCGAGAATTTCGCCCTCACGGAGCGAAAGAATCATGCTCAGATGCACCGCCAGATGGAGTGCCGGGTTCTCGATGGTCTGCAACGCCGCCAGCATCGTCTTTTCATCCCAGATGGTGCGCTCCTCGCTGTTCGCCTTGGGCGCTTCACGGGGCAGGGGAATCTTGTGGATCAAATCCCATTCCACCGCATAGGAAAAGGCGGTTTTCAGCAGGGTGTGGACTTCGTGGATAGAGGTGCTGGACAGCAGCCGTTTCTTCTGCTTATCAGTCAGGGTCTGCTTTACGCCGTGAACATACTGCCCACAAGGGGTCTTAGCAAGGGTGGCATAGAACTTCTCGATGTCGTAAGTGCGCAGTTCCTGCACCTTGCGATTGCCGATATAGGGGACGATAAGGTTCTGCACCATCGCCACGGACTGGGTGTAGGTCTTGGGGGACCATTTGTGCTTGGTGGACTGAATGGGAATCCACTTGTACAGCATTTCCTCCACCGTCATGGTGTCGGGAACGAGGAACGTGCCGTCCAGCAGTTCTTTTTCGACCGTGATCTTTCGCTCTTGCGCCTCCTTCTTGGTCTTGAAACTTTCCCATCCCTCGCAGGGCTTGCCGGAATGGTCTTTGTACTTGTAACGGACGGAGTAGGAATCTCCTCGCTTCATACTTCGTATGCCTAGTAGTGTGCGCTCCGCGCAGATATATTTTTGCCTGCTGTGGCAGGCATTGGCATGATAGATGCCATAGATTACCTCCCTCAGACCGCCGCAAACCAGTTGTCGAAGCTCTGCTTGTTCACCCGGATACTGGTGCCGATGCGCAGCACCCGAAAATCCTTCGTGGTGTTGCACAGGTTGTACGCAGCGCGAGGAGAAATCGCCAAAAGCTGGGCGATTTCCTCCACCCGGTAAACAAGAGGTTCGTGCTTGGCTGCTTTGGTCTGGTCAGAAGATCCGATGGCAGGGGATTTAGACATCTCTATTGTAGCGAGGTTCGAGTTCATTTGCAAGGATTCATTCGTATAATCTTTATATTTCACATCTTCGGTCATGTCAGGCCGATTCATATTCATAGGCAGACCTCCAATTCCTTGTAACCGAACGCCTGTAACCGGGCAGAAAAACTCTCTTTTTCTGCACACAGGCCGTTCGATGCACTTTATACTTTTTCTTATCTTTTTAAGGTTACATGGTTACAGAAAGCGGAAAACGCAGCAATCATGCGGTTTTTGCGCTGTAACTGCAGCGTAACCAAACCTGTAACTGACCGTGTAACCGCTGTCCATCAGAAGGGAAAGCCCAGCTGCTTGGCTTCCGCATCCGTCATTTCGGAGAAATCTTCAGCCCCGGTTTCGGGGCTGGTTACGCGCTCCCAGCCTTTCTGAACACCGTACTTCGGGTAACGCTTGGCGGTTTTGTGAGCCTGCCAGCCTTGAATGTCGCCGCGCGAAATTCCTGTGTTCATGATCTCGCAGATAGCACGGGTCTCCCACTCTGCCGGGATATTGGTGTTGCCCAGTGCTTCTGCATAGAGCTGCTTGGAACACACCCGGTCACCTGCGTAGTCCTCCAGAAAGGCGTAGATCATGCCAGCCTGCGCATCTTCCTGCATGAAGTCCTGCTGGTGGGCTTGCAGCGTTTCCTGCATGGCAGGGCTGAATGCCAACTTGTAGTTGCCGCTGTTGTAGATGGTCATGGCTTCTGCCCAAAGCTGGTCGATATAGGCACGGGATTCCTCCTCGTTGTCCAGAATGTGAACTTCGGCCAGTTCCGCATCCACCGGGATGGGGATAAAACGGCGGTTGCCCGTGCGGTCACGGGGCAAAAAATCCTGCCGGTTGGTCGTGCCAGCAAAGACGCACTGACGCAGACGGTCGGCAGGATGTGTTTCGTAGGGGACTTTATAGGTTTCCTTCTGTTTGCTGAGGAAACTCTTGATCTCCTCGATACTCTTGGCATTGGCAGTGGCGATCATCTCCGACATTTCAATGATCCAGTGACCTTGCAACTTGCGGTACACGTTGTCGTCGTCCAGCCGCCGCAGGTCGTCCGAGAACCACTCGTCCTTGACCGCCAACAGCCGAAAAAAGCTGGACTTTCCCGCACCTTGCCCGCCCACCAGACAGAGCATGGTTTCAAATTTGCATCCCGGCTGGAACACGCGCTTAATGGCTCCCAGCAAGAAAATCTTCATGGCTTCGCAAGTGTACTCGTCCTCCGCAGCACCGAGAAAATGGTGCAGGACGTGGGATATCCGTTCAGTCCCATCCCATTGCAGACCACTCAGGTAGTCCCGGATGGGGTGGTAACGGTTCTCGTTGGCAACAATGCGGATGGCAGATTCGATCTTCTTTTCGCTGGAAATACCGTATTTCTCCATCCGGCGCAGAATATACTTCATGTCGGTATCGTTCAGCGTCTTGCCAGAGCGGGGCCAACCTACAGGCTTTACGATGTCGATGCGCTCGCTCAACAGGTTCAGCCGGATGGCATCAGCCAGCACATGATCATTCTGCAAAATCGTGATGCAGTTCTGGATCGTCCGCTGGATTTCGCCGTTGGAGTGCTTGGTCAGCATCTCTTTCACATCTTCAACGGTTCGGGGAGTGCGTTCTTCGTTGACTTCTTTGCTCAATAAACATCACCTCGTGTTTCTGACTTTTCGGCGGTAGGCGGGACAGATGGCTTCCGCTGTACCTGTTCTGCCTGCAAGCGGTTCAGCAGTTGCAGAACGGAATCCCGTGCTTTCTCCTTGACCTGATCCTTGCCTTTCTGCCGGACTTCCGGTCTCAGGAGCTTTTCCTGCAGACGTGCAGCGGTGGTCTGCATGGTCTTGAGAAACTTGTCCAACACGGTATCCAGATGCTTGGCGGTGTACTCCCGTGTAGCCTGTGGTGCTTTGCGCTCTGGGGACAGCACCCACTTCTTCGTGTCCTCGATCATCCGCATATCTTCCTTGCGGGTCTCGGTGCGTACCACGTCCGTCACGACCTCCACCGCCTTGTCATAGGCCGCAGCCGAAACATTTTCCAGCAGGGTCTCCATATCCGAAACTTTCAAGGTCAATTCGTCCAGCTTGCTTTGCTGGGCGGTAAGCTGCTCCTTCTGCTTGGCAAGGATGAAGTCCTGTTTTTCCAGATATTTGCGGTTGCCGTATTCCGCTTCTTCCTCCAATTCCAGACCATGCCGTTTTGCAATCTCGAACAGCATCTTTCGGCAGGCGGCATCAAAGGTGATCTTGCGGTTGTTGCGGCGGCTGAGGGGCTTGTCTGGGTCGGGCAGGTCGAAGCCCAATGCTTCCAGTGCCTTTTCCTGCTGAGGAGCGATCTCGCCGTACTTGTTTTCGCAGTCGAACACATGACGCTCATGGATGTGGGGTGTGCTTTCGTCCAGATGCAGTGCCCAGTCCAGCAGATGAACATGAGTGCCGAAGCGCTCATGAAATTCGGACATAAACTCTGTCACCACTAAAACCAGGTCTTCCACCGATGCGTGTTCGTCCAACGTTCCGAACTGGTAGATGGTTTCTTCCGGGCAGGTTTTCTTACCTGCAAGCAAGTCCTCTATGGTTCGATTGCGCTCGGTGTGGCGAATCTTCGCATTGCGGGCGTTCTGGTTCTCCACAAAGTGAGCGTAATGGATTTCATAGAACATCTTCTCCACATCGCTGAATGCGGCAGTCTGTTTATCCTTGTCGGATGCCGAACGGATGCCATGATAGCAGTCCCAGTAGATGTTACCTTTAGCTCGTTCCGGGTCAATGTGCTCGCTGTTGGAAAGGTTGAAACTGCGGTCATTGTGTTTTGGGTTATAGGTGCCGTGGGTTCCGGCTCGTCCATTGTGTCGTGTTAATTTCAGATAGACATCCCTCTTTTCCTGTATTTTTGTGTACGGTCACTCATGCTATTAGATCACAAGAGTAATACAATTCTTCCAAGCAAAGGGTCATGCATTTCAAGACCGTGTCTTGAAATCTTCTCTCGGAATCGAAAGGTAATCCTTTCGGAAAAGGATTTATGTGTTTGTTCTACTGCAAAGAAAGTGGCCTATCGCTCCTTCCCTCAGTGGGAGATCATGGCGTTTGTCGCTTTCTGCTTAGAAGAGTTTGCTTCTGCTCTGCAAGAAAAGTATAACAGAGAAACTCATACTCGAACAGGAACTGTGAGTTCCTAATTTTCGGTGAAAGTAGGAAACATCGTTCCCATTTCTTGTTGCATCGCTATTCTTTCTTTGCGGAAAATCACTAAGATGCTGCATCTCTGCAATTATTATAGCACCTGAAATCACTAAAGTCGTGGGCTTCGTAGGCCTATTATTGGCCCCCTAAGTGAACCTGTTTTGATTACTTTTTCCTGATTTTAGTATAAGGTTTAGCGGGGGCTTCTTTCATTTCAACAGCTTGCCGGGAGAGTGCGCAGCAGCGGAGCTGCTGGATCTGCCGCCATTTTGCGCTAGATAATACCCAGTAGGATATGACGCACAGCATCATATCACTGGGGCAAAGGACTGCGTCCTCTGCACTCCTGCACCGGGCAAGCTGTCCAGAAGAACAGCTCGTCCGGCTCAATGTAACGAGAGCCGGAAATTGTTCCGGCTCCCCCATCGCAGATAGACTTACAGTCCATCTGCGTCAATATGATATAGGTCTCCCATATTCGCCCTCGGCACCCTAGGAGTGGGGAATCATCCGGCGGCGGGCTTGCACCGCACCATTGGCATTTCAGCCACCCCGCCTTCGTTATGGCCGGGCTGCGAATTACAGAAGTACCTTTTGTGAAGTACCGGACGATTGAACTATTCTGTTTTCAAGGAGCCGATTTTTATAGAAAATCCTCGGAATTTAGGGCTTCCGAAAAATTATCTCTCTAATTGGTAGGCATCGAAAAAGGGCTTTTTGTTACCCGAAAAAGAAATTTGTTAAAAAGTTCTTGGAAAATATGGTTGAAGCAACCTTGAAAAAAATCTTCTCACTTGGTAGGCATCGAGAAAGGCCAAAAAGTAACTATTTCAACAAATTTCCATAAAAGTTGCGCGTATAGCACAAAAAAGGCGGCCATCTGCACCCATGCAGACAGCCGCCTTTGGTTTTATGCCGTATTCTATTGGTCAATCTTTGAAGATCTTATCCAGTTCCCTTTCCATGGTGCCCGCCTTGGCAAATTCCAGCGTATCGGCCTGACGGATATGGTGGGCGGTGATGCCGTGACCCTTTGCAAAGCCCAGAATGTAGCTGATGGCAATGCGGTAGATAATTTCGGTGGGGGCAAGCCCATAGACCTGCTTGGCAAAGATATGTTCCAGCCGGGCGTTATCGTCCGGGAAGGTTTGCCGCATCTTCTCGCTGCGGTAAAGGCGCTTGACGATTTCCGTAATGTACAGGCCGGACTTCATGTAGGGGTCCAGGAAGGTTTTTCCGGGGTCATCGAAGCAGCCGGGATTTTCCTGTTCCAGCAAGTCCACCATCTTTTTCACCACCCACTTGGGGGTGAAGATCTGGTTGGTTTTCTGGGGCGGGATGTAATCGAAGATATCCTCGGTGCGGCTCTCGTCAAAGTAATCTGCCAGCTTGAGCTTCAGGTTCAAAAACTCCTTCACCGAATCGTCAAACACCACCGGGTCGAACAGGTGGCCTGCAAAATGTTCCTCCTGTCCGGTGGCTTGGTTGATGTACGGCCCGCCGTCCCGCAGAAAGCGGAACTGTTCCAACGTGATGCTGGTGACCTCCTGAAAGACCTTGTCCGGGATGATTTGGTCAAAGTTCGCCAGCGTCACGCTCTCGTCGCCGTAGGCCATGAGGAAGGACGGGATGGTGCGGGAAAAGCCCCGCAGATGGTCACGGACGGTGTCCTCGTAGCCCTTTTTCTCCTGCTCCTTCTGGTTGGTCTCCACGGTGCGCACGATGGTCTGCTGCATTTCCTGCGCCGTCTGCTGGATGGTGGTTTGCAGGGTCTCCATCAGGGCGGCGGTGCTCTGCTGCTGCTTTGCGTCAAACTCCCGGTTCACCTGCTGACGCTGCTGGGCAGTGGTGCAGCCTTGCAGCTGCTGGGTACGCTGGGTCTCCAACTGGCTCTGGTCGATGCGGTAGTTGTCCACCACCTTGTTCACCGCCACGTCCATTTTTGCTTTGGCGGTGCTCTCGAACCGCTTCTGGTCGGACAGCTTCAGGTCCCGGCCATACTCCTGCTTTGCCTGTTCCACCATAGGGGTGATGATTTCCTTGGTGATGCTCTTTTTCAGGGGTTCCAGATGCTCTTCTTTGGCAGGAGCCGGGGCATCGGTCAGGTCTTGCAGGGCGGTGTCCAGTGCGGGGGTGCTTTCGTAGATCTTTACCCCGAACTCATCCGCTGCCTTGCCGATGACGTAGCCCTCGTCCAAGTCCACCTCGCCCTTGTCGTTCAGGGAGAGGTCTGCGCCGGTCTCCGGGGTGATCTGGATGGGCTTTGCCTTTGCCTCGCTGATGGGCTGGAAGTTTTGCAGAATGTCCAGCACCTCCTGCGGCGCACTGAACACGTTGGAAATGTTCTGGAACAGGAAATTGCTCTGGAAACCCATCCGCACCACTTCCTTGGACTTGATCTTTCGGGGGATGCTGAGGACTTTTTCTGCATCCAGCGGGATCATCTCCCCTTCCTCGTCCTCGCCGATGACCGGGAAAAAGTTGAGCAGATTCTGAATGTGCGCCTTGCGCTCCTCGGTGTCGCCTTTGCCGCTGGCGGTGTCCTGTGAAAGGTCGTTGGCGAACTGCTCGTAGATCAGCAGGGTGCGTGCAGGGTCAAAATCGAACACATAGGCGTTCTCTTTGCGGCGGAAGGTGCCGTTTTCGTGGAAAAGGCAGGGGTTCTGGGCACGGAACGCTGCCTGCATATACAGCGCCGGGCTTTTCAGGTTGGAGAGCATCAGCACCGCCGACCACTCCGGGATGGTGACACCGGTAGTCAGCTGCCCCACCGACAGGGTGATGGTCTTTTCGTGGTGGGCGATGGCGGCTTTTACCCGGTCAAAGCTCTTCTGGTTCTCGTCCGTGTCGTCCAGCTTGCCGTCACCGGCGGCAAGGATCACCTCATAGTCCCGGAATACCGGGTGCGCCTGCAGCTTTTTCGCCAGCGCTCTGGCACTATCCACCCGGTTCAGCAGCCAGAAAGTGTGCTTCAGTTCGGCACGCAGCTCCGGGGTGGAAAACGGAAATTTGTTCTGGGTGGTCATGGCATCCAGAAAGCGGTCTACCTCGGCCTCGTGCTCAAAGCTACCGCTGGGCTTCACCTTGAAGAACTCGTTCAGGTCAAAGGCAAATTCCTGCGTTTCGCCGTCGATCTCCACCCCCTGCCGAATTTTGTCCCGGACGATCTCGGACATCTGGTAGGTGTAGAGGTTGAGCATGGGGAGGTTTGCGTAGGGGTTCTGCTGCCCCGGTGCGCCCTGCCAGTTCCGCTTGGCGGCCTGCTCGTCGGCGTAGGTCCAGTTGAAGATGGCATCCCCGGCAAACTTGTCGTTCGCCAGCGCCTTGAAGGGTGTGCCGGACAGGTGCAGCGTGAACTTGCGGCGGATGCGGTCAAAGGCAAGGTCGGTCTTGTAGGTGTCCACGCCCTCATGGGCTTCGTCGATGACCAGCACATCCCAGTTCAGCTCAGTCAGGTGGCGCAACTTGTCGTACTCGCCGCCGAAATACTTGGAGCCTTTCATGTCCTGCAAGCTGACGAACTCAATGCGCTTATACAGTTCCTCGCCCTGCGCGGCGGCATCCAGATAGCCCTGCTCGTCCAGCACATGGGGCTGCCCGGCAAGGGCATCCACATGGCTGACAAACAGATAGCCGGACTCCCTGCCCAGAAAGCGCACATAGTCGCTGTACCAGCTATTGGCGATGGCTGGGCGGTTGGTGACGATGAGCACCGTCTGTGCATCGACCTGCTTGCAGAAGTCGTAGACGGAGAGAGTCTTGCCAAAGCGGGGCTTGGCGTTCCAGAGGTATTCCCCGCCGGGGTGGCTCTGGTAATAGGTTTTGGTGTCGCGGACAGCTCTTGCCTGTTCTTCCCGCAGGGTGTAGGCGATGGCGGCATCCAGCTGCACCCGGCCCCGGTTCATGCGGAAATCCTGAAAATACCGCCGGGACTGCTGCCCATCCAGATGGAACCACTCATTTTTGCGGTCGTTCTCCACATTCAGCTTGCGGAGGTAGGCGTGGAAATCGTGGTCGGTGAACACCTCGCCGCTGCCGTCATCGTAGACGGCATTGCCCCGCCACTCCTCGTGGAACAGCACATCGGCGGTGTGGGTCTGCTGTTTCAGGCGTTTGTCCACCGACTGCTCGGTGTAGCCGATCTTCGTCCAGCCGTTGTGCCGGGCAATTTCCGGGGTGGTATAGGCGTAGATCATGGGCACCACCTGCCGGGCAGTGCGCAGGGTTATGCCAGCCATTATGCCATCTCCTTTACATGGGTCTCGATAAATTCGATCTCGTCCGCGGTCAGGTCATACTTGCGGTAAAGCTGCTGGTCGATTTCCGCCACCGACTTGCTCCAATCAATGTCGGAATGGGCGGTAAAATCTTGAAGGGGAACGTATTTCCAAACAGACTTTTTGTTATCTTGGGTTACTTTTAGAACATATAGCAACGCGCGCGCAAGTTTACACTTTAGATACTTCTGAAGATTTTTAGCTTCTTCTCTCGTATCAAAGGCTCCAATACTAATAAACGTTTGCGTATGTCCAACGCCTTTTTCTCCAATATCTGAATCTGTCATAACTTCACCAAATCGTCCAGAGCCATTAGCTTTAGGGAAGAATAGCTTATATTTATCAAGATTCGGGTGTTTTGCAATGTATTTCCTATTAACGTATAAGCATACACGTTCATTTGATTTTCTGCCGAATATCTCAACACATTCATCTGCGCCTTGTTTTGTTTCAAAAAACACGATATTATATAGCTTATCAAATATGTTAGATGTCAAATCGTAGTCGTGTCCTTTGCTTATCAATGGTACTTCTTTTCCCTTTGAAATCATTGTCATTGACAGGATTTCAGGATGATCTACATACATTTGTTTAGTAAATTTATAGCTTTCTGGAGCAAATACAATATCACTAAGAGAACTCTTTATTTGCTTTTTCACCTTTTGAATGATTGTATTCAAAAGCGGATATGCCGTAAAGATTTGTATTGCACCGCATTCTTTTTCTCTGTCATGGTATGTAATAACTACGCCGCCCTTTATGTCAGTGTTATTGAAAATCTTTGCGCTATTCTGTTCATAGTACAGAACTTTCAAATGTTCGTCATTCAACATTTTTTCATTCCAAGTTTTTGGAGTTTTACCAGCGTTGAATAAAAATCGGGCGGGTGTAATAAGTTCTACCACTGATGCCATAGGATATGTGGCATCCATAAACAAGTTATAAACAGGGTTATCCGACGTTCCCTCCATCTCATCCTGATACGGTGGGTTTCCGATAACATAATCAAACTTCATGCTGGTACTCCCTTCCTGAATGGTTTCAAAGTTCTGGG
>OGRF01002104.1_pt1 | contig 11777 bp, 10 predicted proteins | sample 1553381 | NCBI WGS metagenome assembly OGRF01 (sample SAMEA2580060, study PRJEB22360) | human gut metagenome | biome: human gut; feature: human-associated habitat; material: faeces | place: Denmark | collected 2008/2010
TAAATGTGAACTATCTAGAAATGTTAGACTAAAAAAAAGTGGTAATTACTCAAACAAAATGAGTTTTACCACCTTCTTTTTTTTTGCGAAGATTGAAACAATAATTTTTTTTTAATATCTCATACATAATTAGGCTGTTTTCACCTTTAACTTACATTTTATGTTAGTAAAGGTGAAATCTAATAAATTTAAAAGACCTGTTGCTTAAATTGAATTTTGAAGATAAAGTCTTCTCCTTCAATCACTTCATATTTCATTTTATAGTTATCTAATAGATTACGAACAATATATAAACCTAGACCATTTCCTTTAGGTTGGGTTGAATCTTGTTTGTTTTGAATAAAGAAATAGCCTTGTTCGATTCCAATTTGAATCATACCCTTTTCATACGTATAGTTAATCGCATTACTAATAAGATTCGATAAAATGATATTTAGAGCCGTCTTACCAATATACATGGTTTCATCTTTCACATCATTTTGAATTCTTAATTCCTTTTGGTGAATCAATACATCATATTTTTCAAGTACACTAGACAAGATATCTTTGATTTGAACCACTTCTTCATCGTCTTTTAGATTTTCAATGGAATATACCGATAAAATTTGTTGGATACTCTTCGTTAAGTGATCGACTAAATCAATGCAGTCATCAATATAAACATCTCTATTTTTATATTTACCCACATTATATTTCATATTTTCTAAGATGATCTTAAGACTTGCCAAAGGCGTTTTTAATTCGTGGCTGGCCCCTTTAAAGAAATCGTATTTTATTTTCTCTAATCTTAAAATTTCTTTATTTTTCAATTCTAGATTGGAAATGGAATCAAGAAGTGTTTCATACAAATCATTAATTTGTGCCTTCAATTGACCAATCTCATCATTCGAATCAATTTCTAGACGAGCCTTCTTATCTAATGCCATCATCTGATCAGTTACACGCTTGATTTCAACCACATAATTTTTTATGGATTTGGCATACACAAAAGAGACAATGGCCGAAAAGCATAGGGATAGGATTAATGAGTAAGGAAGAAATTGTAAACTAAGATTTTTGGCTTGGCTTTGCATGTCTGCCGTTGAAACAAATTGAAGGCGAATGGTCTTTCCTGTATCCAGCTTTAATTTTCTTTCCTCAATAATTAAAGAGTTATTAGAACTCCTTAAATCGACATTTAAATCATTCTTAATTTCTACTTCATTCGATGCGGCATTCTTTTTAATAAACGCTTTGATTTCATTGGTGTTGGAATAGAAATCTAAAGCTTGTTCAATATAGTCTTCCGAATTACCATTTAAGTTTTCTGTAATTTCATTGGCCTTAGTATAAATTTCTTCTTTTCTTACATCCAAATAGGTTCTAGGAAAAATCAAATATACAAAGAGATGGATAAACAAGACAATAATTGCGATGATGCTGAATGTTTGTATGCATATTTTAGGAAATATCTTTAAGTTTTTCATGATTTCTCCAATTTGTAGCCCACATTACGAATGGTGGTAATACAATCTAAACCTAGTTTCTTACGTAATTCTTTAATATATACATCAATAACTCGATCATAAGGAACTTCTTCACTATCTTTCCAAACATGATCTAATATTTGTGCTCTAGTTAAGGCAATCCCTGCATTATCTAAAAGATATTTTAATATCTCTAGTTCTTTGGCATTGATATCCATCGTTTTACCATCTATTTTGGCCGTGTAGCTTTTGAAATTCACACAAACATTTTTATATTCAAAAATATCTTGTTTCTGAAGAAGCGCATCAATACGAGCTTTTAATACGGGTAGTGAAAATGGTTTTTCAATATAGCCATCCGCTAAGTTTGTATAGGCATCAATTTTGAATTCTTCATTACTGAAAGCCGTTAAAATTAAAACGGGTAAATCACTTTCTTTACGAATTTCTTTTAATACATCCAACCCATTGATATATGGAATTTGAATATCCAATATCACCAAATGAATATCTGTATTAAACTTTTCCAATGCCTCTTTCCCATCTTTTGCCTGAACCATTGTATATCCAGACTCCGATAAGAATTCACTTAATCCTTCGCGAATCATTGTATCATCTTCCACTACCAATATTTTCATTATTCTTCCTCATTCATTAATTCTTTACAATTCTTATTTAACAAGTGCGTTGTTGAAACAACAAGTGCAATAAGCATTACAAATGACATGAATATAATAACATACATCATATATTTTGGTTCAATAGTTGCATCAATATGCGTCAACATCTTATTAAAGCCATCTACTTCAGCTCCACCACCAAGTTGATTTGAGGCAGATTCTTTTGCGATTTGTTTGGCAACACCAGTGCTTACTTGATTCAATACTTTTGTGCCTAGACCTGATGCAGTTTTACTAGCGATAAAGTACGCAAAGATGTAGGCAGGAATGGTTACCATACATAGTTCTAGAACAAACTGAATAAAAATCTTCGTTTTAGAAATACCTAAAGCCATTAAAATTGCGATTTCTTTTCTTCGTGCATTCATCCACATGAACAACAATAAAGTAACAACGATACCCGCAAAGATCAAAGATCCAATAAACATTTTATTTGCGGCACTATACATACCACGTATTGATTTTTGTAGAGCCGGATAATTGGATGTACTTTTTACCAATACATACGCATTCCAGTTAATATCTAATTTCCTTAGATTTTTAATAACTTGATCCAAATCTTTATTTCCTTTCACAAAGAATGTGGCATCTTGATATACAGCTGTTTTTTCTGTATTGCCATAGACTTTGGCAGCCGTATCCAAATCTGTGATTAGATTGTTTTCATATAATTCTTGTGCTGCTGTAACACCACCCTGATTATGGCCATCAAATAAACCCTTAATGGTTACTTCTACTGTTTCGTCAGCCCCCTTTTCATTATCTGCATCGTAGATATTTGAACGGAGTAATAGTTTATCTCCCACTTTTAAATGATTCTTTTTAGCTAAATCTTTATGCATTAAGATTTGATGTTTATCATTACTATTTAAATGTTTGCCCTCAACTAATTTATAGGCTTGCGATACAAACTTTGTTTCTTTTTTTGATTCATTCACCCCAGTAAGCATCACTGTCGATTTAAATTTAGTAAGACGCTCCTCATTTTCATTTGAAGTTAAAATAATATCATGATCGACTAAGTCAGCTACACTATTGATTCTTTTCACATATGAATCAATGTCTTTTGAAGAACAAATCTTTTCAATGTCCTTTCCCTTAACATTGCCCGCACCTCTAGGCGTGCCAAAATTGACTTGACGATTAATTTCCATTGTAAAACTATTGGTAATCGAGCCTAATGATGTATTGGACGCTTTGTTTGTCGCATCTTTAATAGATAATCCGACTAAGCAAAGGCTTGACATAATTACAACAACAAGAAATAGAATCATTGACTTCACACTTTTTCGAGTTACATATTTAAATGCATTCTTAAACATTCTATTTCCCCCTCTTCTTTAACTTTTTATCTTTTAATTCATATACAACATCAGCGGCATCCGCTACCTCTTTACTATGTGTCACAACAATCACACACTTATTTCTTTCTTTAGCACGAGCCTTCAAGATATCAATAATTTCACTAGCCGTATCGCTATCTAGATTTCCCGTTGGTTCATCCGCTAAAATAATCGGTGCGCTACTTACAAGGGCACGGGCAATCGCAACTCTTTGTTGCTGTCCACCTGATAGTTTCATTACACTACGATTGATTTGGGATTGTTCAAGTCCTAAATCTAAAAGAATGGAAGGCGAAGCTTTAGAATTGACTAAGCGTACATTTTCTAATGGTGTTAAATAATCAATTAAATTGTAATTTTGAAACACAAGACAAATATGATTCTTACGATGATTTGTATATCCCGTTTTTGAAATATCTTCTCCTTCAAATAAAATTTCACCAGAATCTGGCTCATCAAGTCCAGCTAATAAGGATAATAAGGTTGATTTACCAGCTCCTGATTTTCCAATAATCGCATAGAACTTTCCGCACTCAAAGTTTTGATTCACTTCAAATAAAATATGCTCTAATTTTGTGTAACCATACGTTACATCTTTTATTTCTAATATACTCATTATTTATTTCTCCTAACTCAATTTTGATAATATTTCCCTTGGCTTTTTAATCATGATCATAAGGCTCGCAATTAGTACAGAAACGATAATAATACTCATCAGCAAGCCATAGCTTAATGTGAAGCATAACGCATTATGTTTGATTACACTATAAGCACATAGAATGATTCCTGATGGAATCGATATAAATACAAGTTCGAATATAAATTGGATGATGATTTCCACCTTACTTTTACCTATAGACAACATGATACCAATTTCATGGATGCGATCTCTTAGCCATAGAACTAAGACTAAAGATAAGACAACAAGCCCACACACAATGATAGAACAAGATAGAATCTGAATCATGTGATTCATACTTTGTATAGATTCTAAAGACGATTGATAGGCATTTTTATCTTTAGACACAACATATTCACTTGATGGATATAAGGATTGAACTTGTTTTAAACGCTTTGAATCTATAGTCAACTTAGTAACCATCTTAGTATCCAGAGAATTATAATCCACAAACATAGTATTCTCACTTAAATCGGATGATAAACCTGTATAGGTTTCATGTTTCTTACCTGCAAAGATGCCTTTAATGGTATAAGTATGAGAATTCAAACATATTGTGTCCCCTACTTTTAAATGATTCTTTTTAGCTAGATCCGAATGAATAAGAATAGAGTTTCTATCCTTAGAATTAATATTTTTTCCTGAAATTAAAGTAAATACGCCACTACGAAATAAAACATTTTTTGAAGTGTTATTAGTTCCAATTACTGAAACCACATTCTTATATTCTTTAGGCAAAGAATCCAGTGTTACACCCTGCTTAATAGAAACAACCTTAGCATCTTCTAACTTAGAAACAAAATCATATTCATATACAGAATTATTAAAATACTGGTTTTCAAATTCAGAACCATCCTTTTTTTGTACTACAATCGAACTCAGACTCACCTCATTTAAAGATTTTTCCATTCGTAAATTGGATGAAAGAATACTCAAGCATCCATAAAGACTCAGAAGAATAACCATAAGTATCAAAAACAAGATACTAGTCCTTACTTTCTTTCTTGTGATATATGCATAGGCATTATGTATCAAAAAAACCAACTCCTTATCCAAAACCATTCTATCAATCATTTATGAAATGTTTATGAAATAAAGTCATAAATTTTAAAAATATAATACAGATACAGAAAGACTACTGGATACAGTGGCCACTCTGAATTTTCTAATGTAAAGACACTAGTTTAATCCTTGGAATTGGTGAACTAGTGTCTTTTACATTTTTCTATAATCAATAATGTAATTCTAAGTATTTCTACTAGTGCCATTAAACTCATGGCAACATCAATGTACAGATAAATATACATAAAACACATCCTCCTACAAAATCGGAATCTTTGAGAACTCAAGATATCATCCTTTTTATTCAGAGGGTTCACCGTTACTACATCCAGTAGCCAATTCCTATTATAAATGTCCAATTTGAAAATATTGTGAATTCCAATACGTTTGTAACGATAGTTCCTATTTGATCTAAAATAACCTATTTTCATTGAATTAGATGCTCTAAATCCATAAATTTATATAGAAAGAGAACGTCGAGTAGGCGTTCTCTTGAAGAAATTCTAAAATAATAATTGCAATCCCATCACAATGACCCACATATAAGCACAAGTCTTAGGAATCATCAACAATCCAATCATTGGCTTTTTCTTAGACCACAATGTAACTGGGATGTAGCAACCAAACGAAATAATAATAGCTGCAACCATACGGTTTAAGTGTAAATCATACATATTCCCTGAAATCGCATAAAGAAGAATTACACCAATTCCAGTTACGGCAAATACAGCATTACGAATTAAAGACAACTTCCTATTTCCTTCTTCACTCGTCCAATTGTTTTGTGGCAAGAAACATACTACGATACGAATAATAGCTGAAATCCAAATCATAGCTTCAATCCATGCTGGAGCAGTAAGCGTTGGGAAAGTTAATTTCCAGATAAACAATAAGATAATATAGAATACTGTCATTGTGATTGAAGATACCTGCAATCCAATACCAAGTTGTCTTTTGATTTTGTCATTTGTTCCATAAACCGCTCTTTTAATACGAGGAACCAAGTGGAATGCATCTCCACCACACAATGTTAATGTTAATACACCATATAAAATAAATAATGGATTTCCTTTAGAATATACAAAGAATAAGATTCCGGCAATTAAGTCAAAAATCAAATAACATGCATCAAAAATTGCTTCCATTAAATCCGGCATTTTTTTCAATTGAAATCATCCTTTCTGCATTGTCATACACCTTTTGAAAAACATTCATAAAAGATCTGATTTCTTCTTCACTAAGACCATCAAACATATCTTGCGCAAACTCCTTTTGAGCCCACTTGCCATCCTCAATCACTTCATTGGCCAATTGAAGCAAATGAAGTGTGACACGCTTTTTGTTTGCAGGATCCACTCTTCTTTCAATCAAACCACGATCTTCTAATACTTTAAGTGAAGTTGAAACATGAGACTTTGTTGACTTACGAATACGAACAATATCCGCCGCCGTATTGTATTTTGGATTATTGTAAAGAAACATCAATATATCATATTCCATCTGACGTAAGTCATACTTTTCACAAACCCCCGCCATCTTCATCTCATAATATCTCGTTATTGTTTTATGTTCATCCCAAAAGTGCATATGCATTCTCCTTATTGTTCTATTTAGAACGATTACGTTCTATTACTCATGACTGGGTTTGTCAACAAAATCATTGACACACCTCTAAAAAAAAGGGATACTCTCTTTAGGGAAGAAGGGGTTAAGAATGCGTACACAAAAATATAACCTACAAGGAATAAAAGTATTCTTCTATATCTTAATGATTGCCATTTTAGGATGGTTTCTTTGTATGCAATTCTTTGGTGCAAATGAACAAGGAAATGATGTTCAATCCCAATCCCCAGTCTATACAGGAACTTTTTATTGGGAAAAAGAAGATGGTTCCAAGCAAAAAATAAATCTTCCAGGAAACTATGAAATAAAACCCGGTCATACCATGATCTTAAGTACAACGCTTTCTGAAGATTATGATGCAACTTCATTTGCGATTCGCTCCTCTTTACAAGATGTTAAATTCTATGTAGGTGATGAATTACGTACAGAATATTCTACAAAAGATACGCGCCTTGCCGGTAAGAATTCGGCCAGTCGATACATATTTTGTCCCACAACCTATAGGGATGCAGGAAAAACACTACGCATTGAACTAACAACTTATACTTCTAACTATTCAGGTGTTGTCAACGAAATTTATTGTGGAAGTCAAGCTGAAATCTGGCAATATATATAACGATTATGGAATATCCACATTCATTGCCTTCTTCATTTTATTTGCCGGTATTACATCCATTATCTTTGGTTCAGCCCTAAAATTTACTTATCACACCACTTTCAGCATGGAATATTTAGGCTGGTGTATGGTCATGGGCGCTACTTGGATGCTTGGAGAATCCAAGATTCGCCAGATTCTAGTACCAAATGCATCTTCTTTAGCATCCCTATGTTTTGTGATGATCATGCTTAGTCCGTTGCCACTACTGTTCTATGCCGACAGCATCCAAAATGGAAAGCATCGAAAGCTCTATAAATATATTGGGTGCATTGCCCTTTTAAACTTTGCGGTTTCATCCATCCTATATTTAGCTAAAGTCAAAGACTACATTGAAACATTGCCTGTTGCACAATGCATTCTGATCTGTGTATTTATCTTGGTATTTATTCATTTATGCCAATACATACGCAAATACAGTCATTCCCGCTCAGACTACTTCTTACTTTTCGGACTCTTTTTAGTCTTAGTCTGCATAGCCATTGAAAGTATATCCGTCTATTTTGTTGCCATGATTTCCGGCATCTTTATCGGTATCGGCATGATTGTATTACTACTCACAAACATTGTTCGTACCATCCATAGAATTCAACTTATTGAACAGACGCGTCACCAAAAGGAATTGGATATTGAAAAGAAAGAAAACAAAAAAATAACGCTTCAAATGATGCAGTCTCTATCTACAACGATTGAAGCTAAAGATGAATATACACGTGGTCATTCAAGACGTGTAGCTCAATATGCAGCACTTGTCGCCAAAAGTCTTGGTTGGACAGATCAAGAAATTGAAAACATTAAGAGCTGTGCTTATTTACACGACATTGGAAAGATTGGTATTCCAGACCAAATCTTAAATAAGCCTGGCCAATTAACAGAAGATGAATTTAATTTAATCAAACAACATACGATTATTGGACAAGACATTCTAAAAGACATCACAATCATACCTCACTTAGGTGAAGTGACAAGAAGTCATCATGAACACTATGATGGTACTGGCTATCCAGATGGACTAAAAGGTAATGAAATTCCAATTCAAGCTCGTATTATTGCGCTTTGCGATAGTTATGATGCTATGAATTCAAAAAGAATCTATCGTAATGCGCTTAGTTTTAAACAAATCAAAGAAGAAATTGAAAAAAATGCAGGTACACAATTTGATCCTGAAATCACCAAAATCTTTCTTAAACTCATGGACGATGAATCTTTATTTAACTTAGAACACGAAATTATTCCAGTTCAAGAAAATACAATCGATAAATTTATATCCGACGTTGTATCGACTATTAAAAATCAGGAAGAAACAAAGAACCACGACTATCTTACAGGTCTTCCTGTACGTAGTGTAGGCCAAAAGTATATAGCGATTGCAATGCAAAAAACAACGGGATGCCTTATCTTTTTAGATATGGATAATCTTAAAAAAATCAATGATGTCTATGGACATAAAGCGGGAGATAGAGCCTTACAAAGCTTAGGAAAACTATTATTAGACATTCCATTAGATAAAATCACATGCAGAATGGGCGGAGATGAATTTCTACTATTCTTACCAAAAGTAAATTCAGAACAAGCCGAAAAGATTCTGGCTCAAGTAATCGAACAATTCAAAGGCATCGTAGAAAACGATGATGAAATTCATTTTGCGACACTCTCTGCAGGTATGCTCATGACTACAAAAAATGATAATTTTGAAGATGCTTGTTCAAAAGCTGACAAAGCCTTATATTATGTGAAACAAAATGGTAAAAACAACTATTCTTTCTACAATCAAATTCAACATAAAAACACATCCAATAATACGGCAGACCTAAAACAAATTGCCAAATCCCTACAAACAAGTGGAAGCTATACAGGCGCTTTAAGTCTAGACTTTAGAGAATTCACTCGACACTATGAGTACATACATCAATTAATGGTTCGAAATCATTCTTGTTGTTATTTGGTGATGGTCACTATGGAAACTGTAGAAGACACACTTCCATATATTGAAAAAATTGAAGAAGCATTAACACATATGGGTGAAGCCATCCACAAAAACATTCGAAAAGTCGATGTTTGTACACGCTATAGTGCCATGCAATATTTGATCATTCTATCCCAACCAACAGAAGCAGAAATTCCAAATATTATGACACGCATTTTTATGCAGTACTATAAGCTTCAAGACAGCCAAAACTTCACACCAACCTATGAATATATCACAATGAAGGATTAAAGGAGATCGACTCACATGTCAATCTCCTTTTCTAATCTAACAACCACTTTAAATCGATGTCTATAATTCTTCTCCATTTGTTTCAATCACATGTTTGTACCAGTAAAAGCTATCTTTTTTCATACGTTTACCAGTACCTTTGCCAAAATCATCATAATCCACATACACATATCCATAGCGTTTACTCATTTCAGCACTTGATGAAGATACAATATCAATAGGTCCCCAACTTAAATACGAAAATACATTCACACCATCTAAAACAGCTTCTTTCATCTGTTCAATATGAGCTTTTAAATATTCAATACGATACTCATCATGAATAGAGCCATCTTCTTCCACTACATCTTCTGCACCCAAACCATTTTCTGCAATCATCAAAGGCACTTGATAACGATCCCACAATTGATTTAGACAATTATAGAATCCAAGTGGGTCTGCACGCCATTCCCATGGTGTTGGTTTTAAATAAGGATTTTGTTCAGACTTAAATGGTACTCCTGTATCTGTTTCGTGATTAAATACATTTGTATAGTAATACGATAAAGCTAGGAAATCCATCGTATTATTTTTCAATAATTCTTCATCACCATCTTCAAAATGAATATGAATACCTTTTTCTTCGAAATGTCTTAACATATAAGTTGGATATTCACCACGCAATTGTGTATCTGTAAAGAAATATTCTTGTACACGATTACGTTTCATGGCTCCCACAATATCCTTTGGATTACATGTTTTAGGATATACGCACCCTTCTGCAATCATTGTTCCAATATGTGCCTCTGGATCTATTTCTTTTGCGAATTCTTTGATCTTTGCACATCCTATAAATTGATGATGCACAGCTTGATACATTGTTTCTTCCATTTTTTCTGGAGCAACCTGATCATCATAAATTCCTAAACACCCAAATTGTACATTAGGAATCAAATTCACCTGATTACAAACAATCCAATATTTAACTTTTCCCTTATAACGCTCTAGTAATACTTTCCCATATCGAACAAAAAAATCAATCACTTTACGATTTGCGAAGCCACCATATTCCGTTACTAAATGAAGTGGAATATCATAATGTGAAATCGTAATCACTGGTTCCATGCCATCTTTAATGATTTCATCAATCAAATGATCATAGAATTCAAGACCCTTTTCATTTGGTTCCAATTCATCTCCATTTGGAAAAATTCTTGACCAAGAAATACTTGTACGAAATGCTTTAAATCCCATTTCTTTTAAATAAGTCAAATCCCCTTTATAAGTATGGTAAAAATCAATACCATAACGCTTAGGATAATATCCCTCTTTATCAGCAATCGCAGCCTTAATACCCGCTAATGTGCCACCACCTTCTTTTTCAATATGAGCACGATCCTGGTTTTTATCATATTCATGAATGTCTGATGTAGAAAGTCCTCTACCATCTACATCATATGCACCTTCCATTTGGCAAGCAGCACTCGCTCCTCCCCATAAAAAGTCTTTAGGAAATCCCGTTGGCAAACTCTTCATCATTTTTCTCCTTTTTACTAATGATATTCAATATAAAATCAACTAATACACCCGTTGTTGTCATAGCAATAATAGACCCCACACCAACAACTCCACCTAATAGCCATCCACTTACAAGTAATACAACATCCATTCCTGTACGGATCCATTTAAATGAAATACCTGTCTTATCTACAATCGCATAACTAATCGCATCAATTTGATTCATACCCTTTCTATACTTAATTAATAAAGCATAAGTAATTCCAAAACAGATTTGTCCTGAACAAACACAAATTAAGCGAATCATCATACCTGCACTTTGAATCTGCAACGGCTGCAACAATTTTTCAAAATAATCCATTGTAAATCCAACAGAAAGTGCATAAACAATTGTTGCCCAACCAATATTTTTTCTAGATACAATAAGAGCAATTACTAAGACAATTAAGTTGTAAATTCTTGATGCTGTTCCATAACTACAATTTAAAACTCTATGAAGTCCATCCACAAAAACAGTTAATGTATCACTTCCTAAATTTGCATGCACAAATAAT
>OGRF01002112.1_pt1 | contig 11731 bp, 9 predicted proteins | sample 1553381 | NCBI WGS metagenome assembly OGRF01 (sample SAMEA2580060, study PRJEB22360) | human gut metagenome | biome: human gut; feature: human-associated habitat; material: faeces | place: Denmark | collected 2008/2010
GTCGCATGACAAAGAAAAGTCCAGTGGGAGCTTTTCATACTTTCGCAAAAACAAAGTTTGCGTCATTTTCCGGATGGATCAACGCCATTATTCCAATTTTGATCGTACCCTATTATTCTGTAATCGGAGGTTGGGTCATCAAATATTTATTTGAGTATTTAAAAGGCGACGCAAAGTTACTGGCTACTGACACATATTTTTCAAACTTCATTTCAAATGGAGTATCTACAGAAATATGTTTTATACTCTTTACTTTCTTTACACTCGCCATCATTTATGCAGGTGTTCAAAACGGAATTGAAAGAGTATCCAAATTTATGATGCCAGTTCTTGTCGTATTATCTGTAATCATTGCAGGATATTCAATCAGTCGACCTGGTGCAATTGAAGGTGTTAAATATTTCTTAATTCCTAATTTTGATAATTTTTCATGGATGACCGTAGTAAGTGCTATGGGACAAATGTTCTATTCGTTATCCATTGCGATGGGTATCTTGATCACATTTGGTTCTTATATGAAAAAAGACGTTTCCATTGAAGGTTCAACAGAAAACGTAGAAATTTTCGATACAGCCATTGCGATCATGGCAGGATTGATGATCATTCCAGCTGTATTTTCTTTTTCAGGTGGAAACATGGAAACATTAAAAGCTGGACCATCCTTGATGTTCATCACAATTCCTAAAGTATTCGCAAGTATGGGACTAGGCACAGGTATCGGTATCATTTTCTTCTTGTTGGTGTTATTTGCGGCTATCACAAGCTCTATTGCACTAACCGAAAGTGCTGTATCCACATTCCAAGATGAATTACATTGGTCTAGAAAAAAATCTACAATCATTTTAGGCATTATTATGATTGGGTTAGGAACACTTTCATGTTTAGGTTATGGTCCATTGTCAAACGTAACAATCATCGGAATGCAATTTTTAGATTTCTTTGATTTCTTGACAAACTCTGTCATGATGCCTATCGCTGCTATCGCCATTTGTATTTTTGTTTCAAGAGTTGTTGGTTTAGAGAAAATCGAAGCAGAAATCACACAAGATGGAAATTCATTCAAACGTAAGAAAATATTCAATTTCATGATTCAATACTTATGTCCAATTTTCGCATTCATTATTTTATTAAGTTCAATTGCGAACGCATTTGGATTTATTTCCATGTAAGCTTAGCTTGTGCTAAGCTTTTTTTGTGCACACTTTTAATGTAAACTAATTGCAGGAGGTAGTTTATGAACATTACAGTATATTTAGGATCAGCCTATGGAAATGATCCTGACTTTAAAACAAAAATAATAGAATTAGGTACATGGATTGCCAAAAATAATCATACATTAGTATTTGGTGGATCAAAAACCGGATTGATGGGAGAACTTGCCAACAGCACCTTGAATGCAGGAGGCAAAGTGATTGGTGTAGAAGCTCAAATGTTTGTGGATGAAGGTGTCCACATGGATAATCTTACCAAGCTATATATTGAAAAAGATATTGCCGATCGAAGAACAAGAATGATTGAACTTGGAGATGCTTTCATTGCCTTTCCTGGTGCAACTGGAACATTAGAAGAGATCAGTGAAATCTTATCAAAACTTTCACTGTACCAACTTGAATGCCCATGCATTTTCTATAATGTAAATGGATATTACGATCATTTAAAAGCATTCTTACAACACATGATTGATTGTGAATTATCCACACCAAAGCAGCAACAACATGTATATTTCTTAGATTCAATCGATGAAATCGCAAACAAATTAAAGGACGAGTAAATTTTCTCGTCCTTCTTTATTATGATAATTGTTTTAATATCCATTCTTTATCATTCGTTGTCTTCATTTTATTAAGTACAGCTTCATCTTCAAGGGCCAAACATATTTTAGATAACACTTCCATATGTTCTCCACCCTTCCTGCAATACCAATCACAAGCTGTGCATTTTCATCCCCAAACTGAATTCCATCTGGATATTGAAGCAATACGATACCTGTTTTATGAATCACATCATCACCATGTGTAGTGCCATGAGGAATAGCCAATCCCATACCAATATATGTAGTTACTAATTCTTCACGTTCTAACATAGCCGGTATATAAGCACCATCCACATAGCCTAATTCTCTTAACAACTTACCAGCCTCTGTAATCGCTTCTTCTTTGGATACAGAAGGAAGGTTTAATTTAATTCCATCCAATTGAATCACATCTTCGTGAACTGGTTTTATTTCATCCTCTTCCTTAACAGCTTCTGTCATAATCGAATCTCCTGTCGACAACTGGAAGAACAAATTATCTAAAGCTGGATCGGCTAAGAAGTTTGAAATTGTGACTACTTTCGCAAAAGGTGCAGATTTTTTTGCACGCTCTACCAAAGTTTCTTGTACGACCGCAACATCACAATCCACTGGAATATTATCCACAGAAGTATTAATTACAGTTAAGTCTGGTCGCACACCTTTTAAACGGTTTCTAAATTTAGTAGCTCCCATTGCACTAGATCCCATACCTGCATCACACGCGAATACGATCTTACGAACCAAAGAAACATCTAATAAAGCTTCACTTCTTCCTTTACTTTCAGCTTTCATAGACTTCATCTTTTTGCTAGCTTCATCCAAATTCTTTTCCCCAGCAAGCTTAACAATTGGGCTTGCCACCAAGAATGATACGCCAGTCGCAATCAAAACACCTAATGCTGTCATGAACACAGAGCCTTTTTCTGCCATAGACAAGAAGGCAATAATTGAACCTGGACTTGATGGACCTTTCAATCCAATATTGAAAATAGAGTAAAAGGCAATTGCACAAATATTCCCTAAAATTGGAGCAACAATCACAACTGGATTCATCAAAATATATGGAAAATAAATTTCATGAATTCCACCTAAGAAATGGATAATAATAGCTCCAGGCGCAGAATCTTTCGTTGCTTTATCTTTCGCAAATAACCAATAAGCTAATAGTACACCTAAACCAGGACCTGGATTAGCCTCCAACATATACATTATGGATTTGCCTGTTTGTGCAGCTTGTTCAGCTCCAATTGGTGTAAATATTCCATGGTTGATCGCATTGTTTAAGAATAAAACCTTAGCCGGTTCAATAAAGATTGCTACCAAAGGAATCAATCCCTTATTTACAAGTATATCAACTCCATATGTTAACACAGTCAGAATACCTGTCATAAAAGGGCCAATAATATAGTATCCTAATATCGCAATCAACATACCTAAAATACCGACAGAGAAATTATTGATCAACATTTCAAAGCCAGCAGGCATATGTCCATCCATCATTTGATCAAATTTTTTAATTACCCAGCCGGAAAATGGTCCCATAACCATGGCTGCCATCAACATAGGTTGTCCTTGGGTTCCACCAACGCCAGCAATACATCCAATAATCGCAATCGAGCCCATCACAAGTCCACGATCACCGCCAACCATTCTTCCTCCGGTTGCCGCAATTAATACTGGTAATAAATAAGTCAACATATAAGGTTGAATCGATGCCAATTGTTCATTTGGCAACCATCCGTCCGCAATAAATAAAGCCGTTATAAATCCCCAAGCGATAAAAGCACCAATATTAGGCATAACCATCGCAGATAAGCTTTTACCAAGCTTTTGAAGAGTTGTTTTCATAATTGTCCTTTCTTAGGACTACTTTAATATACAGATAGTCCTCGTTTTTCACATTCTTGTTTAAAACTATCTGAAAGTAACGAATCACTGATTAACACGTCCACTTGATCTAAATCACAAATTGTATATGTACCCTTTCTTTCCACTTTGCTAGAATCCATTAACACAATCACTTTTTTAGATCTTTCAATTGCCTTTCGCTTTAACTCACAATCCTCTAAAGATTCACATGTAAACCCCGTATCTTTTGCATAACGAGTTACACCAATAAACGCAACATCAAAGTTGACCTTATCTAAGCAGCGAAGTCCATCCATTCCATTCACACTAAAACTTTGCATATTTAGATTTCCACCTGTCACAAACACTTTCGATTTAGAAAGTTTTGCCATCTCTATAGCACACGTTAAGCCACTTGTATAAAAAATATTATTTTGATTATTTAAAACATGTGCCAACATTGTAGTCGTACTGCCTGAATCCACAAAAATTGTCTTAGCTGGTTCTACAAATGATAATGCCTTTTGCGCTATCTCTTTCTTTTCGTTTACATTCCGTCCGTAACGAAGTTTTAATACATCATCATTTCCAGAAACCACATCCATAGATTTGGCTCCCCCATGAATTCGAACAATTCTTTTAGCTTGATCTAAATATTTTAAATCCGTACGCAATGTCATTTCAGACACAGAAGGAAATTTTTCTTTTAATTGTGTAAAAGTTACCGTTTGGTTTTCATTCACAAACTCTACAATTTCGTTTCTTCTTTGATCCATTACTTCCATACAATACCTCCTGTATTTACTGTATTTAGTATACACAAGATTCTCGGTTTAATAAAATCTATTCTTGTTCAAAATGAGCCAATAAATATTCTTCGGCTTCAGGACACCACAATCCCTTATGTGCATCTACAATATCTGCCAACGCAGTATATCGATCATCTTTTTCTCCCATTTTTCTTAAATCTGTCAATGCAACCAATGGCATATTTAAATGTGTATAAATTAGTTTCTTACCACCTGGAATTTTAGGTAGATTCAATGTTGTTTCAGCTGCTGCATTCAAACCACCAATATGCGTAACCATAACAGCTGGATCAATACGATTTTCTGCTGTTAAGCGTAAAGATTCAATCATATCATCTGTATTTCCACCTGTAGTTCCCATTACGTGTGTTGAGTTATAGTGAACATCATAGAAATTCATTCTTGCACTAAACTGTTTGTCCGTAGGTCCCGCAAAGAAATTTAAACATCCATCACGACCTAATACAGCGCTTGACAATTCCACAACCGCTTCAACCGGTGCATAACAGAATACATCATCAAAACCAGTTCCACCTGTAATTTCTTTTAAGCCGGCTGCAGGATCTTCCATCTTTCCTGTATTCACGAAATGCAATTCAATTCCATCAGCTGCCGCTTCTTCAACCGGGAATAAGTGAGCTGCTCGATCTAATCTTTCTTGATTTACGTCCGCAACCACTACCATTTTAGGGCGAATATCTCTATGCAACGCATATGTTAATGCGCCAAGTCCCATAGGGCCTGCTCCTGCAAGAATCGCAAGTTTTCCATCTTTCTTAATTCCCATTTCATATTTATACACACCCATATGTGTATGATAAGCTGCATTAAACGCTCCAATCGAACATGACATTGGTTCAGCTAAACTAGCTTCATAATACGCTTTACCTTTATATTCAAGTAAACATCCTAGCTCCATTACTTCAGCTGGAATAATGCAGTAAGTTGTATCTCCACCAAAAAATTCATAAGAATAACCAGGTGACCACATTGTTCCTTTATAGTTTAATGCTGGTTGTAAAGTAAACTTCATTCCCGGTTTAAATTTGTCTTGATGCTTAGCACCAACCTTAACAATATCACCTGCCATTTCATGTCCCATAATAGCTGGATGATCCGCAACATCTTCATGAACACGTTTATGATTCACTCCTAAGATGGCACATTTGTAAGTTGACATACAGACACTGTCTGAGACAATCTTTACTAAAATCTCATCTTCCTTAATTTCTGGTAATTCAAATTCGTCTAATCTTAAATCATTAGCTCCATGTAATCGCACTGCCTTTGCTTTCATTTCAAAAGTCTCCTCTCTCTGTAAATTGTTGTTCCAAAAGCTACATCTACATAATAACCGAATTATTTGAATTGTCAACTGTTATTTCAAAAATATTTCACTTGCGAAACAACAATAAAAGGAGTATCCTATAATCAGATAAGGAAAAGGAGATCATTATGATTTATACAATTACTTTTAACCCCTCTTTAGACTACGTTATTCAAGTCGATCATTTTAAGCCTGGTATCATTAATAAAACAAAATTCGAAGAAATCCTTCCTGGAGGAAAAGGCATTAATGTTTCCATTGTCCTATCCAATCTTGGACACGAAAGTACAGCCCTAGGTTTTATGGCGGGTTTTACAGGAGAAGAAATCGAGCATAAATTAGAAAGCTATGGAGCTAAAACAGATTTCATTCATGTAAAGAAAGGATTATCTAGAATCAACGTAAAAATGAAATCCGATGAAGAAACAGAAATCAATGGTATGGGGCCTGATATTCAGCCAGAAGACATTCAAGAATTATTCAATCAATTAGATGGTCTAACAGAAAAAGATATTCTCGTTATTTCAGGAAGCATCCCAAGTACTTTACCAGATACAATGTATGAACAGATCATGGAACGAGTTCAAAAAAAGAAAATAAAAGTTGTTGTCGATGCGACAAACAACCTATTATTAAAAGTATTAAAATATAAACCTTTCTTAATTAAACCAAACAATCATGAATTAGGTGAAATCTTTAATGTCGAATTAAACACTCGAGATGACGTCATTCCTTACGCCAAAAAGCTACAGGAAATGGGTGCTCAAAACGTATTGATTTCTATGGCAGGACAAGGTGCAGTGCTTGTAAGTGATAATAATGAAGTGATTCAAAGTAAAGCACCAAAAGGAGAAGTAGTGAATTCTGTTGGTGCTGGTGATTCTATGGTTGCAGGTTTCCTTGCCGGATATTTAGAAACAAACGACTACTCAAAAGCCTTTATCAACGGTTTATGTTGTGGTAGTGCAAGCGCCTTCCAAGTGGGTCTTGCGACTAAAGAAGATGTAGAAAACATAAAGAAAACTCTTAGCGAAAACTAAGAGTTTTTAATTTATCCTGTTTTGTTTAATTAGTTTTTACGTACGTATTTTAAGCAGTCAAGAGTTACGGCGATAAGAATGATAATTCCTGAGAATACGAACTGTAAGTTTGTATCGATACCTAAAATTGTCAATGAATAAGTTAATGCAGTAAAGATCAATACACCAACTACTACACCAGAAATTTTACCGATACCACCAGTAAATGATACACCACCTACTACACAGGCAGCAATCGCATCCATTTCCCATCCTTGTCCATACGCAGCTGAACCAGAACCAATCATACGAATACATTCTAACCAAGAACCAAATCCGTATAAGATACCAGCCATAATAAATGCTCCAAGAGTAACCTTAAACACTGAAATACCAGATACAGAAGCAGCTTCTGGGTTTCCACCTACAGCATATAAGTTTTTACCAAATTTTGTTTTATTCCAAATGAACCAAACAATCACAACTGCAGCTACTGCCCACAAGATAATTGTTGGGAAGCCACCAGCTTTAGGAATAATCTTTCCTGGGATTGATTGCTCAATACCACCAAAAGACACACCTTTTGTTGAATAAGTTACCAAACCAAAGATAACTAACATGTTCGCCATCGTTGAAATAAATGGGTGCATTTTAAATTTAGCTGCAAAGAAACCGGCAATCGTTGTAAACATTGTACATAACACAACACAAACAACTAATGCTAAAAGAATTCTTCCTCCAACTGGCATAGTTGAGAAATCAAATACATGTCCGAATACTGAACCCGTGTTAGGTCCATTGTGCATAATAATTGTGGCGGCTGTCATACCCATACCAACCATACGTCCAACGGACAAGTCAGTACCAGCTAACATAATTAAACCAGATACACCTAATGCTAAGAACATTCTTGGAGATGCTTGTTGCATAATACTCAAAATGTTATTAACAGTGAAAAGTTGTAAACCATTCTTCTTAATTGGTGTAATGATACATAAGAAAATGAATACTAAAATAATCGCAATATACAAACCATTTTTCAATAAAAAATCACGAGTATTAAATGAGTACTTGTAGTTTTCAATTTTTTGAGCTTGTTTTTCTGCAAACGAGAAATTTGACATCTTCAATAAGTCAATTAAGTGATATTCAAATGTAAACGCATCATGTTTACGATCTTTTGCCTCTTGCATATTTTTAGTATATTCAAGTTTGGCATCAAATAAACGGTTCTTATAAATGAAGTTTTCTTCCTTGATTTCTTCTTTGTCACTTAAACCAGATAAAATATCTTTATGTTCTTTTTCTAATTCTTTTAATTTTTTATCATAGTCTGCCTTAGCCTTTTGAACCTCATACTTATTACTTTCAACAACTTTGTTGTAGTAATCTGTTTGATAGTGATCCTTTAAATATTTTTCAGCTACTGCAATTTTGTCATTGATTGGCTGTTTGTTTTTAGCCTCGATTTCTTTGGCTTTTTGTAATTTACCATTTAATTCTGAAATACGAGCTTCTTTTTCGCTTTTAGTATAAATTTTATCTCTCTTTAGAACCTCGATTTCTTCAGAATATTCCAATACTTTATTTGTTCCTTCTTCTCTTAGTTCGTCAATTTCAGCTTGAATCTTCCCTACATAATCTTCAATCGGTTTACGTAGTGCAAGCTCTTCATCATGACTAAGAATATTTGTAACTGTATTTGTCATAATTATCTCCTTTATAGGTATTTTGCACTGAGTCTTAACAACTCTTCCTGGTTAGTATCTTTTGTATTTACAATACCGGCTAAGCGTCCATTTGACATAACGCCAATACGGTTTGTGATACCTAAGATTTCTGGCATTTCACTTGAAACTACAATAATAGTTTTTCCTTGTTTAGCCATTTTGATGATCAATTCGTAAATTTCATATTTAGCACCTACGTCAATACCACGTGTAGGTTCATCCATCATGAATACGTTTGGTGATCTCTCTAACCATTTACCGAAGATAACTTTTTGTTGGTTACCACCAGATAGACTTGTAATCGCATCATTTGGTCCCATACACTTAGTTCTCATGGTTTTGATTTCTTTATTCGTAGCTTGAACCATTTTATTATCAGAAAGTGCTACCTTGCTCATATAAGAAGGTAAATTTGCAATTGTTGTATTGAATGTTAAATCACACTTTAAGAACAATCCATTTGCTTTACGCTCTTCAGTAATCAGGGCAAAACCATGTTCAATTGCTTCTTTAGCACTATTAAAGTTCATTAACTTATTGTCAAAATAAACACGACCTGAGGCTCTTGTACGGATACCGAAAATCGTTTCTAACAACTCTGTACGTCCAGCTCCTACTAAACCGTATAGACCGAAAATCTCACCTTTTTTAACGTCAAATGTAATATCTTTTAAGTATGGCTCATATTTTGTTGATACATGTTGAATAGATAACATTGGTTCTCCAGGAACATTATCAACAGGTGGGAATCGGTTATCCAATGAACGACCAACCATGGCTGCAATCAACTCATTCATGTTGGTTTCTGAAGTAGGTTTTGTCATAACCATTTTTCCATCTCTTAGAACCGATACTTCATCGCAAATTTCAAAAATTTCATCCATTTTATGAGAAATATAAATTAGCGAAATACCTTGTTTTTTAAGCATACGCATCATATCAAACAATTTATTAACTTCTTGCGTCATCAAAGAAGATGTAGGCTCATCAAGTACGATAACCTTTGAGTTATATGAAATTGCTCTGGCAATTTCACACATCTGTCTTTGTGAAACTGACATATTTCGCATTGGTGTATCTAAGTTTACCGTCATACCAAGCTTTCTAAAAAGCTCAGATGATTTCTTTTTCATTCGATCTTCATCTACCATGCCTAATGAATTTGTGGGATAACGTCCCAAGAATAAATTGTCTTTAACATTTCTTTCAAGACATTGATTCAATTCCTGGTGTACCATGGCAATACCATTTTCAAGTGCTTCTTTTGGTCCAGAAAAGTTAATCTCTTTTCCTTCCAAGAAAATTGTACCTTCATCTTTTTGATATGTCCCGAATAGACATTTCATCATTGTTGATTTACCAGCACCATTTTCTCCCATAAGTCCCATAACTGTACCTGGTTTTAAATCCAAATTAATGTGATCCAAAACACGGTTACGTCCAAAAGACTTACTCATTCCACGTATAGATAAGACCAATTCTTCATTCTTATCTGCCATAAAATCTCTCCTATTTTTTTTACTACTATCTAAATAACATTAGGGAGAAATAATTTCTCCCTAATAAGCTTAATCCTAAGTTTTATTGAATTATTTATTTAAGGATTCCTGTGTAAGAAGCTGCATTGTCAGTCTTAACCATGTTAATTGCGAATGCATCATATTTGTCTGGATTTCCTAAACGGTTTGTAATGTTAGATTCTGTTTGTCCATCTCCACCGATATATTCAACATCTAAATTCAATAAGTCATCATATTTTTCTAATAATGGTTGGTAAGTTGAGCTTAAGAAGTTATCAGAAGCATTGTAGATATTTAACCAAACGCTCTTCTTAGCGTGATCTTTTTCACCTAATTGGTTAGAAACTGGAGCATAAGTAACTGTTGAATCTAAGAAATCTTTATAGTTGTCAGCAGTAACAGCAACGTTTAATGCATAGTAAGAACGTTGATCCTTATTGTATGTATAAACATCATCAGTTAAAACGTTTCCAGCATCATCTTTTGTACCGATACCTGTATCGATATCAACACCATCTAAAGCATTACGTAATACTCTTAATGTTAAATAAGCTTGAACGTCAGCATGTTGAGAAATTGTTCCACCATATCCTTCAGCGATTGCAGCAACTGCATCTGAGTTAGCATCGTATCCGAATGTAGGAACTTTGTTTTCTTTTGACCAAGCATTGAACATTGACATACCCATACCATCGTTGTTAGAAGCTACAACGTCAACTTCATCACCGAATGAAGCAGTCCATGTACCGATTGTGTTACCAGCAGTAGCAGCATCCCAAGTTGCACCTGAAGAGTTCTTCATTTCTTGAGAAGCAAGTTCTCTTACTGTATAAGTTTTTCCATTAATTTCTAACGAGCCATCTTGAACACTCTTAGATTTACCATCATTATTAATACCAGCTGGATCACTTACGATTTCTCCATCTTTTTCAACAGCTGTACCTAAAGCTTTACGAACACCTCTTGTACGAGCGATAGAATCATTGTGGCCAACATCACCAATAGCTAATACGTAACCGATAACGCCATCTCCGTTACGATCTAATGTATCGATATTCTTTTCGATATAATCTTTAATCATTTGTCCTTGAAGTTCAGCACCTTGATTTGCATCGAAACCAACATAATAAGTATCTTTGTTGAAGTTTAATGCATCCATGTCTAATTCACCAGTTGAACTGTTAGAAGGTTGACGGTTATACCATACTAAAGGTTTGTCAGCATTTGCAACACTAGAACCACCAGTTTTTCCTTCATCTCCTCCACTGCTACAAGCAGTTAATGCAACACCCATAGATAAAGCTGCAGCAATTGTTAAAAATCTTTTGTTCATATTATCCTCCTAATGTAGATTTTTACATGAAGACACATTCACATATGGATACTTCGCATGATTATAATATGATTGGCAGCTGGGTGTTTCAAAACGAATTTATAAATTCAAAAATATGTCCATTATATTCGAAACAAAACCATTGTCGTGAAATCAATTTATATAATCTGTTCTATGCTTGTAAATTCAGTTATGTATCCCCCTCAATGTGATGCGTCTTTTTACTACTGTATCATAGCATATGATTGCAAGCGCTTTCAACTATAATTTTAAAAAATTTTTATATAACTATAAACTTTATAAGTTCACTTTTTATTTATTTTTTTTACATAAACACCAATTATATTATA
>OGRF01002117.1_pt1 | contig 11709 bp, 9 predicted proteins | sample 1553381 | NCBI WGS metagenome assembly OGRF01 (sample SAMEA2580060, study PRJEB22360) | human gut metagenome | biome: human gut; feature: human-associated habitat; material: faeces | place: Denmark | collected 2008/2010
TCCAAGTCGTAGGGGAAACCAATAACGGAAAAGAAGCCTTGCAACTGATTGAATCGCTGCATCCGCATCTTGTCATTACAGACATTGTGATGCCGATTATGGATGGCATTGAACTGACCGGAATTATTCAAGAACGATATCCGGAAATCAAAGTGATTGTCCTGAGCAGTTACAGCGATTTTGAATATATTAAGTCTGCGATGAAAAACGGAGCAGAAGATTATTTGTTAAAACCGACAATGAATCCGGATAGCCTGCTGAAAGCCGTACAATCCGCAGCGGCAAAATTGAATATTGCCGCTTTTCAGAAGCAGCAGACCATTCCGGAACAGATGGTGCAAAAATGGATTTCCGGCTTTGCTGCAGATGTTTTAGAAGCTGATTGGCGGAAAGCGTTTCCCTATGATACCTTTTTACTGCTGGGAACGGATTTGATTGCCATCAATAAAACAGGAGAAACGCTCCAGCGACAAGAAAAATGGCTGCAAACCGCCATTCCAAATGAGTTTAAACAGTTAATGGCATGGGCAGTGACAACAGTTGACCGGAAATGTATATTGATTTTGCTGAACATTTCCGAGAATGATTTGCAATCTGTCCTGCAAACTTGTAATGGTTTCTTTGAAAAGCTGAGGAATCATTTCCCAGATTCTTTTTATGCAGCTCCACCAGCCTTTCAGAATCCGTTATTGTTGAAGCGAATCTATCAGCAGGATTGGCGAACCGCATTGAACCAGCATTTTTACGCTCCAGAAGCCTGCTTTTTCTATGCTGCGGCTCTGCCAGATGCAAAGGATATGAAACGATTTGAAACAGAACGGTTTTCTGTCTGTCTAAAGTCGCTGCGGTTGCAGCAGGCAGTGGCATTATTGATTGCCTATATGCAAGAAGTGATGACAGCACGGATACAGCCGGAATATGAAGTCAAATCCATGCTGCTGAACAGTATTTATCAGATTATGGCAATTCTGGAGGACTTAAAACTAAATGCAGAAAGCATCAACTATTTGAAGCAGCATTATTTCATGCAAATCAATCACATTCCATCGGCGAAAGAACTGCTAGAATTTTTGCAGATTATGGAAGCGGACATGGCGGAAATTGAAGCGAAATATCATATTTCACCGGAATCCCTGACCATTCGTTCGATTTTAGATTATATCGCTCAGCACTATGATGAACCATTGACGTTGCGGCAGCTGTCAGAGCAATTTAATTTTAATTATTATTATCTTTCTAAATACTTTTCTTCTCACTGCAAAGAGGGGTTCAACGAATATTTAAACCGGATTCGGGTGGAAAAAGCATCCGAAATGCTACTGAAAGAAAAAACGCCGATTTCAGAGATTTGCGGAGCGGTTGGCTATATGGATCACAGTTATTTTACGAAAGTTTTTAAGAAATTTACGGGATATACGCCCAAACAATTCCGCAATCAGAAGAAATAGCTTGCATAGGAGGAATACCCGATGAAGTTGAAAAAATGGCTGCAAACGAACAATTTATTTTTACGGGTTATTTCCGTTGCAGTGGCAGGCGTGATTCTGGCAACCATTCTGATCACGTGGATCTCCATTCAAACACTGCAAAAAAATTATCTGAAAACATTTCGCAATGCAAACCAGATTTTCACAGAACAAATCAACACTGATATGACAGAATTTTATGCAGAAACGGTAACTGTAATGCAGACCGTCAGAGAAAGCTGGGCATTCCGGCGGTATTTTGGCATATTGGATATGTCTACACCCAAAGCATCGTATACTATTTATAGTATGAAACGACAAATTGATGCTATACAAAGTAATCAGCTGAAACAAACAATTCGAATCATAGCAATTGGAAGAAATGGAAGATATTTTATCAGCGGCGATTCCTCCTTGTCTATCTCACAAGAAGAAATCCTCAACAGCACATTTACAAAATCGATTCAGGAGGCAAACGGGAAACCAGTTGTTCAGTATGTGGAAAACGGACTTTCTACCATTGCAAAGGGAAAAGGTGCATATGTAATTGGTTCTTCGCTGACCTATTCAAACAGCACCATTCCATATGGTTATGTCTATGCAGTCATTCCATTGGATACCATGTCGGGATTTGATATCCGATATACAGGAGCTGCCAGCGAACTTTTTTTGCTGGATACACAGGGAACAGTGTTGGCTGCTCCGGATTCCGATTTGATTGGAACGAAGCAGCCGGAATTGTTGCAAAATGCGAGGAAAAAAACAGAGAAAATTTCTTACAATGGAACACCCTGCTCCGTTGTTTATTCCTATCAGCCACAGATGCACTGCTATATTATGAGCCTTATCAATCAGGAACAGATTTTAAAAGATGCCCATATCTTCCGAAATGCCATTTTGATTAGCATGTTGATTTGTATTGGATTGATGATACCGATGTTCTTCTTCATCAATTATTCGGTGCAGCCGATTTATCGGTTGATTCGGCGGATGTCAAAAACCAAGGATGGACAGCTGGATTTAACCTCTAAAATTGAGGAAAGCGGCAGCTATGAAATCAAGGAACTTTCTCATGTTTACAATATTTTGCTGGATGATATTAACCGCTATATCAATCAGTTGGTAGAGGAGCAAAGCAACCGTCGTAAGGCAGAAATTCACGCATTGCAAATGCAAATCAATCCGCATTTCATCTATAACACACTGACAACCATTAAGTGGCTGATTTGGCAGGGAGAAACGGAAAAATCTGTAAAATCCATTGATGCATTTATTATGATTTTGCGGAATACGATTAGCAACAAAAACGAAATTATTTCCGTTGCAGAAGAAGCAAAAAATCTAGAAAACTATATGTTCTTGCTGCATACCCGATTTTCAGAACAAATTCACACAGATATTTTCATTGCGGAATCGTGTGAATCGCTATCCATTCCAAAGCTATTGGTGCAGCCATTTGTAGAAAATGCATTTTATCATGCTTTTTCAGAAACCACCAGTGGTTTGATTCATGTATTTTTCCGCAAAAAAGAAGATGATTTGGTCATTGAAGTTGTAGACAACGGCTCTGGAATGAAGTTGGATGATGCCCAGAAAAACCGAAAAGAATCTTTTACCGGAATTGGCATCCACAATGTGGATGATAGAATCCATTTGATTTATGGACAGGAATACGGCGTGTCGATTCAAAGTAATTTGGGCAGTGGAACACGCATTACGATTACCATTCCAGCGATTCCATACCAATCACCCGAAACAGATACAAAAAATACTGCGGATGCACCAAAAGAATAAGGTGCATCCGCAGTTTGTTAAGTATTCAAGAAATGCATGGCTTTTTGAAACGTCTGCATAAAATCCAAATCCGCAGTTGCTGGAATTTGGTCTGTATGATGGGAACAGAAAAACGGATATTGTTCTTTGACCTGCAATAGTTGAAAAATGTCAGTTGCGGTATCATATGCCTTTTTCGGAGAACCAGTTCCGCCGCCAACCAATACCGTAACCGCCTTTTGAATATGCAGCGGAATCGGTTCTTTTCTGAAATATCGTGCGTAAAAATAGGGCTGCAAGCGACTGATTACATTCAACAGCGAACCGGTTAATTCTGAAAAATAAATCGGAGAGGCAAGTAAAATGCGGTCGCAATCTTTTAAGTACGTATAAACTGCTTCCATTTCGTCTGCAAAGATACAACCGAATTGTTTCTGACAGTGACGGCAATCAATACAGGGATGAATATCTGCCGTATAGGCAGAAACAACGTGATATGTTCCCTGTAATTGTGCCTTTGCCAGCTCTAGCAACTGTGCGGTGTCGCCATTTTTTCTGGGAGAGCCATTTAAAATCAGTGTTTTCATTTAGAATCGTCCTGCTCTTTCCCAGCCATAGCACAATGTTCCCGATGCAGTTCGTCATAGAGTTGAAACACTGTCCAATGGCGGTTTGTTGGAGTAAGAATAGCCTTGTAAGTAATGGATACATCCATGGTACGCAGCTTTTCTAAAATCTGATTTTGATGCCGTTCTTTTACATCGCAAAAAATCAGCATACTTCCATCTAAGCTTGTACCATCACTGGTATGGGTTGCTGTTTGGTCTGGAAAACCAGCAAGCTGCCCAATGCTTTTTTGGTAGTCATTAGGGGAAACTGAAACCGTTCGGATATGCATTCGCTGAGCCAGATTTAAAATCGCATCTTCTGGTGTGATTTGAATGAGCAATAATTTTTCCAAAAAAATCCTTCTTTCTGTTGTAATTAGGAATGTGCACGATCACCTACCATCAAAAGTGTAGGCTGTAAGCCAGCGGCTTGCTTTGCATAGGTTTCCAACACAGAAACAGCATCGTTGACTGTAATACTGCCATCGCCATCATAATCAGCTGTGGTATACTGTAAATCAGATGCAAAAGTAGGAGAGCAGCCTGCTGCCTGCTGTGCGTAATAGGTTAAAATTTGTACCGCATCTTGAACAGATAAGCTGCCATCTCCGTCCACATCGCCGATATAGCGATTGGATTCTTTTTGTGTGCGGAAGTAAGTATACAAGACACTTGCTTCTTCTTTCGCTAGTTTTCTGAGGTTGCTGTCCTGCATGAGCCAAACTGTTGCACGATAATTGGTATGGAAAGAATGTTCCATTAAAACGCCCGGCGTTCCAACATATCGAGCACCACATAAAACGCCATACCATTCATCATCGTTGACACCGTTTCCATCTCGGTCATTATCAGAAAGCCGCTGCCAGATAATACCTTTCTGACGGGTTTCCATAACTTCTGTTGCTTTATCGGTTAAAAGCTGTCCAACTGCTCGGCTAGTGTCATCAATATCTGTCCAATCCAAATTCTGATAGCAGATTGCAACGGGATAGTCAATAGAAGAATAGCTTGTAGCATTGCTGTGGACGGATAAGAAAAAGTCATATCCTGCGGACATATGTCCTCTTGGTTGCAAATCTGGATCATCCTCTAGGGATGTCTTTGTCAAGTCTGCTTGTACACCAAGGGCTTCCAGTTCTTCTTTCAAGTAGTTGGAGAGTGTCCAAGTCATAACGCTTTCGTAATAACCATTGACAACCGTAGAGGGATTATAATAGTTTGCGTGTCCAGGATCAATCATGATTTTAATGACATTTGGGTCTGGCGTTTGTGCAGAATCTTTCAACAGTGGTAACGAATCGGTCACAAAATTTTGGTCGGAATTTCCATAATCTTCCTGATTTATGGACTGTTTTTCTAAGAAATCCATCCATTCAGACGGCGTTTGCGGAAGAGCGTCCGCTGCGGATGCTACATTTGGCGTACAGAAAAGGGAGAGTGCGAGAGTTGCTGCAACAAGAGAAAAACGGTTCATAAAAAGCTCCTTTCGATGGGCTTGGATTTATTTTCTATTCGTTTTTTTCATGAAATTGAAAATAATAATGCTGTACCTGCATTTAAGTAGGGGAATATCTTTAGTATATCAGATTTTTGTTGGATTGTAAAGCATTTTTTAGACACATTTGACAGATGTGAAAAAATGCAGAAGATTTGCTTTTTTCTTTCCATAAAAAGCGAAAAGAAAAGAAAAAAAGAGGAAAAAGACAAGAAAAACGGAAAAAGATAAAAAAACACAAAAAATCAATGGAAATTCTTTTCTGTTTGTGTTATACTGCTAATAGCCGGGTATTTTTACCGCATGCAGAAACAAACGACTGCTGAGAGAAAAATACTTGGAAGTGGATTGTATTTTTAAAAGGAGGCTTTTACATGAGAAAAGTACAACTGACGGAAACGGTTTTGCGTGATGCGAATCAGTCCCTGATGGCGACTCGTCTTCCGTATGCAGATTATGAAGATATTCTGCCGGTGATGGATCAGACAGGGTACTATTCCATTGAATGCTGGGGTGGAGCAACATTTGACTCCTGCCTGCGGTATTTGCACGAAGACCCGTGGGAACGACTGAGAAAGCTGCGGAAGAATCTGCCGAACAACAAGTTGCAGATGCTTCTGCGAGGACAGAACCTGCTTGGTTACAAGCACTATCACGATGATGTGGTGGAAAAGTTCATTGAACTCTCCATCAAGAACGGCATTGATGTCATTCGTATTTTTGATGCACTGAACGATTTCCGGAACCTGGAAACGGCATTGAATGCAACCATGAAGTATGCCACAAAGAACACCATCGCATCCGGCTGTATTTCCTATACACAGAGTCCGGTACACACTGTGGACAAGTATATCCAGATGTGTAAGGAACTGAAGCAGATGGGCTTCCAGACCATTTGTCTGAAGGATATGGCTGGCACAATGACCCCTTATGAAGCAGAACACCTTATCAAGGGCATTAAGGATGCAGTTGGCGACATTCCGCTGATTCTGCACACCCACAGCACAACGGGTATGGCATATATGACCCTGACCAAGGCAATTGAATCGGGTATTGATGTCATCGACACAGCAACTTCTTGTTTCTCTGGCGGTACTTCTCAGCCGGCAACGGAAACCATGTTCTATGCTTTGCAGCAGTATGGCATTGAAACCGGACTGAAAGAAGATTTGATCAATCAGGTCAACGATTACTTCAAGCCGATCAAGCAGAAGTATGTAGACAACGGCATGATCAACCCGAAGAGCCTTGCAACGGATGCACAGGCACTGGTTTATAAAGTTCCAGGCGGTATGCTGTCCAACATGATTGCGAACTTGACCGATATGAAGGCAATGGACAAGTTCGATCAGGCTCTGGCAGAAATTCCGGCAGTCCGGAAGGATTTGGGTTATCCGCCGCTGGTAACACCGCTTTCTCAGATGGTCGGCAACCAGGCAGTCACCAACGTTCTGTTGGGCGAACGCTACAAGCAGATTTCCAAGGAAGTTAAGAACTATATCAAGGGCGAATACGGCATTGCTCCGGCTCCAGTCGCAAAGGAATTGCAGGAAAAAGTACTGGGAGCAGGCGGAAAGCCAGTGGATTGCCGGATTGAAGACCAGAAGCGGACTGGCGTTGAATTCCAGGAAGCTGCGGAAGCACTGGGCGATTTGGCACGTTCGGAAGAAGATGTTATGAGTTATATCTGCTATCCGGATCAGACTTTGAAATTCCTGAAGGATCGGAAGGCACAGGAAGAAAACGAAGCCACCTATACGATTGAAGAAATGTAAGGAGGCTGTGACACATGGAAGGATTTGTTTCACTCGCCACAAAAATGGGAATCGGCGAAGCTGGCATTACAGCAATTTTCGGCTATCTGGTTGTATTTGTTGGATTGTCTCTGCTGATGCTGGTGATTTATCTCATTGGTGCAGGATTTCAGGCAAGTGCAAAGAAGAAGGAAGCCGCTGCAGCTGCTACACCAGAACCGGTTTCCACTCCAGAACCAGAAGAACCGCAGAAGCCAGTTGCACCGGGTTCTGCTGGTCATGTAAAACGGTTTGATGTATCTGATAAGGAAGCAGCAATGGTAATGGCAGTTGTTGCTTATCAGATGAAGAAGCCGCTGAACGAATTACGGTTCCTTTCGATTAAGGAGGTCAAGAACGATGAAGTATAAAGTAACATTGAATGGAAAAACATACGAAGTAGAAGTAGAAGTCGGAAAAGTCGTACTGCTGGATGAATACGAAGCGTGTGCTCCAGCTCCAGCTGCTGCTCCAGCAGCTGCAACTGCTCCGGCTGCACCAGCCGCTCCGGCAGCTGCTCCAGCTCCGGCTCCGGTCGCACTGTCTGCTGGTGAACCTGTAAATGCACCGATGCCGGGCAACATTTTGCGGATCGATGTCAAGGAGGGCGACAAGGTAAAGGCAGGACAGACCCTGTTGATTCTGGAAGCCATGAAGATGGAAAACGAAATTGCTGCTCCGAAGGATGGCACGGTTGTACAGATTGCTACTTCCAAGGGTGCCGTTGTTGAAACCGGAACTCCGCTGATTGTTTTGGCATAAGGAGGGACGCACATGAATATTCTGGAAACCCTTCAGCGATTGTTGATGGATTCTGGTTTTGTCGGCTTTTTTATGGACGGCGGCTGGAAGAATCTGATTATGATCGCAGTTGCGTGCCTGTTGTTATATCTGGGTATCGTGAAAAAGTTTGAACCGCTGCTGCTGGTTGGTATTGCTTTTGGCTGCTTGCTGGTAAATGTATCGAACTTCTTTGTCGATGGTGCAAGTTCCGCAAATGCCTTGTATCATCCAGAACTTTGGAGTGCATTCTTGGATGAAAGCAGCCAGTATTACCATAGTTATGGTCATATCATGGCAAACGGCGGCTTGTTGGATATCTTGTACATCGGTGTAAAAACTGGTTTGTATCCATCTTTGATTTTCTTGGGCATCGGTGCAATGACCGACTTTGGTCCGTTACTTTCCAACCCGAAGAGCTTGCTGCTGGGGGCTGCTGCACAGATGGGCGTTTTCCTGGCATTCTTTGGTGCAGTTTGCATTGGATTTACCGGAAATCAGGCTGCTTCCATCGGTATCATTGGTGGTGCAGATGGTCCGACTGCCATCTTCCTGACCAGTAAGCTGGCACCGGAACTGTTAGGTCCAATCGCAATCGCTGCTTACTCTTATATGGCATTGATTCCAATGATTCAGCCGCCGCTGATGAAGCTTCTGACGACTGAAAAAGAACGGCAAGTGAAAATGGAACAGAACCGTCAGGTTTCCAAGACGGAAAAAATTATTTTCCCGATTGTTGTAAGCTTGTTTGTCATCCTGCTGCTGCCGTCCACCGCTCCGCTGATCGGCTGCCTGATGCTGGGGAACTTGTGGAGAGAATGCGGCGTAACGGCAAGACTTTCTGACACTGTACAGAATGCTCTGATGAACATCGTTACTGTATTCCTTGGCATTTCTGTTGGTGCAACAACCGTTGCTTCTTCGTTCCTGTCCCTGCAAACCCTGTATATTGTTGGCTTAGGTCTGCTGGCATTCTGCTTCTCTACCATTGGCGGTCTGCTGGTCGGCAAGCTGATGTATAAGCTGTCTGGCGGTAAGATTAACCCGTTGATCGGTTCTGCTGGTGTGTCCGCTGTTCCGATGGCAGCTCGTGTTTCTCAGATTGAAGGACAAAAAGCCAATCCGAGTAATTTCTTGCTGATGCATGCAATGGGTCCGAACGTAGCAGGTGTTATTGGCTCTGCAATTGCAGCCGGTTTCCTGTTGGCAGTATTCGGATAAATTGTACAGCTGCGTTTCTGTTTTGTGTATGATACCATATGAAACAGAAAAAAGAATTCAAAATTCCCCGACATCTTTTCAAAAGTTGTCGGGGAATTTTTTTATAGCTGGGAAAATGACAGAAAAGATAGTTTCTTTTTAATTTTTCTCAAATTGAGAAAAAAGAGATTGACATTTCCGAAAAAATGTGGTATACTATTTGCAAGCAAAATCAATTTCTTTGTTCGAACACCGTTGGAGGAAAAATATGTTTCAAGATCGACTGCAAAAATTACGGGAACAGCATGGTTACAGCGTAAAAGAAGCCGCTGCAGCACTGCATCTTCCCTATACGACCTATAACAATTATGAGAAAAACACGAGAGAGCCAAACGGTGAAATATTGTGTCGGATTGCTGCTTTTTTTTCGGTAAGTCTGGATTATTTGTTAGGAGCAACGAGTACGCATTCTAATCAAACTGTTTCACCGGAGGAGCAGGCAGTTTATACCAAGCTGCAAGCACTGGACAGCCATGGAAAGCGATTGGTTTCTATGGTGCTGGAAGAAGAATATATCCGCTGCCAATCCCAAAAACAGGAACAGCAGCCTATGCGTACCATTCGCAGCAGCCTTTATCGGGTTTCTGCCGGAACGGGTGTGCTTTTGGATGATGATGCATGGGAGGAAATTCAAGTTCCGGATACCGAAGAGGCACAGAAAGCAGATTTTGCACTTCGCATTGCTGGTGACAGCATGGAGCCGATTTATCATGATGGAGATATTGTTCTGGTAGAAAAAACAGATATCTTGCAAGTTGGAGAAATCGGTATTTTTTTTGTAAATGGAAACGGCTACATCAAGAAATTTGGTGGAGATCGCCTGATTTCCTTGAATGATGCCTATGCAGATATTGCCTTAACCAATCAGGCACGCTGCTTCGGAAAAGTTATTGGCAGAGTATAGCGTTGTTGAGATTTCGCAAAGAACTTGCTGGAATCAAAGCAATTTAGAGGGGGACGCTCTGAATCAATCAAACGTCAAACAGAAACATTTCAAAGGAGGCTCTTTATGAAAGCAACCGAATGGACAGAAGCATTTGCAAGTGGAAAAATGGATGACAAGCTGTCTTTGCTGTATGGCAATGCAAAAGCGACATTGGAACAGCAGCGGCAGCGGTATGTAGATGCGATTCAGGCATTTACAGAACTGTATCCGGAACGGGAAGACCTGTACATTTATTCTGCACCGGGCAGAACCGAAGTCGGCGGCAACCACACCGACCACCAGCATGGATGTGTGTTGGCTGCGGCAGTTAATCTGGATGCAATTGCAATTGTATCATTTCATGAAGATCAAGTAATTCGTTTGAAGTCTGCAAATTATCCGCAGGATGTTGTCGATCTGACCGATCTGAGTGTACATTTGGCAGAAATGGGAAAGTCTGCTGCATTGATTCGAGGCATTGCTGCCCGTTTTGCAGAGATGGGCGTTTCCGTATCTGGTTTTGATGCATACACGACATCCAGTGTCCTCAGCGGCAGCGGACTTTCTTCTTCTGCAGCATTTGAAGTACTGGTTGGAACAATTATCGACCAGTATTACAACGAAGGAAAAGCAGGTGCTGTTGAGATTGCAAAAATCGGACAGTATGCAGAAAACCGGTATTTTGGAAAGGGCAGCGGTTTGATGGATCAAATGGTCAGCTCTGTCGGCGGATTTGTTTATATTGACTTTGCCGATGTTGAAAACCCGAAGATTCAGCAGCACAATCTGGACTTTGAACACGCTGGGTATCATATTTGTATCACCGATACAAAGGGCAGTCATGCCGACCTGACGGAAGACTATGTCAGCATTCCGCAGGAGATGAAACAGGTTGCAGAACAGTTCGGAAAACAGTATCTGCGGGAAGTCGAACCGGCAGAATTTTTCGATGCGATTCCGAAACTGCATGGTGTTTGCAGTGACCGGGCAATTATGCGTGCTGTTCATTTCTTTGATGAAAATCGTCGGGCACTGCTGGAAAATAATGCTCTGGCAGCGGACAACTTGGACTTCTTCTTTGACTTAGTTCGGCAGTCTGGAGATTCCTCCGCAAATCTGCTGCAAAATCTCTATTCCTGCCGGAAGCCAACTGAACAGGGCATTCCGTTCGGCATCATGATGAGCAAGCGGTTCTTGGGCAAGAGCGGTGCTGTTCGGGTACACGGTGGCGGATTTGCCGGAACAATTCAGGCATTTGTACCGACCAAGGTAACGGAAGACTATGTAAAAGAAATGGAAGCCCTGTATGGAGCAGGCAGCTGCTATGTTCTGCGGATTCGCCCGGTTGGCGGATTTTCATTTCAGGCTTAATCAATAATAGAAAGGATTGTTGTTCGATGATTTGTGATGCAATACAGCGTCTCATCAACTATGGGATTACGCAAGATTTAATAACAAAGGCTGATCAATTTGTTGTACAGAATCAATTGATGGAAGCCTTACATTTGACAGATTGGCAGCTTTCTGGTGCAGGAACAGAACCGGTTGCATCCATTGATGCAATCTTACAGCCGCTATCAGAATGCAGATGGCACGATTGCAGACAATA
>OGRF01002118.1_pt1 | contig 11707 bp, 10 predicted proteins | sample 1553381 | NCBI WGS metagenome assembly OGRF01 (sample SAMEA2580060, study PRJEB22360) | human gut metagenome | biome: human gut; feature: human-associated habitat; material: faeces | place: Denmark | collected 2008/2010
CGTGGCTCCTGAAAAAGAGCCTTGGGAATGCGGTAGAACGAAAACAGTTCTCCGGCTTGTCCGTAAAAGTAGTCAAGGGTCATGTGGCTTTTTCAACGTTTTGCTCCAGCTTGTGTTCAAAAAATCAACCGCCTTTCGTTTGAAAATAAAAAGCGCACTCTTTTCTTATTGAAAAGTGGTGCGCTATGTAATATAATGGCTATATAATTTAGCTATCCAAAAGATAGTCGATGAGATATTCTTTCGGAATCATGAAAGATCGTCCGACTTTCAGGCAGCGAATTCTATGTTGATGGATTCTTCTGATGATGGCAGTCTGGCTTTTGAAACCGAGTAAAGTTGTTGCTTCTTCGACAGACAGCACATCAGGATAGTTCACAAATAATTTTTTATAATACTCTTTTGCTTGATTTTGATTCATTATCCTTGACTTTCCTTTCGTTTTGTGCCTAAGCAGAGGAGCGTTTTGCCCTGCATCCCTCCTGAACATCCCTCCAATTTCCATTTGGGCGGTCCAAACCGAAAAAACAGAGTAGAGGAAAAACGCATCGAAAAATCGTGGATATTTCAAATTATTGTTCGTTGAGGCGTGAATTTTGCCTTTGCACAGTGGGAACCAGATATCACTAGATATCACTGGATGACACCAGATGGAAGATGAGGATAAAAACTCAAAATCCCTTGTGCTAATAACACGTGTGGGTTCGACCCCCACCACCGGCATAAAAAGGAAGCCCTCCAGCTTGTCTGGGGGGCTTTCTTTTTATCTGCGGCGTGTGAGCGGGTCGAACAGCACGACCCTGCACAGCAGGGGAGCAATCAGCCCTGCGGGCTGTTGCTCAGTGCGCGGGAGACCCCCACCACCGGCATAGCAAGCAGCTCGAAATCGAAAGGTTTTGGGCTGCTTTTCTTTTTCTGCTCAGTTTCTTATACTTTGGTGTTTTCTGGGAAGATGCGGAATCATTTTCAGTTGTTGACCCGCTGACAGCCTGGCACATTGCCTGCAAGCACCGGCTCCCTTACGAAAGCCGGTGCTTTTTTGCAGTTGCACTTTCCCCGGGAGATTATTATACTTATAAAAAAGGCCGGGTGCTGCAAGGACAGGAGGGAAAGCGTATGGCACGGAACAAAACCGCACAGGGTGGTATCTCCCTGCGCCGCAAGGTCACGGCATGGCTTGCCGCGATTTTGCTGGTCACCATGCTTTCCACTGGCATTGCTACCATGGCAGGTCAGTGGACGGTACGCTCCTTTGATACGCTGCTGGCCGACAACGCCGTCTGCTACACGATGCAGAACGCACTCAAGGACGAAACACAGGCCTTTGCACGCTATGTGCGCCAGCCTACTTCTGAAACCGAACAGGCCTATACCGCCGCCTGCACCGCTTCCGAGCAGAGCCTTGCGGCCCTGCCCTTCGATTATGCCCGCATCGGCGAGGAGCGCTATGCCCGTACATGGAACCTTTTGCAAGGGTATGCGGGCTATCGGCAGGAGCGGGATGCCTTTTTGCAGCTTTCCCCCTCGGCAGATACCTATATTGAACAGATGTACCATGTGATGGCACTGCAGGACTACCTTGCCGAGTATGCGCTACGTCTGACACAGGCCACGCTGGAACAGGAAAACGCCCTTTACAGCAGCACGGCGGCTCACATCCGGCATCTGCCGTGGCTGTATCTGGGGCTGTTCCTGACGGCAGCCGCGCTAATGCTGCTGCTCATCCGGGTGCTGAGCCGCGCTGTTGTGCGTCCGCTGCTGCGGCTGGCGCAGGCTTCCCGCAGCATTGCCGAGGGGGATCTTTCAAGCCCGGATCTACCGGTGAAAAGCAGCGACGAAGTGGGGCGGCTGACGGGAACCTTTAACCAGATGAAGCACGCCATGGCGCAGCAGCTGACCACCCAGCAGGCTTTGCACCGGGAAGAGGTGCGGAACCTTGCACTGGAAAAGGATCTGGAGCACACCCGGCTGGAGGTGCTCAAAAGTCAGGTGAATCCGCATTTTCTGTTCAACACCCTGAACATGATCTCCTGTATGGCACGGCTGGAGGATGCTGCCACCACCGACCAGATGATCGTTCATCTGGGCAGTTTGTTCCGGCACAATCTGCGCACCAAGCGCCAGCAGATCACGCTGGAGGAGGAACTGGACGGGCTGGAGGACTACATTTATTTGCAGCAAATGCGGTTCGACGGACGCATTACCGTAGAAAAAAGCATCCGGGTGCAGCCTGCGGCGGTGCTGGTGCCGTCCTTTATGCTGCAGCCAGTGGTGGAAAACGCTTACTCGCACGGGCTCAAGTCCTGCGAGGAAGGCGGACGCATCCTGCTGCGGGCATGGATGCAGGGCAAGGTGCTGGTGCTCACGGTCGCGGACAACGGCAAGGGAATGACCCCAGAGGAACTGGACGCTGTGCAAACTAAAATTGCCCAGAGCGAGCAGACCGGACGCAGCATTGGCCTAGGCAATATTTCCCGCCGCATCGGGATGCTGTATCCGGGCGGTAAAATGCAGGTATACAGCCGCGCAGACTGCGGTACTGTGGTGCGGTTTGAGCTCCCGCAAACGCAGCAGCCGGAAGAAAAGGAGGAGACGCTCTCGTGAAGTGCAAATTGCTGGTGGCAGAGGATGAATTGATCGAGCGCAAGGTGCTGTGCCGGACTTTGCAGAAGTATCTGGGAGATCTGATCTGCCTGTATGAAGCAAAAAACGGCAGAGAGGCTCTGGAAATTTTTGCCCGCGAAGCGCCGCAGGTGGCTGTGCTGGACATTGAAATGCCGGGTCTCACCGGGCTGGAGGTGGCGCGCAAGATCCGTGAAACAGACAAAAATTGCGCCATCCTGTTCCTGACCGGCTTTGATAAGTTCGACTACGCACGGCAGGCGATCTCTGTGCGGGCGATGGACTATCTGCTCAAGCCTTACAACGAGCAGGAACTGGTATTCGCGGTGGAGGATGCCATCCGGCAGGTGTCGGTGCCGCTGCCTGCCCGCCCGGCACAGCCCCCTGCGCCTGCAGAGCCTCTCCGCCGGGAAGAGGACGAGGATATGCGCACCGCCATCATCCGTGCCGAGATCAGCCGCTTCATCGACGCTCATTATAGGGAGGATATCTCCATGCAGGATGCCGCCGCTGCGCTGCGCTACTCGGACGCCTACTTCTGCAAGTTGTTCAAGCAGTGCTTTAGGGTAAACTTTTCGGCCTACCTGAACGAATACCGGGTGAACAAGGCGCGCCAGCTGATTTTGGACCCGCGCCTGAGCCTGAAGGATATCGGCGCTGCTGTGGGTTACAGCGACGCCAACTATTTTACAAGGGTGTTCAAGCGCCTGACCGGCCAGACCCCTTCGGAATACCGCGTAGCCGCAGCGGAAAAAGCGGCACAAGGATAAATCGGATTCAAAAGAAGCGCTCGTTCTTTCCTGCCTGTGAACAGGAGAGGAACGGGTGCTTTTTTGTTTTTGCCAGTTTTTTTCGTCCAAAAAACACAAAAATTGTACTTGGATACAACAAAGACAAAATCGTACTACGTTTCACAAAATAATCCGGTTTCGCAAAAATGAACGAGTTGTTAAAATATAATCATAGAAAAAACGTGAAAAGAGAGGATGCCATTCATGAAGAGAAGAACGTTTCTGTCGCTGATGGGCGCGGCGGCACTGACCAGCAGCATGATGCTTACCGGCTGCGGTGCCGGCTCCGGTGACGACCGCAAGATCGTGCGCATCGGCCATGTGCAGTCCCAGACCCACCCGGATCATCTTGGACTGGAAGCCTTTGCCAACTACATCAACGAGAAGCTGGGCGACAAGTACCGTGTGGAGGTGTACCCCAGCGAGTTGCTGGGCTCCCAGACCGAAATGGTGCAGCTGACCCAGACCGGTGCCATCGACTTTGTGGTGGCATCCACTGCCATCATGGAGACCTTCAGTGCCAAATACCAGATCTTCAACCTGCCTTACCTGTTCTCCAGCGTAGAAGCCTACCACGAGGCGATGGACGACCCCGAGGTGACGGACCCCATTTTCAAGACCACTTCCAAGGCCGGTCTGGAAACGGTGGCATGGCTGGATGCCGGCACCCGCAACTTCTACACCATCAAGACCCCCATCAACCAGCCCTCCGACCTAAAGGGTCTGAAGATCCGCGTACAGCAGTCGCCCACCAACGTGGAAATGATGCGTCTGCTGGGCGGCACCGCTACGCCCATGGGCTTCGGCGATGTGTACACCGCCTTGCAGGCCGGTATTCTGGACGGTGCCGAAAACAACGAGCTGGCTCTGACCGATAACGGTCACGGCGATATCTGCAAGTATTACTCCTACGATATGCACCAGATGGTGCCGGATCTGCTGGTTGCAAACTACGCCTTCCTGAACGAGCTCAGCGACGAGGAGCGCGCGATCTTTGAAGAGGGCTTCCAGATCGTGAAGCGCACCGAGCAGGATGCTTGGGAGGATGCTGTGGCTGAGGCGAAAGATAAGGCCGAGAACGAGCAGCACGTCAACTTTATTTACCCGGACACTGCACCGTTTCAGGAGGCTATGGCCCCCCTGCACGATTCCGTGCTGGCAGCAAACCCGGAACTGCAGCCCATTTATGACCTGATCCAGCAGCACAACGCTGCCCACACTGCGGACTGAGGAGGAGCATCATGGAAAAACTGAGAAATACCCTGAACAAGGTGCTCAACCTGCTGGCAGGTCTGAGCATGACGGTCATGGTGGTGCTGACCACCTATCAGGTCATCGTGCGTTACATCTTCAACTCTCCCTCCACATGGTCGGAGGAACTGGTGGGCTATCTGTTCGGCTGGAGCACCATGCTGGGTGCCACCATCGTCTCTGGCGAACGCGGCCACATGAACATCCCCGTGCTGGTGGATCGGTTCAACCCCACCATGCGCAAGGCGTTCCACATCTTTGCTGAGGTCATCGCCTTCATCTTCTCTGCGACCATTCTGGTGTTCGGCGGTTTTCAGGTGTCCCAGCTGGCTATGGGACAGCAGACCTCCTCGCTGGGCGTTGCCGTGGGCGTGTTCTACTGGGTCATGCCCATCTGCGGCGTGATCATTCTGGTGTATTCCGTGCTGAACATTATCGGCATTGCCAACGGCTCCATCTGTCTGGATACCCCGGAGGATGCAGACTTTGCAAAGGTGGAAGCCGAAATGGCTGCCGATGCCGACAAGGAAAATAAGGAGGACTAAGCTGTGGCAATTCAAGCGTTACTCGTAATTTTGGCAGTGCTGCTGGTGCTGCTGTTTCTCGGCGTGCCCATCTCGTACGCCATTGCAGTCTCTTCTCTGACTGCCATCCTTTCTTCCATCGATCTGAACGTAGCCGTGCTGACCGCTGCCCAGCGCACCTTTGTGGGCATGAGCAAGTTCAGCCTGACCGCCATCCCGTTCTTTATTCTGGCCGGCAACATCATGAATCAGGGCGGCATCGCCAAGCGTCTGGTGGATTTCGTCATGGCCATTCTGGGCAAGATGCCCGGCGCACTGCTGGTGACCAACATCGGCACCAACGCCCTGTTCGGTGCCATCTCCGGCTCTGCATCTGCTGCGGCTGCTGCTGTTGGCTCCATGATCCGCGACGGTGCCGACGAGCAGGGCTACGACCCCGCCGTGACCGCTGCCACCAACGCCGCTTCCTCCTGCTCCGGCCTGCTGATCCCGCCGTCCAACGCCCTGATCACCTACTCTCTGGCATCCGGCGGCACCTCTGTGGCTGCGCTGTTCATGGCCGGTTACATTCCCGGCATCATCTGGGCGCTGTGCTGCTGCGTGGTGGGCGTGCTGCTGGCGGTCAAGCTGGGCTATAAAGGCACCCCCGGCAAGTTTGACTGGAAAAATCTCGGCATCTGCACCCTGCGCGCCCTGCCTTCGCTGTCCCTGATCATCGTGGTCATCGGCGGCATCATCGGCGGTGTGTTCTCTGCCACCGAAGGCTCTGCCATTGCCGTTGCCTATGCTCTGATCCTTGCCTTCTGCTACCGCTCCATCAACCTGAAAAGCCTGTGGAAGATCCTCGTGGACTCTGCCAAGATGTCCGGCATGGTGGTGTTCCTTGTAGGCGTTTCCAACATTCTGGGCTGGGTCATGGCCTTTTTGCAGATCCCGGATGCTGTGGCAGCAGCCCTGCTGAGCCTGACCAGCAATAAGTACATCATCCTGCTCATCATGAACGTGATCCTGCTGGTGTCCGGCACCTTTATGGATGTGACTCCGGCCATCCTCATCTTCACCCCGCTGTTCCTGCCCATCTGCCAGAGCTTTGGCATGAGCACCATCCAGTTCGGTCTGATCCTCGTGTATAACCTGTGCATCGGCAACATCACCCCGCCTGTGGGCAACGCACTGTTCGTGGGCATCAAGGTGGGCCGCACCTCGCTTTCCAAGGTCATGCCGTACATGCTTATGTACTATGTGGCCATCATCGGCGGCCTGCTGCTGGTCACCTTTATCCCGGCAGTGTCTACCGCACTGCCGCAGGCAATGGGCCTGATGTAACTGAGACATTCCCTTCTTCTTCTAAAAAAGGCGGTACCTGCTTTGCGGCGGGCACTGCCTTTTCCTGTCTCTTGCACAAAGGCAGCCTTGTGCGCTATACTATCTGCAAAGGGAGGGAGGCACCATGCGCAGACGGACTTTTTTAGCCGGGCTTGGCTTTGCAGCCTTGCAGCTGGCAGGCTGTGCCGCAAAGCCGCAGACCACACCGGACTATGTGCTGACCTATGCCGACAACCAGCCCGCCGGGTACCCCACTACGCAGGGCGCGCAGTATTTTGCAGACCTTGTGCAGCAGCAGACCGGGGGCAAGGTGGTCATTCAGGTCAAAGCGAACGGCGAGTACGGCTCAGAGCAGCAAGTGTGGGAGCAGCTTGCCATTGGCGGCATAGATTTTGCCCGTGTGTCGCTCTCGGTGGCCACGGACGATCTGCCCCGGCTCAACGTGCTGCTGCTGCCGTATCTCTACCGGGATGCCGACCACATGTGGCGCGTGCTGGACGGCAGCATCGGGGCTGAGTTTTTGCAGGACTTTGCTGCGCAGGGAAGGGTGGGCCTGAGCTGGTACGACGCGGGTGCCCGCTCGTTTTATGCCCGTCAGCCGGTGCGCAGCCTGAACGATCTGCAGGGCAAGACCATCCGCGTGCAGGATTCGCAGATCGTGATCGACATGATCCGCCTGCTGGGTGCAGTGCCGGAGACCACGGCGTACAGCGACGTCTACTCGGCGCTTGAGACCGGGCAGATCGATGCCGCCGAAAACAACTGGCCGGCCTACTATTCCATGGAGCACTACAAGGTGGCGCGGTACTACATGGCCGATGAGCACAGCCGCGTACCGGAGGTGCAGCTGGCTTCCGGCCGCACATGGGGTGCACTGCCGGAGGAATACCGGCAAACCCTGCAAGCGTGCGCCCGGGCATCGGCGCAGTATGAGCGCCAGCTCTGGGCACAGGAGGAAACCGCCGCCCGCAAAGCAGCCCTTGCAGGCGGCTGCATCGAACTGCCGCTGCCCGAAGAAGAAATGCAGAACTTCCGGCAACTGGTGCAGCCGCTATACCGGAAACATTGCGCCGACTATCTGCCGCTGGTGGAAGAGATACAGGCAGAGTGACAGCAGAGAAAGGGACGAGTCAAATAAAAAGGCTCACAGCTTTGAGGTTATGCTGCATGGAAAGACGCTGCCTGTGCAATGTTACAAGAGATGATCTTGCAGAACCGCAATCATCCCAGCATCATCCTGTGGGGCGTGCGCATCAACGAGAGCGTGGACGACGATGCCTTCTACACCCGCACCAACAAAATCGCCCATCAGCTGGACCCCAGCCGCGCCACCTCCGGTGTGCGGTATCTGGAAAAAAGCCATCTGCTGGAAGATGTCTACGCCTACAACGATTTTTCCCACAACGGCGTAACGCCCGGCGCAAAGCCCAAAAAGGACGTGACCCCGGATATGGGCAAGGCGCTGCTCATCTCGGAATGCAACGGTCACATGTACCCCACCAAGCCCTTTGACGATGGCCCTCATCGACAGGAGCACGCCTTGCGGCACGTCCGGGTGCAGAACGCCGCCTATGCCAGCGGAGAGCACGCCGGGTGCTTTGGCTGGTGTATGTTCGACTACCAGACCCACAAGGACTTTGGCTCCGGGGACCGCATCTGCTACCACGGGGTGCTGGACAGCTTCCGCAACCCCAAATTGGCGGCAGCGGTCTATGCCAGTCAGGGCGATACTGACCCGGTACTGGCGGTCAGCTCCTCCATGGACATCGGCGATAACCCCGCCGGGCAGCTGGGCACGGCCTATGTTTTCAGCAATGCCCAACAGGTAAGGCTTTACAAAAACGATGTATTCGTCACCGCCCTGCGCCAAAGCGAGTGGACGGCGCTGCCCCACCCTCCCTTTGTGATGGACGATACCATCGGCGAGCTGCTGGAAACGCAGGAGCACTTTTCCTCCACGCCCACTCCGTGGAACAGCAAACAAGCCAGACCCGCCGGTCTGGCTTGTTTGCAATATCAAAATAAATGTTTCCGCTGAATATACCCAAGGTGCAGCGGAGGACCTTCTGAATCAAAAACTCTCCCTTAGCTCACATATCCATCGGTCACGCTGATGATGTTGGCATTGCCTTCCAGACTTTCATACACGTTCACGACGGCATAGTGCATCTCAGCACCCGGATAAACCGTGGTTGCTTCGCACAGGATGCGGTAGTTCGTGCCTGCCACGGTCTGGGTGCTCAACAGAGCCACCGGCACATAGTCCACGCCCACAAAGCCCACGGTGGCCTTGTTGAACGCCGCCGTGGCTTCCTCCGTCATGGCGGGGGACTCCGCTTCCTGCCAGGTGCCCACAGCGCCTTCCTCGTAGTCCAGATTTGTCAGGCACAGCGGGTCGCCGATGTCCAGAATTTCTGCCTTGCCCAGCCAGCCGCGCTGCAGCGTGACCACCACATATTCTTCCTGTGCGCCCGGTACGACGACAGTCGCCTTGCACAGAATGCGGTACTGGATACCGGAGCCGGTGGTGCGGCTTGCCAGCAGGGCCACGGGCTTGTAGGAAACGCCCTCCAGACCTTCAAAGGCCTTGTCGAACGCTTTGCGGACTTTCTCGGTCAGTGCCGGGTCGGAAGCACGCTTCCAGCTGCCGGAAATGCAGTTTTCCTCAGCCACAGCAGAAACTGGTTCCACCGTCTCTGCCGAAAGTGCGTATGCCTGTACCGCGCCGCCTGCCAGCAGGGAAAGAGCCATCACAGCCGTCATACAAACAGAAACCGTCTTTTTCATAATAATATATCCCCTCTTCTTATTGTGTGTCGCTGCCGGGGTGTGCACCCGGTTTTGTCGCTTCATTCTGGATACAAATGAGCCGCCCTCGGAATTGCACGGGTTTGAAATATTTTCCAAAAAAAGAAAAAAGCCTGTGTGCACAGTCCTGAATGACAGGCTCTGCATCCCTCCTGAACATCCCTCCAATTTCCTTTTTTGCCTTCCAAATCGAGAAATCGGAGCCGAGGGGAAACGTAACGAAAAATCGTAGATTTATCAAACATTCATTCGATGTACTGTTGCTTTTCCGCTTTAAAGTCGGGCACCAGATGACACCAAATGGAAAACCCTCCCCAAAACTCAAAATCCCTTGTGCTAATAACACGTGTGGGTTCGACCCTGCACAGCAGGGGAGCAATCAGCCCTGCGGGCTGTTGCTCAGTGCGCGGGAGACCCCCACCACCGGCATAAAAACCCATCAGGCATTCACCCAATGCCGTTAAGTTAAGAGGCTAAAGAAAAATAGACTTCATCGAAAAGATGAGGTCTATTTTTTTTTGAAAAAGATCAGAAACAAATTTTGCGCACCCTTTGCCGGATATGCCAAGGCCCCCACAGAACACGGGATCTGCGGGGGCCTTGCGGGCAATATTTTTACAGCATTTTGACCGCCAGTGCTTCACTGGTGCGATCCTGTGCGGCGTTGGCATTTTCGGGGTCGTCCATGGTGTAGCGCAGCACCAGCACTTCAGCCACATACAGCAGCGCCACCTTGACCGGGATGTTGCCGGAGTCCAGCGGGCTTTCCTGCGCACCACACAGCAGCACGATATCCGCCAGCTTTGCGCCGGGCGAATCCTCATAATGGGTGAGCAGAATGATCTTTGCGCCCGCCGCCTTGGCCGCGCGCAGCGTTTCCAGCATATCGCGGGTAGCGCCGGAATAGGAAACGAACAGCACCACATCCTCCGGGGTCATCAGGCTGGCCGTAATCAGCTGCATATGGCTGTCGCCTGCCGTGCGGAACTTGGTGGAGATGCAGGCAAAGCGGGCGCAGATATCATTTGCAATATACATGCTGCCGCCCTGACCAAGGCAGTACACCTGCCGGGCCTTGTGCATCAGCTCCGAAGCCTTGTCCACCGCCTCCGGCGAAAGATTGTTTTGGGTGCCGTTGATAGTAGTCATCAGCAGGGCGCTGGCGTGCTCGCACAAAGTTGCCGTGTCGGCATCCGGCTCCGGCACATGCTGGTTGACCAGTGCACCGGTGGCGTTGGCCTGCGCCAGCGCAATGCGCATTTCATGATAGCCCTCAAACCCCAGCGCCCGGCAGAAGCGGAACACCGTTGCCTCTGCCACACAGCACTCCTTTGCCAGCGAGGAGATGGACAGATACTGTGCCTCTGCCGCGTGCTGCACAAGATAGTCCGCCACGGTGCGGCCCGATTTTGTCAGGTCGCCCTGATGCTGCTGCAGCAGCTCCCAAAAATTCGTTGCCATTTTTCTTTTTCCTCTTTTCCGGCGCAGCAGTTCACCGACCCGGATCAGCTGCCGACCGTTTCATTCACCTTTATAAAAAGTATAAAAGAATCGTCCCCGCTTCGCAAGAGACGCATTGCCCACATTTTGGCTTGCAGTTCTGTGCAGAGCACACAGTTTTGGCGGAAAAACCGGCCATTTTGTGAAAATATCTTTCAATTTTACATTTTTGTTTAGAAAAACATTTTCACTATCGTTTTGGTGGGTTTGTACCATTTTGTAATAGTTTCAGAAGAGTAAAGCAAGATTTTCTTTGCATTTCAACATATATCCCACACTTTTGTGCACAATGCACACTGTCATTCTGAAAATTTATGAAAACCATGAATGGACAAAATGAAAATATTTTTCTATAATGGAGCCATCAAGAGCGGCCGCTGGCACGGCAGGCCGCCAACAACGTGAAGCATCTTGAATGCGAAGGAGAAACTACTATGAAAAACTGCATTTCCCGCCGTTCGTTCCTGAAGGCCGCTGGCATTCTGGGCGCAGCCGGCGCTCTGGCCGCATGCGGCGGCTCTTCTGCAAGCACCAGCACTGCTGCTTCCACCGCAGGTTCTACCGCTGCAAGCGCAGCTGCTTCTTCCACCAGCATCAAGCTGTGGACATACCCCATCGGCGGCTGGGGCAATGACGAGACCGTTCAGGGTCTGGTTTCCAGCTTCAACGCAAAGTATCCTGACATCAAGGTCACTGTGGAGTATCTGGACTACACCAACGGCGACGATCAGGTGAACACCGCCATCGAGGGTGGCAGCGCACCTGATCTGATCATGGAAGGTCCCGAGCGTCTGGTTGCAAACTGGGGCGCAAAGGGCGTTATGGCTCCGCTGAACGACCTGTGGACCGACGATGCCAAGAAGGACATCTACGCTTCCGTTGAGT
>OGRF01002123.1_pt1 | contig 11669 bp, 10 predicted proteins | sample 1553381 | NCBI WGS metagenome assembly OGRF01 (sample SAMEA2580060, study PRJEB22360) | human gut metagenome | biome: human gut; feature: human-associated habitat; material: faeces | place: Denmark | collected 2008/2010
TAAATCATGATGATTGGTTATTCTTGCCATTTTTTTTATTTCAAAATGTAGAAACATGATGTAGTGAATAAATTTCTCAGATATGGAATACCGGTGATTATTGCAGACAGCTTTCGGGGCGTCAGTCCGAATTTTATTTCATAATGAGGATTTATAAAGAACAATTGCCTGTCTACAACTGTGATACGATTCTTGCGCACGAGTCTTTCAAATAACTCTATGGGAGTTCTTGTTTCTTTTATGGACAGAAGCTCTTTGATGCAGCCTTCGTTTTCGCCACTCATTTTCAGAATTACTTTATACATAGAAGCAGGTAGCAGATGGATGAAGGGAAAGTGGGATATTGTCTTACTTTTGCATATCTGTTGATGCCCTCCAAACGGCATCTGCCATGCGGGGAATGACATGAAAATAAGACCTCCGGGTTTAGTATATTTCGGTAGATTGGACAAGAATGTCGCTTTGTCTTCTATATGTTCTATCACGTCATGGCAGATAATCAAATCAAAATTATACTCAAGGCTTTTTAGATTGAAGATATCGGATGTAATGAAGTTTCCTTTGATTTGTCTTTCTTCAAAAAACAGGATGGCATCCTTGATTCTACCTGCGGATATGTCGACTCCTGTCGTGTTGCATCCCAGTTCTGCAAAGGGCAACAGATTGCCTCCATCTCCACATCCTATCTCTAAAATATTCATTCCTTCTTCAATCCTCTTGAATTTCGAGATATAAGGAATGTAGTATTTCTTGCTTGTTATGGAAAGCTCCTCGAAGTAGAGCTTCCTGTTTTTTTGTCGTTTTTGCATAATGTATGGTTTAAAAGTATGTTATTTCTATTTTGTAAATCTCATTGCCGGCTTAAAATGGTGTCTTTTCCAAAGAAGAAGCGGGATAAATGTAGCTTGTCCATGCTCCATGCCATTGCTAAACAGCCCATTGTTGTGAAAAAGACTGATGTGAACATGAAAAGCATTCCAGTTGGCTCAAACAGTAAAAAAGGCAGAAACGTTTTGCATAAGATGGTGAAAATCGGAGAGAACAGAAGTATGACAAGGGTATTTCGACCAATAAAGTAAAAGTATTGTCTGATGAATTCGGGCAAGTAGCGGTGGATATACAGTAGTGTGCTGATAGCCAAGTAAGTAATGGTGATGCCTGCCAATGTCCCCCTGTTCAGATTATCCGGGAAACAGCAGAGCATTGCGATAGGAACAAGGGCGAGGAATGACGCCTGAAAGATATGAGTGAATGGCAGTTTGCTTTGCCTGATAATGACTCCTGCAAGGAAGTAAATGGCATTGGCAAATGCCATAAGTCCCCCAAAATAAGATGTTGCGAACAGGCATACGCCAAATAGCATTATGCGTGAAATGGTTGTTGCATGAATATAGCGGAATATGCAATAATAAATAGTGCAACAGATGATAAGGGTGTGCAGATACCAGTAAGTACCCATTGGCTTAACAAATATTTTGTATACTAATAGGGTTGGGGTAATTTCTGATACGCTTTCTCTGACGGGTAAGATATGGGACATGATGACATAGCCCGTCTCCATGCACGCGTATGGAATGAAAATCCATAATTGCTTCTTTAAGAAATTTCCGGCATCTGTTTGGATATTGGTCAAATAGCCGGATAGGATCAGGAAGGCGGACATATGGAATGTATATACAATCTGTTTTGCATAAGGATATTTATCGCCTATATACACCAAGTGGAAAGCAACCATTAGAAGAATGAAAATGCTTTTCAGGTAGTCTAATTCTCGAATGCGGTGTTCCATAAATTGTTTTTTTTGTGTCGTTGAGAAGAGGGAAGACAATGAAAATATCTCTTCCCTCTTCTTTCTCTTTCCTAAAACGAATTAGTGTGTTATTTCCAGTTGGCAACCTTTTTCTATAGTATAAGGTTTATTTATGGTTATGCTCTGACTTCCTTTTAGGATAAGTTTAGCACCATTGCTGACTGTGATATTTTCAGATAATATATCTGTGCCTGTAACGGTTCGGTTGGATGTTACAGTCTGATTACTGAATATGGTTTGGGTCACAGCGCGGGTTAGGACATCGCTTCCTTCTATCGGAATGGTTTCGTCATTTGTGCACCCTATAATGATGGCAAGTACAAAACCAGCTGTTAATATAATTTTCTTTTTCATATCTGTTTTTTCTTTTTGATTATTGTTGAGCTTCCAATGCGCTAACTTTCTCATTTAGATCTTTAACAGCATCAATAAGTACTGCTGTGAGGCTCGTGTAGTTGATCAGTTTGTTTCCATCCGGATCAGTCAGGACTATGTTTGGTAGAACTTTTTCGACTTCTTGAGCTAGTAATCCTATCTCTTTCCCATCTCCACCTTTTCTGAATTTGGTATTGTCTGAGTTGTCTGTGAAATTGTATGAAACAGGTCTCAATTGTTGTAATATAGACAAGCCTTGAGATAAAGATTGGATATTTGCTTTTGCTCTGGCATCGGAATAATTATAGACATTCTTCACTTGAATACTGTTGAATGTACTTGTCCCAGTATTATAGAAAACCACTTGATCCAAATGACTGGCAAGACGAGTTGCTGCGGGATTGGTGTCTATTTGGAAGAAGTTTCCCGCATTTGCCGGACTTTGGACAAATATATCTCCTTTTATTGTCGTAACTATCTTAATAGCTGTTGGCTGATTAGGGAATAGTGTTATAGAAGTAGATTGTATAATATTATTGCTGCTGTCTTTTATTATAATATTTACGTTGTTTTGCATGATATTTGAATAAATATATATAACGTCATCCTCTTGCGTGACAGATGGGAAGTTGGTGATAGAACGTTTGTCTTGTTCCCATGGGTTTGTGTCTTTAGGATCATTGCACTCCGCAACATTATATATCATATGAATGATAGCTCCTTTTGCACTTGCTGTGAGAAGAAGAGATGCTGCTACTAATATGAAGATAAAAAGATAACGTAACATGATTCTTTCTTTTTGAGTTTTTACAAATGTAGGGACTTCATGTAAGAATCATGCGATAATTAAGTACGCAATAAGTACGCATTTTGCAAGTGCTCAATAATAATAGTACGCAACAAGTACGCTTCTGACTACATTGAGTTAATGAAAATATCCCAATCTTCGGGGCTTCCATCCATATTGAAAACCTTCTTGTATAACCTTTTGCGTATGGATGTAATGGCTTGCTTGGTATGTGAGGTTATATATGCAATTTGGGTAGGAGGTACTCCTATTTTTATGAGTAGGCAAACTTGCATCTCTATTGTCTTCATTGGATAGAGATCAAGTAGACGTAGCGTGAAATCTGTATAGGCTTCATTTATGCTATGAGTCAGTTCTTGCCAGTCTTCTTTTTTAATTTTTATCCCTTGCTCCGCCTCTAGAAATTTGTGGTATATTGGTGATTTCTTTAAAATAGAGATACCTTGTTCACGAAATTCTTGTTTAGCTATAATTTGCTCATTGCTTTTTTCAATAAGCTTTTTCTGGAGATTGAGTAAATCTTGATTTAATGAACTTTTTATGATTTCTGCACTCTGTAGCGATTGTTCCAGTTTTTTTATTTGCCTCCTGTTCTCCTCAATGCATGCCAAACTTTGGCTATATTGTTCTTCTTGCATTCTTTTTATTCTCCTTTGTTGGGCTAATTCTTCTTGTTTTTTTCTCTTATGATATTGCCAATAAACAGCAAATATTAGTGTAAGAGAAATGAAAAAGGAGATGAAAATAATATTCCATATCTTCTGGTTATTAGCCATATCTTTCAATCGGTTGTTTTCTTTTTCTTTTAATTGGTAATTGTATAATGAGTTTATTTTGCGTACTGTTTCTGTCTGAATAATATTTCTCGCAGAATCTGTATATGCTAAATCTTTGTCTAAATACTCTAATGCTTTTTTATATTCTCCTTTTAGACGTGCAATGTAGCCCAATCCCTGATAGCCTTCTGCCTTGTAGCTGTATCGGTTCATGAGTGACAATTGGGTGTAATAATAAGTAGCAGAGTCTAATTGATTTGTATGGTAGTAATAACGCGCTGCCGTACAATAACGGGGAGCTAAATTGATAGTGTTGATCTGTTCAAAGGCAATTTGCATGCTTTGATAAGCTTTTTGATACATCCCCAGTTTAGTGTAATATTCAGATAGTTCACTGTTGACGATTCTTTTCAGATTTATGTTCTTTATTTTGTCAGCTAATTTATCTGCCTTTTCGTAGTAATATATTGCACTGTCCACCTTGTTCAGTGTGCTAAATGTCCGTCCGATATCCCGTAAACTGTAAGTAATACTGATGCTGTCCTTTGCCAATATATCATATTGATATGCTTTGGCGAATACATCGTGTGCTTTATCATATACTTCTTGATAAAGATAAAGGGTTCCTATTTGACTATAGATGCGGCTTGTTAATCTATAGTTCATGCAAGCACTTGATGCATCAATAGCTTTGAAGAAATATTCCAGCGCCTGCGGTGCATCTCCCAAGTTCCTATATATCCGTCCGGCATAATAATATGCTTCCGGTAGGTGCTTTTTATCTTCCCTCTTTTCATAATAGTGCAGTACTTCCAGTATCAGGCTGTCGGAGGTATGTGTAATATACGCTTTGTCTCTGGCCTTTATGGTCAGTAGCTGATAATACATTTGTGTTTCTTTAGATTCTTGAGAAGCACTGTTTTTGAATTGTTCCAACAATACGATAGCACTGTCCGGACAAGTATTTGCAAGAGAATCAGCAAGTTGTAAGACCTGAGGATAAGGTTTACTGTCACAGGAGAGGAAGTAAAGTGGTAAAAGAATGATTATTAGTAGCGGTTCAGGCCATTTCATACGCGTGTTGTTTTAGTCGTTAGTGTTATTTAGTATACAAAGGTAATAAACTTTTGTTGAAGTTGAAGAGTGAAATTCGTTTTCTTTTTGATTTTCGTGTTACTTGTCGTTGTTTACACTTATTATCTGACACTTTATTGTTTTGGGACTCTGCACTTACTGGTAATAATCGCAAAATTGTTATTTTTAAATCTCCGACAATAATTGAGATGTTACAGCTTTGACATTCACTAATTAACAATGAATCTTAATAATGCTTCTGAATATGTCTCCACAAAGTATAAAGGCAATACTCTTTAACTTTTAGATTAATTTCATACATTTGCATGCTTGGTCTGATAACTCAGTATTGTTATTCAACCATTTTATATAGTTATTTATACGAATCTTTTTTTGCAATGAAACAAAACAACTTTTTAAATTCCCTCACTAAAGAAGAACTGATAAAACTCATCGAAGCCTATTCCAAAAATTGGTTGGCTATGGATGGCGTGTGGTTCCAATCAATAGAACGGAAATTTGGAATGGATGAAGCCATGCATCACGATAGGGAGGCATGGAAATCTTTCACGATAACAGAGGCGAGAAGAATAAAACAATTCCTCGGATTACCGGAACATGCAGGACTGGAGGGCTTAGCAAAAGCCTTGCAGCTACGTTTTTATGCGAACATAAATAATGATGAGATTATTCTGGGGAAAGACAATAAAACTTTGGTGTATCGCACGCTTGAATGTCATGTGCAAACAGCCCGCAAACGAAAACAGATGGAGTATCATCCTTGTAAATCGGTAGGTATAATTGAATATAGCGGTTTTGCTAAAACAATAGATGAACGCATTACTTGCGAATGTCTTAGCTGCTATCCGGATATTACCGATAATAGCTGCTGTTGCGCCTGGCAGTTTACTTTGAATGAGTAATACGGAGAATTTCATAGGTGTATATAAAAAACGACCCGCCTATTCTCTTAAACTGCAAAATATATTCTGAAATAGCTTTGTTGCTGCCGTCCGATCATAGGGAAAGTTTATTCGTATTCATTTTCTTATCGTTTACATGCCCTTTTCCTTGCTTTTACATAGCCTTTCCTTTATCTTTATATTCTTTATTTTTGTTTTACCACAGATATGGAGCACGTGCTCCACAATGGTGGATCAGCAAAGCCACAGATGTGAAGCACGTGCTCCACAACTGTGGATAAACGAAAATAATGCTTTTTAACGAAAGAAACATAGGCTATTAACGGAAGAAACATAGGGAATAACATAAAACGATACCTTCTATTTTCTCACCGGAATGACGGGAATCGCTGCCATTCGGTACGTCCAGCGTCCTTGTGATGAAGGAAAACCGGAAAATGAGGGACTGCGGAAACAGTCGGTTTATGTGCTGAAAAAGATGTAATAGAAAGACTATCAGTGGAGTATGTGTGTGTATGTGGGTGTAGGCAAAATTGCTTGCACTCTATTTATTTTTGCTGCCACCACTGCTGTATTGCCGATGAATAGGGAGATGCGAGGCGTAAGTGCAAGTGTGCAAGTAAAAGTGTGCACAAACTTTATGTAAGAATCGGCCTGGCTATTGGAGGATATGGGGTACACATTCCTTTTGAGGTGATGTGGCGGCATGAGGTGATGGATGCAGGTTAAATATTCGCATCTATTTGCTTTATCCGATATTTATTCCGTATTTTGTGTTACATAAAAAGTGTAACGTAAAACATGTAATGTTGCTTATGAAACCTCAGAAGATGCAACCCCGGAATCCTTTTTTAGTGTATGGTTATGCGAACCCTCGTTATTTTTGTGACCGTGAAGCTGAAACACAACAGATGTTGTCGGCTTTGGAAAATGAACGGAACCTGACATTGATAGCGCCTCGGCGTATGGGTAAGACGGGATTGATAAAAAATGTCTTCTATACCCTGCAAGAGGAGAAACCGGAAGTTGTCAGTTTCTATATGGATATTTTTGCAACGCGCGATTTAGCTTCTTTCGTTCGCCTGCTGGCAAAAACCGTACTAGGGCAGCTTGATGCGCTCAGCGAAAGTGCTTTGCATAAGCTGACTTCCTTTTTTCGCTCTTGCCGACCGGTGATTAGTGCAGATGAGCTGACGGGAGTTCCTACAGTAACCTTAGACTTTGTTGCCGACAAGTCTGAACAGACATTGAAGGAAATCTTTGACTATATGGCTGCTTCCGGCAGGAATTGCTATCTGGCTATTGATGAGTTTCAGCAGATCACTTCTTATCCTGAAGAAGGTACAGAGGCTTTGCTTCGCTCTTATATCCAGTTTATCCCGAATGTCCGTTTCATCTTTGCAGGTAGCAGTCGGCATTTGATGCAGGAAATGTTTGTTTCCGCCAAGCGTCCTTTCTATCAGAGTACACAATTGATGGTGCTGCGTGAGATTGATGAAGAATCTTATTATCGGTTTGCAAGGAACTTTTTTGAGTTGCGGGGGCAAGAGTTGGACAAATCTGTATTTCATTGGATATATACCCGTTTTGAGGGACATACCTGGTATATGCAGGCAATGTTGAATCGGTTGTATGAGCGAAATGAATCGGTTGTAGATATCACTCAGGCAGAGCAAGTGCTGATGGGGCTTCTTGAAGAAAATACACCTGTCTATCAGAACCTGATTATTAAAGAACTCGTCTATAAATCGGCCGGCGGATATATGGTTTATGACCGTTTTATGGGAATGTGGCTGTTGCGGAACTGATAGATTGTCTTTAATATTTGCGGTCTGCATGATACTCTATCCTGTAGATGTGATCGAAATGCTCCGTCCATTCATTCGGAGCAATGCCAATCTGTAGACCATAAAAGAGAGTGCCCTTTTCCCGGTGTACGCTCATTTGCTTTAACAGTTCCGGTTTGCATTTGGGGATGCGGTAATCGCTGATAAGTAAGACATCCGCATTCATATAGCGGTTCTCGTCGAGCATTCTGAAAGTGTCTTTCAGCATTTGGGTGGCATCCGTGTCACCGGTGAAGGGGTGGCTGAAGAATTCCATCAGTTTCAGCCGGTCGCGGCGTATGTCAATGGTTTGGGTGGATACGGAGAATGTGATGAGAAAACATTCCCTGTTTTGAAGTTCAGCTATTTCAATCAGTTTTATCAGCAGGGAATTGGCCATTCGCTCCGGTTTCCCGGTCATGCTGCCCGAAGTGTCGAGGCATACGATCATAGGTCCTTTCAGAACTGCCGGTTTTGCTTCCAGACGTCTGGAAGGCTGCATGATTTCCGATTTATAACGGAAGGTCTGTAGCTTCTGCGTGAAGTATTTCAGCATGAAGACATCTTGCAGTTCGCTGTCTGCATAATATAGCAATTCTGAAGGAAGCAGGGCGTTCAGGTCGTTACCGATGGTGACACCCAGAATATCGCTCTTTTGGGAATGAGCCAGTTTGTAGGCACTGCCTTCCGTTACATATACCTGTTTGCTGCCTTCGTCGTCGGCTATTCTTCCCATACGGTTGGCTACTTTCAGCAGTTCGGGGTATTCCTTTTGCAGTTTTACAATCTTCCGGATATTCTCGAAGTCGATGGTATTCCACAATCCGTTCATCATGCTCCATGCCTGATAGAATTCCTCCTTATCCACTTGGTGTTCTTCCAGGTATTCCGGTATCTTGTTCAGGCTGGTTTTCAGTTTCTTTTCCAGAAAGTCTTTCTTGGCATCCAGGTTCTTCTCTTTCTGTTCCTGCTGCTTCTGCCGGAAAGAATCTTCCCAGTCTTTCAGCATCTTCTCCCAAACGGTGGAATCATGTTGCTTGTCTTTGTCCCCGAACATGTGTTCGTAGAATGGTTCATCGAAGGCATTCTCTTTATAGTCATCTTTGATTTTTCTCAGTAGGGCCTGCCATCCATCCCGTTTCTCTTTAATCCAGTTCAGGGCACTTTCCATTTCTCCAAGTTCGGATTGTGCTCTTTGCATCTGAAATTTCTCTTGTTCCAGAAACTGCCAGACAAATTGCGTGGTGATGTCGTAGAATATGCGTGCACGGACCTCATCGCCCAGCACCAGAACTCTGATGGACGGATCGTTCATGATGGCCAGCAGATAGAGAAGCAGGGGATCTTCCGTTTCGCCGTATAGCGTCTTGGCACATTCTCCTGTCTGTACAAACTTCTCGACTACCTTTACGTAGAACTGGATATCATACTTCCTTTTGCTCAGCCCTGCCATATTGCTGCAAGTTGAATTGTAACTTTTCCTCTTCGATTTCTACGTTCCGCAGTTTTTTCAGCACTTCGTCCGAGTAACGGGTGATTAACTCTTTGTCGGCGGGGCTGACGAACAGATTGTCCGTGCATAAGGAGTTGGTAAGGGTGAGAAGCTGCTGGAAGAGCCGGTTCAGTTCATCCCGGTAATTGCGGGAGGTGATCTGGGGCAGTTTGTCGAACAGGCTTTGGGGAGTTTGTTCGGACTGGTGAGATGCTTTAGCCATTCTTTCTCCTTTATTCCTTTGCGTCATCGGATATCGCACACCATCTATTAACAGGTATTCTGTTCCCTCTCTGTACAGGTTCACCCGTTGCTGAACTGCGCCTGAGGGTGCTCCACCCGGATAACAACGGATAATCGAGCGTCCCGGATTCAACGGATCGGGATAGACGACGGCTTGTCTCGGAGCATTTTCTCTCTTCTGCTCTTTCAGTGCCAGATAGTCTACGGCGAAGATATAGGTATGACCTGTGCCATGTTCCTCTACATGATAGTAGAAGTAATCCGTAATTTCAAGGTCATTCTTGGGCGAGCAATTGTTTTTGAAGTCTTCCAGCGCCTGGCGCACCCGGCTGATTCGTATATCACTCTTAATCGCCTCGGTGATTTCTTCCATCTTTTCCAGGCAGGACGTGAACAGTTCACGGAGAACTAATTGATGAATGGGCTCGCACTCGTCTATCTCGTTCCATAGACAATGGTATAGTGGTGGCAAATCTGCCGAATTCACCGCTGTGCGTCCGTTGATGAAGGCTGAGGCTTTCAATAGTTGCACGATGTTCTTCCAGCGTCGGTCACTTATGTATACGTTTCGAACGGTGTCTTCTTCATCCAGCGGAAGACGTTTCAATTGATGGCGGATATTCGTGATATAATGCAGTATTTCGGTGGATAGTGAAACCTGGTTTATCTGTCTGCGCCAGTCTGCATATTCTTCTTCACTGATTTGCAGGTCTGCGGGTATGTTTATTTCTTTATCATTATCATCGAGCAGCAAGTTGTAGAAGGTCGCTTCATCTTTCACACAGGTGCAGATGATGCGTAACAGAAATCGGTCCCACAATGCTTCGAGTCCTTCGCCGTGCGCGGGCAACTCGTTACTGGCGGCAATCAGAAGCTTAAGCGGTAGTTTGATTTCTCTGTCTCCGTTCCGGTAGATTTTCTCATTGATGGCGGTGAGTAATGAATTCTGTATGGCAGGCCCTGCTTTCCATATCTCATCCAGGAATACTACACTTGCCGTAGGAAGATATCCTTCAATGGCACGTTCGTATTTATCGAATTCCTTGAGCCGGTTGATACTGATAGGGCCGAATATCTCGTCGGGAGTAGAAAAGCGTGACATCAGATATTCGAAAGCCTTTGCTCCCTTGAAGGCAGCCTTCAGTCTGCGTGCCACCATGGATTTGGCAACCCCCGGAGGACCCAGCAAAAGAACACTTTCGCCTGCCAGTGCAGCCAATAATGACAAGCCTAATTCCGTATCTTTCTCATAAACCCCTTGGTTGATGGCGGTTAATAGTTGTTGTATTCTGTTTCTGATGTCCATAATTCTGTTTCGTTATGCCTCCATTTTTAGAATGAGGCTTCAAATATATGAAATCTTTATACGGAATACTGACAATTATTTTGAATTGTTGCAATATCTCTTGTTCTGCCATTCAAAAAGACTGCTTACTTGAAAACCCTTCTTCCGGTCACACTTCCATTTTTCTTTCCTTTTCCGATTGCAGGATTGCATAAAAGACGTATATTTGTCACATTGTATCCTGAACTTAAAGTGAACAGACTATGATAACAAACCAATTGCTGCGTCCTGCCAGTATTGTGGTGGTGGGAGCTTCCAACAATGTACATAAACCCGGTGGAGCTATTTTGAGAAATCTGATTAATGGCGGTTATACCGGAGAACTGCGTGCCGTCAATCCGAAAGAAACAGAAGTACAGGGCGTTACAGCGTATGCTGATGTAAAAGATATTCCGGATACGGACTTGGCAATACTTGCCATACCGGCATCTTTTTGTCCGGATGCGGTAGAATTGCTTGCTGCGGAAAAGCAGGTACGTGCGTTCATCATTCTCTCTGCGGGTTTCGGAGAGGAAACGCATGAAGGGGCGTTGTTGGAAGACCGTATTCTGGAAACAGTGAATAAGTACGGCGCTTCGTTGATAGGTCCCAATTGTATCGGGCTGATGAATACGTGGCATCATAGCGTGTTCAGCCAGCCTATTCCCAATTTGAACCCGCAGGGTGTTGATTTGATTTCCAGTTCCGGGGCCACTGCGGTGTTTATTCTGGAGAGCGCGGTTACCAAAGGCTTGCAGTTCAGTTCCGTATGGTCTGTGGGCAATGCCAAACAGATTGGAGTGGAAGATGTGCTGCAATATATGGACGAGCATTTCGATGCTGAAAACGATTCCAGGATAAAACTGCTTTATATAGAAAGTATAGGCGACCCTGACAGATTGCTGTTCCATGCTTCTTCGTTGATAAGAAAAGGATGTAAGATTGCGGCTATCAAGTCGGGAAGCAGTGAGAGTGGCAGGGGGGGGGGATCCCCTCCAACCGGGGGCAGCTCCCGGAA
>OGRF01002124.1_pt1 | contig 11668 bp, 13 predicted proteins | sample 1553381 | NCBI WGS metagenome assembly OGRF01 (sample SAMEA2580060, study PRJEB22360) | human gut metagenome | biome: human gut; feature: human-associated habitat; material: faeces | place: Denmark | collected 2008/2010
CCGCTTTTTTGCGCCGCCTTGACAAGCGCGGCCGCCCTCGGTATACTATGACCAAAAGCAAGACGGCAGTCAAAAATGCAGACGAGTTTGAGACATCAAACTCGAAAAGAGGAGAGCAAATGAAGTATCTTGGAAAGCCCGCGGGCATGTGGGCGCTGTTTGCCGGATCGTTTGAAAAGCACCTGACGGTCGAATTCGACCTGACCGCGGGGCAGGCGAAGGACGTTGCGGCGCGCGCCAAATATCGCGAGATCATCGCGAAGCTGCCGGAATTTGACAAGCGCGACCGCTTCGAAATGAACATCGTCAACTGCGCGATGCTCGCCGCGTTTATCCTGTGCATGCCGCAGCGGCCGGACATCAAAACGCTGACGGACTACTACGCCGCGGCGATGATGACGCCTACGATGAAGGCTTTCTGCCGCGCGAGCGGAAAGAAAAAGTTCACGCCCAAGGATATCGAGGGCATGAAGGCGACGGCGAAGCTGCGCGCGGGCGACCGCAACCCCTATTCGTGGAACATGGACTTTTTCGAGTACGAGGACGGCAGCGGCTACGAGGCGCGCTTCACGACCTGCGGCATCTGCACGCTGATGCAGGTGTTGGGGCTCTACGATCTGACGCCCGCGCTGTGCCACCTCGACTACACGATGAGCGACGCGGGCGGCGCGTCGGATTTCGTGCGCGAGTACACGCTCGCCTCCGGTGGCCCCTACTGCGACTGCGGGTATCACAAAAAGCAGTGAAAAAACAAAAAGGATGCGTCTTTCGATGCATCCTTTTTCCTTTATGTAGGGGACTCAATCTTCGTTGTAGGCATCCGAGGCCTTGATGCGCTGGTACATGTCCTGCATCTGGCGGTCGATCTCAGCGATCTTGCCCGCGCATTCGAACATCTCCTCGTTGATGCCCTCGGGCAGCTTCGTTTTGTCGACCTTGTAGCGGATATCGTGCTCAAGGCTCGCCCAGAAGTCCATGGCGATCGTGCGCAGCTGGATCTCCGCCACGACGTATTCCGTCCGGTCGGAGAGGTAGACGGGCACCTTGATGTCCATGTGCAGCGAGCGGTAGCCGTTGTAGTTCGGCGTCTGGATGTAGTCCTGCTTTTTGACGATCTCCACATCCGTCTGCCGCGCCAGCATCTCGCCCACGCGGTAGACATCGTCGATGTAGCTGCAAACGACGCGCACGCCCGCGATGTCGTTGATGTTTTTTCGCGCGGACTCGATTGAGAGCGGCAGGCCACGCTTGATGAGCTTGGCGACGATGCTCGATTGCGATTTGACGCGTCCGTCGATGTGGTGGATGGGGTTTCGCGCGTAGAGGACGTTGAACTCGCTGTTGAGGATGTTGAATTTCAGCGTGAGCTGCCGAACCGCCGCGTCATAGAGATTCTGCATGACAAGAAAGTCATGCGGATCTTCGCAGAGTGCGGCGCCGTTCCCCGTTCGATTCATTCTGAGCCTTCCTTTCCATCGGAAGCGTCAACGCCCGCCCGATGTGCTTTTCTTCCTTTCAGTATAGCAGACGATCACCGCCGCGCCAAGGGGAGAAATGCTGATTTTCCGCAAAAGTCTGAGCGAAAAAAGCAGCGGGCGGGAGAAACTACCAAGCGACAGGCAAAAGAACTTGCAATGCAGCGCAAGCCATTCTATAATTAACCTGAAAGGATATGCACAGCGTTCGACACTTCCGCTCCGGTGGCAGAGCGAACGCGCGGAAGGTGCAGAAAAGAACAATGGATAAAAAAGGAAAACAGCAATTTCTTCTGGTCGCGTTCGGCGTGGCGCTCTATGCCGCGCTGATGAATCTCAACGAAGTCGCGGCGTTTCTCACGAGGCTCGCTACCCTCTTCACGCCGGTGATCATAGGGTTATTGATGGCGTTTGTCCTCAGTGTGCCGATGCAGGGCATCGCAGGACGTTTGACGCGCCTGATGCCAAAGGCAAAGGAAAAACACATTGACCTTCTCAGCCTGCTGCTGACGCTTTTGTGCGTGGTTATCGTCGTGGTACTGCTGTGCGTTCTGGCGCTGCCGCAGCTTGCCGCGTCGCTCAAGAGCATCGGCACACTGGTCAGGGAGAACTGGCCGGACTGGGCGCGCCTTCTCTCGGATCACGGCGTGGATACAAGCGAGCTCACCGATCGCATCGCCGCGCTCGATTGGAAAACAGTGCTGGAAAAGGCGCTCACCGGCGCCGGCGCGCTGATCGACTCGGTGGTGGATCTTGCCGGTACCACAGTCTCGGCGGTGGCCAACGTCACCTTTGCCATCGTCATCATGTTTTATGTGCTGCTCGACCGGCGCAGCCTTGCTAAACAGAGCCGCAGACTCCTCTACGCCAACCTGAGCGAGCGAAAGGCCGATCAGGTCTGCCGCATCGCGCGCCTGACGCACACCACCTACGCCCGTTTCCTGTCCGGGCAGTGCGTGGAGGTCGTGATCCTCGGCACGATGATCTTTCTCGCGTTCTCCCTGTGCGGCATTCCCTACGCGGGGCTGACCGCCGCGCTGACGGCGGCCTTCGCCTTTGTTCCCTACATCGGCGCGCTGGCCTCCTGCGCAATCGGCGTACTGCTGACGCTGCTTGCCCAGCCGGAGAAGGCGCTGCTGTGCCTGATCGTCTATCAGGCGGTGCAGTTCACGGAAAATCAGTTCATCTACCCGCATGTGGTTGGCAGCAGCGTGGGGCTTGCGCCGCTGTGGACGCTCCTTGCGGCATTGCTTGGCGGCAAGCTCTTCGGCCTTGTCGGTATTGTGTTTTTCATTCCCCTCACGGCGGTAGTACTCCAGCTCGTACATGAGCACACCGCACAGCAGCTTTCGGAAAAGAAACTCGACCGCGAGGATCTGATCGAATAACAAAAAAGGACGACAGCTATTTTTAGCTGTCGTCCTTTTTTGTGCGGTCACGACTGCGCCATGCGCTCGAGGAGCTGGAAGGCCTCTTCGAGCTTGGGGTCGATATGGTCGGTCTGCAAAGCCTCGCGCACGCAGCCTTCGATGTGCGCGCGCATGATCTGCTGGTTGGCGCTTTTGAGGAGCGACTGCGTGGCGAGAAGCTGGTTGGAGATGTCCACGCAGTAGCGGTCGTCGTCGATCATCTGCAAAATGCCGTCGAGCTGGCCGCGAGCAATTTTCAGCTTGCGGCGGACGGAATCACGATCGGCTCTCATGGCCTTAGCGGATGGAGACGGCCTGATAGCCCGCCTCATCCACGGCGGCCTTGAGCGCCGCGTCGGTTACGCTGCCGTCCACGCTGACAGTGGCGGACTTGCTCTCGAGATCGACCTTTGCCTCCTTCACGCCGGGGACGGCGGAAAGCGCCTGCTGAACGTGATTCACGCAATGCATGCAGGCCATGCCCTCAATGCTGATGACTTTTTCCATGTTTGTTTCTCCTTTTTCATTACTTGCCATAATTTCCTTGCTTACTATCTCCACTCCGCGATCCGACGGAGAAGAAACTGTTTTCGGTGCTGCCTCCGTGTGCTTGGCCTTGAACCAGCGCAGGCGCAGCGCATTGCTCACCACAAACACCGAGCTGAAGCTCATCGCGAGCGCGCCGAGCATCGGGTTCATCTTGAGCTGGAAGGCGGGGTAGAACACGCCCGCCGCGATGGGAATGCCGATGGCGTTGTAGAAGAACGCCCAGAAGAGGTTTTCCTTGATGTTGCGGATGACCGCGCGGCTCAACTGCACGGCGGTCGAGACGTCGAGAAGGTCACTGCGCATCAGCACAATATCCGCCGACTCGATGGCGACGTCCGTACCGGCGCCGATGGCAATGCCGACGTCTGCGCGCGCAAGGGCGGGCGCATCGTTGATGCCGTCGCCGACCATGGCGACCTTCTTGCCACCCTCCTGTAAGCGGCGGATCTCGCGTTCCTTATCCTGCGGCAGCACCTCGGCCACGACGCGGTCCACGCCAACCTGACGGCGGATGGCCTCGGCGGTCTTGGCGTTGTCGCCCGTGAGCATGACGACTTCAATGCCCATGCTCGAGAGCTCGGCGATGGCCTGCGCGCTCGTGGGCTTGACGACATCGGCTACGGCGATGAGGCCGATGAGCTTGCCGTCCAGCGCAAAGTAGAGCGGCGTCTTGCCGTCCTCAGCCAGCGCTTCGCCTTGTGCGAGCAGCTCACTGTTTTCGATGCGGTTTGCTTCCATCATGCGGCGGTTGCCGGCAAGGCAGAGCTGGCCCTCGACCTCGCCGCGGATGCCCTGACCGGGGATCTGCTCAAATTTGTCGACGGACAGGAACGTGAGCGATTCCTTCTCCGCCTCGGCCACGATGGCCTCGGAAAGCGGATGCTCGGAGAGCTTTTCGAGCGACGCGGCGACGGAGAGAAGTTTGTCCCTGCCGATGCCGCCGTCGACGACGTCGGTGACGACGGGCTTGCCCTGCGTGATGGTGCCGGTCTTGTCGAGCACGACGGTGTTGACGCTGTGCGTCGTCTCAAGCGCTTCGGCAGACTTGATGAGGATGCCGTTCACCGCGCCGCGGCCCGTGCCGACCATGATGGCCGTCGGCGTGGCGAGACCCAGCGCGCAGGGGCAGCTGATGACGAGAACGGAAATACCGATGGACAGCGCAAATTCCACGCTGTGGCCCGTCAGCAGCCACGCTGCCGTCGCGATGACGGCGATCGTGATGACGACGGGGACGAACACGCCGCTGACCTTATCGGCGAGCTTGGCGATGGGCGCTTTGGAGCTCGTGGCCTCGTCCACAAGGCGTACGATCTGGGAAAGGGCGGTATCGTCGCCGACTTTGGTCGCGCGCATCTTGAAATAGCCGGATTTGTTGATGGTCGCGCCGATGACGCTGTCTCCCGCCTGCTTTTCGACGGGGATGCTCTCGCCCGTCAGCGCGGATTCGTCGACCGAGGACGTTCCCTCGAGCACGACGCCGTCGACGGGGACGCTCTCGCCCGCCTTGACGATCAGTACGTCGCCGAGTTGGACCTCCTCGACGGGGATGACGCTTTCGACGCCGTTGCGCTCGACCGTCGCGGTCTTGGGCGCAAGGTCCATGAGCTTTGTGATGGCATCAGAGGTCTTGCCCTTGGCGCGGGCCTCCATCGTCTTGCCCATGGTGATGAGCGTCAGGATCGTGCCTGCGGACTCGAAGTACAGCTCCATCATATAGGTGTGCACCGTGTCCATGTCCATTCTTCCAAAGCCGATGCCGATCTTATAGATGGCGTAGATGCCGTACACGATGGCGGCGCTGGAGCCCAGTGCGATCAGCGAATCCATGTTCGGCGAGCGCTGCCACAGCGTCTTGAAGCCGACGATATAGTACTGGCGGTTGATATAGACGATGGGCAGCAGCAGCAAAAACTGCGTGAATGCGAACGTCATCGCATTTTCCGTGCCGAGGAAGCACGCGGGCAGCGGCCAGCCCATCATGTGGCCCATCGAGAGATAGAACAGCGGGATGGTGAAGAGGAGCGAGAGGGCGAGACGCTTTTTCATGTCGCTATACGCCTTCTGTGCGGCGCTGGCGCCGCCGGTCTCGGCAGTCTGCGCGGGCGCTGCCGGGCTTTGCATGCAGAGACGCACCGTAGCCCGCCTTTTCGACCGCGGCGATGATCTGCGCGGACGAAAGCTGGGATTCGTCGTATTCGACGACCATGCTGTTTTTCAGCAGGTTGACCGCGACCTGCTGCGCGCCTGGCTGCTTGGCGACGGCCTTTTCCACGCGGCTGGAGCAGGCGGCGCAGCTCATGCCGGTCACGTCATAGGTTTCCTTTTTCAATTTGATTCCTCCTTCGGGGCAAATACAATACCCGCGTGGGGTATTTTTCATTTACCGACAGTATAGGTCGGAAATTGGCGGATTGTCAAGACCTCTTTTCGAGAAATTTCCGTTTGGGCGAAAGTTGCGGCGTTTCGGTCGGGAAAACTTACCGCCGCCGCGCCGCTGGACAGCTTGCATCCCTTATGGTAAACTGACGGCATGAGTTTTATGATAAGCAGGTGAAAAATGAAGCAAAAACATATCTTGAAATGGCTGGGCATCGCACTGGGCGTGTACCTTTTATATGGGGTGCTGACAGCCATTCTCGTCCCGCTGCCGCAAAAAGAGGCGGCAGGGGAGCTGTGGAGCCAGTATGAAGCCCGATTGAGTACGGACGCATCGCAGGAGCGCGTGAGGAGCATCGAGGATACGGACAGTGCGCTGCTCTGGCGCTTGCAGCTCATCGAGAGTGCGGAAAGGGAGGTCATCTTCTCGACCTTTGACCTGCGCGCGGACGGCAGCGGACAGGATTTGATGGCCGCGCTCTATGGCGCGGCGCAGCGCGGCGTGCGGGTGCGCATCATCGTCGACGGGCTGAACGGTTTTCTGCATCTGCAAAACAGCGGCGTTCTCCGTGCCCTCGCGGCGGAGGAGAATGTGGAGGTGCGCTTTTATGATCCCATCGACCTGCTGCGCCCGTGGAAGCTCAACTACCGTCTGCACGACAAGTATCTGATCGCCGACGGGAGCAAATACATCCTCGGCGGAAGAAATTCGAACGATTTGTTCCTCGGCTCATATCAGGAGAACCAGAACATCGACCGCGACGTGCTCGTCGTGTCGGACGGGGGAGAGGGCAGCTCGGTCTCCCAGCTTTTGACGTATTTTGAAAGCGTCTGGTCGCAGCCGGAGAATAAAACCATCACAGGCAAGACGTCCTCGCAGACCGACGCGCTGCAGGAGCGCTACGCGGCGCTATGCGCGGTGCATGGAAAAGAGCTTGCCGCCGTCGACTGGGAGGTGGAGACCGCGGCGGTCACGCATGTGAGCCTTCTCAGCGGCTCGCCGCGCGCGGAGGCGAAAGCGCCTGAGCTGTGGGACGCGCTTGTCCGCCTGATGGCGCAGGGCGATGACATCCTGCTGCAAACGCCGTACATCATCTGCAACGACAAAATGTATAACGATTTGGAAGCACTTGCCGAGACGCGGCAGCTGCGCGTGCTGACGAATGCCGTTGAAAACGGCGCGAACCCGAGCGGCTGCTCGGACTACTTACGCGAAAAGCAAAATATTTTATCGCGCGGCGTCGACGTGTACGAGGTCGTCTGCGGCCAGTCGCTGCACACGAAGACAATTTTGATCGGAAACGATTTGAGCGTCGTCGGTTCATTCAATGCCGACATGCGCAGCGCATATCTCGATACGGAGCTGATGCTCGTCATCGAGAGCGAGGAGGTCAATGCCGCGCTGCGAGAAGAGAGCGGAAAATACATGGGCCAGAGCCGCCTCGCCCTGCACGACGGCGGCACGGAACACGGCGCGCGGTTTGAAGAAATGACGCTGCCTTGGGCGAAGCGCGCGCTGTATACGATTCTGAGCGTTGTCCAGCGCCCGATCCGCCACCTGCTGTAACGAAAAAACGCGGCATAGCGGAAAATGAGGGAAAGGAATGCGGATTTTGCCCGTATTTCCGTTTTTTCACCTTGCAAAAGACGTTCGGGTTTGCTATGATAAAAAATACGTATGGATACGTTCCGCTTTTTGTGGAGACAGAGGATAAGAAAGGAAGATCGTTATGATTTACACGACCGAAGTGCAGCATATGTGCCCCGTTGCGAAGGGCGCATATCACGGTCCGGCCCCGATCCCCGAAGAGGGCAAGTGGGTCCAGGCCAAGCAGATCGCCGATATTTCCGGCTTCACCCACGGCATCGGCTGGTGCGCGCCCCAGCAGGGCGCCTGCAAGCTGACGCTCAACGTCAAGGAGGGCGTCATTCAGGAGGCTCTGATCGAGACCATCGGCTGCTCGGGCATGACCCATTCTGCTGCCATGGCTTCCGAGATCCTGATCGGCAAGACCATTCTCGAAGCGCTGAACACCGACCTTGTTTGCGACGCCATCAATACCGCCATGCGCGAGCTGTTTCTGCAGATCGTCTACGGCCGCACCCAGTCCGCCTTCTCTGAGGACGGCCTTGCTGTCGGCGCGTCCCTCGAGGATCTCGGCAAGGGCCTTCGCTCCCAGGTCGGCACGATGTTCGCCACCGCCGAAAAGGGCCCCCGTTACCTCGAGATGGCCGAGGGCTACTGCTCCCGCGTCGCGCTCAACAAGGAAAACGAGATCGTCGGCTACGAGTTCATCAACCTCGGCAAGATGATGGACTTCATCAAAAAGGGTATCGATGCGAACGAAGCGCTCGAAAAGGCCAAGGGTCACTATGGTCAGTGGGACAACGCTGCCAAGTACATCGACCCGCGTCAGGAATAAGGAAGGGAGGACGAAACAATGGCTTTATTTGAAAACTACGAGAGAAGAATCGACAAGATCAACGGCGTCCTCGCTCAGTACGGTATCTCTTCCGTCGAAGAGTGCCGCGAGATCTGCAAGGCCAAGGGCTTTGACCCGTATGAGATCGTCAAGGGCATCCAGCCCATCTGCTTTGAAAACGCCTGCTGGGCGTACACCGTGGGTGCGGCCATCGCACTGAAGTCCGGTGTCAAGACCGCTGCGGATGCCGCCCGCAAGATCGGCGAAGGTCTGCAGTCTTTCTGCATCGACGGTTCTGTGGCCGAGGACCGCAAGGTGGGTCTGGGCCACGGCAATCTGGGCGCCATGCTGCTGAGCGACGAGTCCAAGTGCTTCGCTTTCCTTGCTGGTCACGAGTCCTTTGCCGCTGCCGAGGGTGCTATCGGCATCGTTCGCAACGCAAACAAGGCACGTAAGGAACCTCTGCGGGTCATCCTGAACGGTTTGGGCAAGGACGCTGCGCAGATCATCAGCCGCATCAACGGCTTCACTTATGTGCAGACTCAGTTTGACTATTTCACCGGCAAGCTGAACATCGTCCGCGAGATTCGGTATTCCGAGACCGAGCGCGCCGATGTCCGCTGCTATGGCGCCGATGATGTCCGCGAGGGTGTGGCTATCATGCACCATGAGGGCGTGGACGTGTCCATCACCGGCAACTCCACCAACCCTACTCGCTTCCAGCACCCTGTGGCCGGCACCTATAAGAAGGAGTGCATCGAGCAGGGCAAAAAGTACTTCTCCGTGGCCTCCGGCGGCGGCACCGGCCGTACGCTGCACCCGGACAATATGGCCGCCGGGCCCGCTTCCTACGGCATGACCGATACCATGGGCCGTATGCACAGCGACGCGCAGTTTGCCGGCTCCAGCTCCGTCCCTGCGCATGTGGAGATGATGGGCTTCCTGGGCATGGGCAACAATCCTATGGTCGGCGCGACCGTGGCCGTGGCTGTTGCGGTGGCCGAGGCTGTGAAGTAATTTCATTTTACACGCAAAACATCCCCCGACAGACTGTCGGGGGATGTTTTTATGTGCGTATATGCGTCAGCACTTGCCGAAAAAGCCGCACAGCAGCTTCAGCAGGGAAGCACAGTCGAAATTGCAGAACATAGTTGCTGTACCTCCTTGTGGTATTTGCCTTGCAAGACTGGGTACATTGTAACCATTTTGTAACCATTTTGCAAATGTAAATACTGGAAGTCACAATATCAGCAGCAATCCTATGGCGATGAGCAGCTCTTCATCCGCTTTTTGCCGGGAGAGGTAGAACAGCAGACACAACAGCAGCAGGTCGCCGGCGTCCAGATCACCCAAGTGCAGCTTTTCCAGCAGGTCGTTGAAGAAGCCACGCTCCGGTGCACCGTGCTCCGGTGGCGGCGGAGGAGGACCTTTCGGCGGCGGATCGGAACGGGGCGGGGGCGCTTCGTCCACGGGAACGCGGGTATAGATGCCATCGTCGCCGCGAATGTAGCGGTTATACAGGCAGACCTCCCCCTTCCGTCAAAAAGCGCTTGCCGATAGTGATAAGCCGCGCCAGCCTGGCGGCGCGCTCCACCTTATTCTGTTTGTCGTCCTTCAGAAACGGCCGCAGGGCGTAGAGCAATTGGGTGGTCTGGCTGGTGTCGCGGGTCAGCTCATGCAGCAGGGGCAGGTATTTGGCGATGACCTGGGGATCAATGGCCGGCAGTGGCGCAGGTGGTGGGACCGCCTGAGGAGGTGACGGAGGAGATGGCGGTGTGTTCTCGCCACCCATGGATCCGGAGAGCTGCTGCGCCAACTGCATGATCTGCGCCATACTGCCGGGGTCGGACAGCAGCGCGTTAAGTTTTTCATTGACGTCGTCCACGCTGTGTCCTCCTTTCCGCTACTGCTGGAGCTTCGATTCCAGACGCTGCACCAGCTCCGCGCCCTGTGGGCTGGACAGTACACGGGAGAGCATGGCGCTCAAAGCTGCCGTGTCACCGGAGGCAGCCTGGCGCGCTGCTTGACCCAGTGCGGCGCTGTTGCCGCCGGAGAGCATATTCAGCAGTGCTTGGCCGTCCTGTGACTGCATGACAGACTTCAATGCACGGGGGTCGCTTTTCAGCTTGTTGACAATATCCTGTTCATTCATGGAATGACCTCCTTATAGGGTTCGTTACAGGTATATCCTATGTATGCGGGACGAAAAAAGTGCCTGTCAGCCTTGGCTGACAGGCACAACGTTTTCATTTTACAGGGCGATACAGGAGCGGAGATAGACGTGCCCCGCGTCCTGCTCCGTCTGCCCAAGGACGAAGCCGATACCTGCCTTCGCCTTAGATCGTATCGCGGAGCACCTGATACATTTTTGGCGTACCAACTTGGGGTATCGAGCAATGCCTGATGACAGCTGGACAAGGGCGGCTGTTTATGCAGGATGCTTTGCATAAACAGTTGGAAATACAGTTGTAAATCAGGTACAAATGTGATACAATAATGTGCCAATTAAGATTAGGAGTATAGGCGTTTATGCCTACCTGTATAATACCCGTATGATACCTGTGTGATAAAGGACGGAGACAGATTTGATTTTAGAGACGATCAACAGCCCGGCAGACGTGAAATGTCTGTCCGAGGAGCAGACGGCCACGCTGTGCCGGGAGCTGCGGGGCTTTCTGGTGGAGCAGGTATCCCGCACCGGCGGGCACCTGGCATCCAACCTGGGTGTGGTAGAGCTGACGGTGGCGATCCACAGGGTGTTCGACACAGCCACGGACCGGCTGGTGCTGGATGTGGGGCACCAATGCTACGTACACAAAGTACGCCTACGCTGCCGCGCCGCGCCTCAGCGAAAAATCTGAGCCGTTAGGGGGGGCATCTTTTCCGCCCTGCCTTAATAAATCCCCGGCATATGACTTTATTTTCAATTTGTTCACTTTCTTTTGCAGAAACATGATACAATTACCCGTATGCTTTCGAAATAAATTCAACGAAATTCTAATATGTTGATGAGGAGGAGAGCCTCGATGAAGCATATTTTTATCATCAATCCCACGGCGGGCAAGACCGACAGCCGACAAAAGATCTACGACATGGCGGAGTCGCTGCGGCAGAAGCACGGGCTGGACGTGCAGTGCATCCTGACGAAAAAGCAGGGCCACGCCACGGAGCTGGCGAAAAAGCTCTGCGAGACGGGCGAGACGCTGCGGTTTTACGCCTGCGGCGGCGACGGCACCGTCAACGAGGTGGCAAACGGCATCATCGGCTATGACAACGCCGCCATGAGCGTGATCCCCGTGGGCACCGGCAACGACTTCCTGAAAAACTTCGGCGGCGATATGGACAAGTTCCGGGATGCCGAGAACCTGTGGGACGGTCCCCAGTTCCCCATGGACGCCATCGACGTCAATGGCCGGGTGGCCCTGACCATCGC
>OGRF01002127.1_pt1 | contig 11659 bp, 9 predicted proteins | sample 1553381 | NCBI WGS metagenome assembly OGRF01 (sample SAMEA2580060, study PRJEB22360) | human gut metagenome | biome: human gut; feature: human-associated habitat; material: faeces | place: Denmark | collected 2008/2010
CCAGATGAACCGTCTGCGCCAATGCCGTGATGCGCTCCGCCGCCGTGCCGTCGGCCTCGCTGCGCGCGTCGCCCTCAGCCTTGAGCGCCGCGTCGATGCTCGCAAACGCGGCATTGAAGTCCTGCATTTTGATCGGGTCCTCCTTGACCCACTGCGGCAGGTCGAAATTTGTCGTCTTGTCCATGCGCTTTCCCCCAAAATATAATGTTGGAAAAGGCAGCCCACACCCCCCTGCAAACGCGGGAACACTGATGCATGATTTGCCTTTTCATGATACGCCGTATCATGAAGAAACGTTGCACACAACGGCGCAAAAAGCTGCACCGCCTCCGGTATTAGAATTCACGATACAACAAATTGCCGCGTTTTGTGCAGCGATCCCCGTTGTGCGCGGGAACTTTTTCGGCTATCATACGTCTATAGAAGTATCCGAAAGAAATGAGGATTGACCGATGAAGAAGCTCCTTTCCCTCCTGCTCCCCCTCGCGCTCCTGCTCTCCCTGACCGCCTGCGGCGAAAAAAGCGCAGACGAGGCCGCGCGCCAAACGCCGCCAACACTGACGGTGACAAGTGCAAACGCTTGCAGCGTCACCCTCAAAAGCAGCAGCTACGACTGGACCTACACCCAGGGCCTACAGAGCATGACCGCCATTGCCTGCGGCGCGCACCCGCTGGACGAAACCTCCCGTGACATCACGCCTGTACTGGAAATGCCCTTTACAGTGTCGGCCGCCTATTTCTACACCGTAACGCTCGATTTCGGCGATAATTCGCCCGATTCCGTCAGTCTACGCTGCTGGCCGTCCGACGCCTGGGGCAGCACCGGCATGCCGTCCGGGACCGTGACCGCCCAGCGGCAGGATAACGGCACATTCCGCGCAGAACTGCCGCAAAGCGACGGCATTTTCGCCGTCGACGCGCTCTGGGACGGCAGCAGCGCGACCTACACCTTCTGCACGCAGGCGGAGGGGAGCGAAGAGCTCCACCCGGGCGCGGTGCTCAGCATCGGCGAGAGCGAAGACATCCGCAAGATCGACATCTCGTGGCGCAGCGGCGGCGTGAACATCTATACCGCCGAGCAGAGCACGCAGATCAGCGTGAAGGAGGAATCCACCGCGCCGCTCGCCGAGAGCGAGAAGATGGTCTGCGCGATCGACGGCGACACGCTGCGCATCCGCTTCCTCGGCGACGCTTACCGCGGCAGCTACGACGGGGAAAAGCACCTCGACGTGGGACTTCCGAGGGAACTGGTCAGCGCCGGTCACTTTGAGGAGATAAAAGTCGAAACAACGGACGCCTACGCCTACGTGAGCGCCGATGCGCAGAAGATCGAGCTTTCGACGCTCAGAGGCGATGCGCGCGTGATGTGCGCGAACTGCCCGGAGGTGGAGATCGAGACCACGAGCGGCAATGCCGGTGTGGTGGACGGCACGTGGGCAAGGGTCGATATTTCGACGCTCTCCGGCGCGATCGAGCTGGCGGGCGATGCGGAGAGCGCCGAGATCGAAACCGCGAGCGGCAAGGTGGATATCGCCGGCGCGCTCGGCGCGCTGGACTTCGAAAGCGTTAGCGGCAACCTGATTTTGGCTACCGAGCGTGCGCTGCGCCTTGATGCCGAAACGGAGAGCGGCAGCATCTATCTGACCCTTCCCGCGCAGGACGGCTTTACTCTCGACTATGAAACGAAAAGCGGCGCGTTCCGCTCCGCGCTCACCGAGCGCGAAGGAACGCTCATCGCCTGCGGCGACCACGAAGCGTACTACACCGTGCCCGCGCTCGAGGGCGGTGAGATGAGCGAGCTGGAAATTTCGACGGTCAGCGGCACGTTGACGATCGATGCCTCCTCCGGCAGCAACTAAAGCGCAAAAAAAGAGAGCGGCAGCGCCGCTCTCTTTTTTTCGTTATTTCTCGTCGATTGCAAGCCACGTCTGGTCGAAGCCGTAGGGGAGCAGCTCCTTGATGTGCAGGTGCTTTTCCTCGTTGTCCTTGTTCAGGCACACGACCTCCATGTCGGGCCCGAACTCGTAGAGCACCTGACGGCACGCACCGCAGGGGTAGCAGTAGTCGTCGCTGCGCCCAGCGATGACGATGCGCTTGAAGCGCCGGTGCCCCTCGCTCACGGCCTTAAACGCCGCGGTGCGCTCGGCGCAGTTCGTCAGGCCGTAGCTCGAATTTTCGATGTTGCAGCCGGTGAAGACCGCGCCGTCCTCACATTCGAGTGCCGCGCCCACGGGGAAGTGGGAATACGGCACATACGCCATGTCCAGCATGGCGACGGCCTTCGCCTTGAGTTCTTCTAACGTTGCCATAATAACGCCTCCTCACCAGTCTACGCCAAGATCGGGACGGACTTGCGTATCCATGATGTCCTCGGCGTTATAGAATTGCAGATAGCGGCTGCGCGAGTGGCGCAGCGTGGTGCCGTCCGGATGCAGACGGTCGCAGATGACGGCGGAAATGTCGGGCTTCACATAGCTGAACGAACTCGTGCCGACGCTCGCGAAGATGCGGAAGCCCTGGCTTTGCAGGTACTGGAAGCGCTCGCCGGTCTGGTGCCAGTCGTCACCGTCGGGACGGCCGCCGTGCGGATAGAACAAAATCTGCGTGGGGCCGACGAGCGAGCCGACCTCGTCCGCCCAGCGCTCGGTGTCGTTGATGACGGTCTGGAGCGGCTTGGTGTCGAGGCGGATGTGGCCCCAGGTGTGGCTGCCGAACGTCCAACCCGTTTCCTTGAGCCGCTCGATGACGGGCTTGACCGCCTCGATCTCGCTCGCGCGGTAGGCATCGAACGCGGGGCGGTCGGGCGAATCTGCCGCGATGTCGCGGTCATCCTGCGTGCGATAGCCTAAAATACCCTGATAGCCCGTCAGCGAGAAGATGGCCTTCGCACCGTTCAGCGAAAAGTCGGGGTGCTCGTAGACAAACTGGTCGAGAATGGGGGTCGCGTCGAGTTCCTTGGTCAAAAAGGTCTCATTTGTGTACGGATCGGTGCACTGCGCCCAGATCTCGCCGTCCTCGCCGACGACGAGCTTGCTCGTGAAGCCCTCGTCGAGCATATAGGGGTAGTAGTTCACGTCGTCAAAGCTGATGACGAGCGGCTTTTTGCCCTCGGGCAGCATCAGGGTGTTTCGCACCATGTGCGTGCCGGTCTCGTCCGTCACCTCGCTCCACACGTCCTCCATCGCGACTAAGATGTAGCCCTTGTCGTACACGGACTGCAAAATTTTGTTGTATTCGTCGACCGTCACCATCCAGTCGTCGAGGCCGTAGCGCTGGTCCTGACTGGCATTGCAGTCGTGGAAGGCCCACTGCGGATAGGCGATGATCGGGTGGAAAAAGAGGTGCTCCACCACCTGATCCGGCCCCCAGGCCTGCGTGAGCTGGTCCTCAGACCAGTAGTTGCGCACGGCGTCGTAGGGGTCAGTTGTATCGTCAGTATTGTTGTCGGTGTCGCTGCCATTCTCGTCCGTGACGGTCTGATCGTCGCCGTCGGACGGCGTCGTCTTATCGCCGCAGGCGGTCAGCAGCGACAGTACCATCAGCGCGCTGAGCAGCAGTGCAAAAAAGTGTTTCATGTCAAAATCTCCTCTCTCAAAACTGCGCGGTCATTATAGCAGACTTCACTTCTTTTGACTACGCTTTTCGAGCTTTTGTTCCCATTTGTAACTATTTACCACAAATAATTAAAGCGTCACAGCTTTTCGCATCCGCAGACGCGAAATGATTTCGAATCGTTTTTTGGCGCGACATGCGCGTGCCAAAAAACTCTTCTCGCTCCGCGCGTGTCGAAGCCGCCCTTTGGGCGGCAAGGCACGAAGCGGAGTGCAATTCTCAAAAAAGAGGGAGACACGCTGTGTCTCCCTCTTTTTTGAAGAATTAGAAGTCTGCGTTGCCCACGGTGCGGGGATGCAGCTCCACGTCGCGGATGTTGCCGATGCCCGTTAAATACATCACCATGCGCTCGAAGCCGAGGCCGAAGCCCGCGTGACGGCAGGAGCCGTAGCGGCGCAGGTCGCAGTACCACCAGTAGTCCTCGGGATTCATGCCGAGCTCGCGGATGCGCTTTTCGAGCAGCTCGATGCGCTCCTCGCGCTGGCTGCCGCCGATGATCTCGCCGATGCCCGGAACGAGGCAGTCCGCCGCGGCGACGGTCTTGCCGTCGTCGTTGAGGCGCATATAGAACGCCTTGATCTCCTGCGGATAGTCCGTGACGAACACGGGGCGCTTGAAGATCTGCTCGGTGAGGTAACGCTCATGCTCAGTCTGAAGGTCGATGCCCCACTCGACGGGGTAGTCGAACTTCTGGCCGCTCTCCTTTAAGAGCTTGACGGCCTCGGTATACGTCACGCGGCCAAAGTCGGAACTCTCGACGTGCTGGAGACGCTCAAGAAGGCCCTTGTCGACAAAGCTGTTGAAAAATGCAAGATCATCCGGGCAGCGCTCCATCACGCGGCGGATGATATGCTTGACCATCGCCTCCATGACCTCAAGGTCGCCGTCGAGGTCGCAGAACGCCATCTCCGGCTCGATCATCCAGAACTCGGCGGCGTGGCGCGCGGTGTTGGAATTCTCGGCGCGGAACGTGGGGCCGAAGGTGTAAACGTCACCGAACGCCATGGCGAAGTTCTCGGCGTTGAGCTGGCCGGAGACGGTCAGGCTCGTCTTCTTGCCGAAGAAATCCTTGCTGTAATCGACCTTGCCGTCGGGCGTTCTCGGCGGGTTCTCAAGGTCGAGCGTCGTGACCTGGAACATCTCGCCCGCGCCCTCGCAGTCGCTGCCGGTGATGATGGGGGTGTTGACATAGACGAAGCCGCGGCTCTGGAAGAACTCGTGCACGGCGTAGGCCGCCGCGCTTCTCACGCGGAACGCCGCGGAGAAGAGGTTCGTGCGCGGGCGCAGATGCTGAATGGTGCGCAGATATTCGACGCTGTGGCGCTTTTTCTGCAGGGGATAGTCGGGGGAGGACACGCCCTCGACCTCGATCTCTGTTGCCTTGACTTCGAGCGGCTGCTTGGCCTCGGGCGTCAGCACGACGGTGCCGCGCACGATGAGCGCGGCGCCCACGTTCTGCGCAGCGATCTCCTTATAATTAGAAAGAGAATTCGCATCCATCACGACCTGCAAATTGCGGAAGCACGAGCCGTCGTTCAGCTCGATGAATCCGAAGGTCTTCATATCGCGGATGGTCTTCGCCCAGCCGCATACGGTGACGCTTGCGCCGCCGTACTGCTCTTTGTCGGCGAAGAGCGCGGCAATTCTCACTCGTTCCATAATAATTTTCCTTCCTTTTGTGGGTTTTCACGGGATAATAGAGGTATTATATGCCACTTCCCGTGCAAATTCAAGCCCCGCTTTGTATTGACTTTTGACAAGTTGTATGTTATGATGCAATCTTACCTCAAAAGGTAAACGTGAAACTTTCACCTATTACTTTACAGGAGGATTTTAACTATGAACAAGTATCTGGATATCGCCCCCGAGGTTGCCGAGGCCCTTGCCGCCGGTAAGCCCGTCGTGGCGCTCGAATCCACCATCATTTCCCACGGCATGCCCTATCCCCAGAACGTGGAGACCGCCCTCAAGGTTGAGAGCATCATCCGCGAATGCGGCGCGGTCCCCGCGACCATCGCCATCATCGGCGGCCGCCTGAAGGCGGGCCTTTCCAAGGAAGAGATCGACTACCTCGGCCGCACCGGCGCGGGCATCCCGAAGGCTTCCCGCCGCGACCTGCCCGTGCTCGTCGCGCAGGGCAAGGACGGCGCTTGCACCGACACCACCACGATGATGATCGCCGACATGGCGGGCATCCGCGTGTTCGCCACCGGCGGCATCGGCGGCGTGCACCGCGGCGCCGAGACGACCATGGACATTTCCGCCGACCTCGAGGAGCTGGCGCAGACGCCGGTCATGGTCGTGTGCGCGGGCGCGAAGTCCATCCTCGACCTCGGTCTGACGCTCGAATATCTCGAGACCCACGGCGTGACCGTCATCGGCTACGGCACGAGCGAGCTGCCTGCGTTCTACACGCGCAAGTCCGGCTTTGGCGTCGACTACGAGCTCGACACGCCCGAGCAGCTGGCCAAGGCGTTCCACGTCAAGCGCGAGCTGGGTCTGCGCGGCGGCTTACTCGTCACGAACCCGATTCCCGAAGAGTACTCCATGGACAAGGAAGTCATCGACAAGGCCATTGCCGAGGCCGTCGAGGACGCGAAGAAGGACGGCATCCACGGCAAGGCCACGACGCCGTATCTGCTCGCCAAGATCAAGGACCTGACCGGCGGCGACAGCCTGGATTCCAACATCCAGCTCGTGTTCAACAACGCGCGCCTCGGCGCGGCGGCGGCTGTGGAGCTCAGCAAGCTCGAAAAGTGAGATACTTTGTCATCTATCTCGCCGCGATCAATATTCTGACGTTCTGTGTCTACGGCGCAGACAAGCGCCGCGCCAAGATATCGGGCGCGCGGCGCGTGCCCGAAAAGACCTTATTTGCACTCGCGCTGCTGCTCGGCAGCGCGGGTGCTCTTTTCGCAATGAGGGTCTTTCACCACAAGACGCGGCACTGGTACTTCCGGTTCGGCATTCCCGCGATCTTACTCGCGCAGATCGCTCTGGGGGTGTTCGTGTATGTGCGGTTTTTCGCGGCGTAAAAAATTTTTGGGAAATTTTCGGGTTTTGTGAAACAAAACAGACGTTTCTTGCGTCTAATTAAGGAAGCAAAGGGAAACTGGGCGAAGAGGGAAGATAAAGAATTTATGAATTTTCCATTTTCCTGTTCCCTTATTTCCCGCGGCATGGTAAAATGCCATGTATGAGAAAGGCTCTGTGCGCGCGGAGCCGACAACAACAAACACGAAAGGATGAAGATCACATGAAAAAATTTCTCTCCTTGCTATTGGCTCTGACCATGGTGTTGAGCCTCGTCGTCGTGCCTGCAAGGGCGGCTGATGGTGATGAGGCCACAATTCCAGCCGTATTTTCAAGTATTGTACGCGGAGCAAGTACTTCTGTGCCGGTTACAGCTCCTACTACTGAAGGGCATTCTATTAAACTCGGCTCTGGAAGTTGGCGCAGCAACGACACCTCTATTGTCACGGTTGTTGGTAACGATAGTGGTGCTACAGTTACCGGCGTTAAAGCAGGTACGACTAAAGTTGTATTCAGCTATACGCTTGTAACTACTGGTGACAACTCGACTACAACAGAAGAGGCCAAAACCGCAGAGGTTTCCATTACGGTTACGGATAGCATTGTCCCGTCTGATGTTGCATCTGTCACCTTTAATGGCCGTACTTACAATAACACCAACAGCGGATGCACGGTGTATTACCTTTCTTCTGAAATTAGTAAACTGGGCACAAAAGACGGCAACTGGTCTATTACCTCTTCTACGGTCACTTTAACGAGCGTTTCTTACAATGAGCAGAGCCACAAGGCAACGCTTAGCCTGTCTAAAGCTCAGGGTGAGGGTCAACAGCCGCTTACCGGCAGTCTTGAGGTTACCTGCACACAGGCTACTGTTCCTAACGATAAGATTACCGTTAGAACTACTGCTGATTCCGATGGAAAGTACCGCGCTGGCACGGAGTTAACCCTTTCTGTTCCCGACAGCAGCAACAAGAATAGCCAGAACGTCCGTTACGTTTGGAGCGCAACCAAGGATGGCACGGCGCTCCCCTCTGTGACGGTTTCCAGTGCAAACAAATGGACGCCGAGCGCAGCGGGCAAGTACATCCTTACCCGCACCGTGTATGAGGGAACTGCTGAAAAAGCAAACGAAGTAGGCACGCAGACGTCTAACGCGATTGAAGTTAAGGAAGATAATTATAAAACTACCGTTACTGCACCCCTCACTTCTTTAAGCGTAGCGGCTAATTCAACAGCAATTCCGTATTCGTTTGTCTTTAAAGACTACCGCAGTTCGACTGCCGGTGTCATTGTTCCTTTAGACAGCACAAGTGTTACATGGAGCGTTTCCGGTGGAAATGCCAAGTTCCAAAACAACAGTACCACCTATACTGCTCCGGGAACAACACTTGGAACAGCTAATGCGATTCTCACTCCCGGCACGACGGCCGCGGCCAATATTACGGTCACAGCAACGTTCACTTATCAGAACAAGACCTATACAGTTAGCTTCCCCAACCTCAGCATTATCAGCCTGACGGCTAAGCTGAACGCGACTTATTATGGCGCCGGCAGCAACTATACCAGTTCCTCTCTGGCGTACTATGCAGATTCCGCCATTAAGAGCTATTCCTATGCGCAGCTCGCTAGCGGAGAGTCTGTCTCGTCTGTGCTGATCGATACCATCGGTATGAACAGCAACGGTCTCGGCCAGTTCAGCAACGTCAGTTCTGCATCGATCACCTTTACCCCGTATGTCAACAGCTTCGGCAAGGCTACCTTTACCGGCACGGCTGTGACCAACAAGAACAACCGCTTTGCGATCACATTCTCGATTCCCGTTACGCCCGTGCCCGTGAACAGCTTCGACAGCCAGACTGCCGAGCCGATCAGCACCAGTTCTGTCAACACGAGCTATAAGGTGTCTGCTCCCTCCGGCTACACCAAGTTCTATGTTCTCGGCAACAGCAGCAATCTGAGCACCAATCAGACGATTGATTATTCTCAGTACAGCGCAGCGCAGCTGAACAGCATGGGCTACACCAGTAGCACGCTGCCTAGCACCTATTTCGGCACGAGCGGCCAGTGCACGCTGTATGTCATCGCTTGGAATGACTCTACCAGTTACACGAGCTACAGCAGATATTACTGTGGCCCGATGACCGTTACCCAGACCAACTACAACATTCAGTACAACGGTGTGGCCGGTGAGACTGTCCAGTTCGCGCAGAGCGACTTCAACGACTTCATGAACAAGGTCGCTGAGGCCCGCGGCGACGCCAGCAAGACCAAGTCCTATCCCTATGTCACCTTCGATTATGTGACCTTCTCCCTGCCCACCACCGCGCAGGGCACGCTGTACTATGGCGGCACCGCCATGTCCACCAGCAATTCCTCCGGCGCGTTCAACCGCAATACCAAGGTCACCAACCTCGATAGCGTGACGTTCGTCCCCAACGCCAAGTCCACCGCGAAGACCATCACGCTGAACTTCACCCTGTACGCGACCCGCTATTCCAGCTCCTCCACGAGCCGCGGCACGACCGTGAGCTACTCCGGCAGCGTCGTCGTCAACCTCGTGCGCGAGGACATCAAGTACACCGTCTCTCAGGGCGACAGCGTCCGCTTCGACGAGAGCGACTTCCTCAGCTACCTGCGCTCCACCAAGGGCTACAGCAGCAACTACACCATCGACTACGTGACCTTTGACCAGAGCGCCGTCTCCGCCGTCAACGAGGGCTCGCTCTACACCTACTACAACGGCTACAACTACGGCGGCTCCATCAAGACGACTGACAAGTTCTACTACAGCGCCACCGCCAGCCAGAACGCGCTCAGCGACGTCGCGTTCCTTGCCAGCCGCTACGCCAAGACCGGCGAGACCGTCTACATCCCGTTCACCATCTACGCCCGCTACGGCACGACCGGCACCGGCACCCGCCAGCTCACCGGCACCGTGGCCATCAAGATCGGCCAGACGATGAACTTCATCGACGTCAAGACCACCGACTACTTCTACAACTCCGTCAAGTGGGCCGTGAACAAGGGTGTGACCACCGGTACGTCCAGCACGACCTTCTCCCCGTACAACCCCTGCAAGCGTGCCGAGATCGTGACGTTCCTGTGGCGTGCCGCCGGCAGCCCGGAGCCGACCACCACCCGCAACCCGTTCCGTGATGTCAACGCCGTCACGCACTCGAGCTACTACAAGGCCATCCTGTGGGCCAGCCAGAAGGGTATCGCAGCCGGCACCAGCACCACGACCTTCTCCCCCGATCAGGTCTGCACCCGTGCCCAGATCGTGACCTTCCTGTACCGCTACGCGGGCAAGCCCAGCGGCTATTACTCCAACCCGTTCAAGGATGTCAGCGCCACGAACGAGGCGAGCTACTACAACGCCATCCTGTGGGCCTCCGGTAAGGGCATCACCACCGGCAGCAGCCCCACGACGTTCTCCCCCTACGCCTCCTGCAACCGCGCCGAGGCCGTGACGTTCCTGTATCGTTACACCAACGGACTTTAATGCTTAAAACGAAAGCCCCGCTCAGCGGGGCTTTCGTTTTAGCTTTTTGCGCTCCGCGGCAGCGCACGCGCCGTAGGCGCGCACGTTTGCGGAGCGAGAAGTGTAAATCCTGACGCACACGCCCCAGGGCGGCTTCTCTTGCCGCTTTGCGGCAATTCACCTTCGGTCGCGGCGGAAAATGATTTGAATTTATTTCGCCGCGGAGCGGCGAAACTCTGCGAGGCGTTGTTGGGGGCGCGGCCCCCCTTGCCCCCCTGTAAGGCGACTGACGGGGGCGGGCGGTTTGCGTTTACTCTTTTCCATTCTGTAAACTTTTGTTCAAACGCCTTTACGGGGGTCAAAAAAGCGTGTAGAATGGCAGCATCAAGATTTTAGGAGTGTTTTTTGTGAACAAATTCCGCGATGCCCTTTACCGCTTTATGTATGGCCGCAACGGCGTAGATGCGCTGAACTGGGCGCTCGTGATCCTTGAGCTGGTCGTGAGCATTCTGAGCTCAATCATCCGCGTGCAGGGCGTGTCGCAGGCGCTGTACTTTGTGTCGATGGTGCTGATGTTCATCGTACTCATCCGCATTTTTTCGCGCAATCTCGCGCGCCGTCAGGCCGAAAACGCGAAGTTTCTGACCTGGTGGACGCCGAAGGCGAACGCCATTCGCGGCGCGAAGGCACGCCGCGCCGACAAGGCGCACAAATACGTCCGCTGCTCCTGCGGCGCGTACTGCCGCGTGCCGAAAAACATCGGCAAGGTCGAGCTCACGTGCCCGAAGTGCGGCAAGAAAAGAGTCGTGAAAACGTGAAAGAAAAAATCCGTCCCGCGGGACGGATTTTTTTGTAAGAAAACCGGTTTTCCGCCGTCCTATAGACAGAAAGGGGGTGAGGGCGCTGCCGAATTTTGAAGAGGTGTACGCCGTGTACTTCGACGATGTGTACCGGTATCTGCTTTCGCTGTCCGGGAGCGAGAGTACCGCCGAGGAGCTGACGAGTGAGACGTTTTTCCGTGCGATGGACGCCCTCGACCGCTTTCGGGGCGAGTGCAGCGTGCGCGTCTGGCTGTGCCAGATCGCGAAGAATCTCTATTATTCGCAGCTGCGGCGCGAGAAGCGGCTTGCCCCGCTCGAAGACTGCCGGATCGCCGAGGAGAGCCACGAGGAGGAGTTAGAAGATCACAGCGAGGCCGCACGCATCCAGGAATTGCTGCACGCGCTCAGAGAGCCGTACAAGGAGGTCTTCATGTGGCGCGTGTACGGTGAGAAGAGCTTCCGCGACATCGGCGCGCTCTTCGGCAAGACGGAAAACTGGGCATGCGTGACGTATCACCGCGCCAAGCGCATGATCCGCGAGGGATTGGAGGACGACTGAAATGGACAAAACTTGCAGCATCGTGCAGGACCTTCTGCCGCTCTATGAGGAAGACATGCTGCGCGAGGAGACGAAGGAATTTGTGGACGGGCATTTAGCGCAGTGCGCGGCCTGCCGCGCCGAGCTCGACGCGCTGAAGGCGGACGTGACGCC
>OGRF01002137.1_pt1 | contig 11615 bp, 5 predicted proteins | sample 1553381 | NCBI WGS metagenome assembly OGRF01 (sample SAMEA2580060, study PRJEB22360) | human gut metagenome | biome: human gut; feature: human-associated habitat; material: faeces | place: Denmark | collected 2008/2010
AGTGCCAGTGTCCGTTCCAGCACGGGTTTCAGTTCTTCCTCTTTTTTATAGCGGCGCTGGGTGACGAGTAATATCTCGTTCATATATCCCCAGGTGATGATGGAGGGATGGTTATAGTGCTGGCGTATCATTTCTCGCAGGTTATTCTCGCAGTTTTCTGCGTAACCGGGAGTGTCGGGCACGATGTCGATGATGGGTATTTCTTCCCAGGCCAGCATGCCGAGTTTGTCGCACATTTCCAACAGAGCGTCATCTTGCGGATAGTGGGAAATGCGGATGAAGTTGGCGCCCATCTCTTTCATCAACTTCATGTCACGACGGTGCATTTCGTCTGTCAGGGCAACTCCGATGGGCTTTTGGTCCTGATGACGGCAAATGCCGCGTAACTTATAGGGCTTTCCGTTGAGCGAGAAGCCTGCCTTGCCATCGAAACTAAACCAGCGGAAGCCTGTATGGTGATTACTGTGGTCGAGGATGGCTTTTGTTTTTTTATCGCGCAGAATGCTTTCTACTCTGTAGAGATGAGGTGTCTCGGGTGTCCATAATCGGGGGGACAGGATAGGAGCGGTTTCGGTGCGGAAAGAGTATAATTCTCCACCTTTTATCTGGATAGACTGTTTCTGGGTCTGGGCAATACTTCCGTCGGGATTGTATACGGTATGTTCCAGTTCAAGAGATGCTTTCTGTGCTGCATCGTTCTTTATCTCTCCGCGAATAAGTATCGTGCCTTTCTCTTCGGATACTTGCGGGGTACTGATAAATATTCCTTCCGAACCATAGTTCGTCAAATGGAAATGTTGTTTGGGTACGGCTGTAAGCCATACATCCCGGTAGATACCGCCGAAGAATGTAAAGTCGGCAGAGATGGGGGGAATATCCTGTCGGGCGTTATCTACATGTATAGCGAGGGAATTAGGAGCGTCAAATGAACAGAATGGAGTGATATCGAATGTGCAGGCAGTATATCCACCGTTATGCTCACCTATTTTCCGTCCATTCATGTAGATGGCAGCGGCCTTACTGGCTGCATCCAGTTTCAGGAATACCTGTTTGGTTTGCCAATTTTGCGGCAATGTCAGTGTACGGCGATACCAGCCTGTTCCCTGGTAATACTTTTTTTCTGTATATGCATCCGTATTCCATGTGTGCGGGAGATGTATGCTGTTCCACGCACTGTCATCATAGGTTGCTGAGGAGGCAGCTTCGCATTCTCCCTGATGGAACTTCCAACTGTCGTTGATCGTTTTGCTCTCATGTTGTGCGTATGCTTTGGGGAATAGGAACAGAATAGCGGGTATCAGGATCAGGTATGTCCCGATTCGATATTTTTTCTCTTTGCTCATGGTGTATTTATTGTTGATTTATTAGCTGAAAAAGAAAGGAGGCAGTTACCAGGCCGGTTATGCCAGTTTCTGCCTCCAAACCTTCATTCAATCTTTTTACTTATATCCTTCGAAAACTAATCAAAAAAGCTGTCTTTTTTACCATCCGTAATTTTGTGGAATACGTCCGTTGGCCAGTTCTATCACATTCTGATGGATGGGATAGAGGTAGAGTTTGTCTGTCCATTGTCGGTTTTCCAGTTTCGTACGCGTATAGTAAGAAGTTGGTTCGCCCGGAGTCTTGCTTTTTGAACCCTTCATGTTCATTCCGTAGAAACGTGTCTGGTCGCAACCTATTCTGTCCTTGTCACCGCAGATCATCCAACGACGGATGTCGAAATAACGTTGTCCCTCGCAATAGAGCTCTACGTAGCGTTCGTGCTGTATGGCATCGAACTGCTTGTCGTAATTGCCGATTATGCCGGTCTTGATGCCGTTATCGTTCATGGTTTGATAGCCTGGGATGCCTGCGCGTTCGCGTACCATGTCGATATACTTGATGATGTCCGGATTACTCGGATCAGTTTCATTAAGTGCTTCGGCATAGAACAGATAGAACTCGGCCAGACGATAGATGATGGAAACACGTTTCCAACTCTGAGTATCGCCGCTGGCATGGTTTACGGTACGGTTCTTAAATTTACCCAGCATATACCCGGTTTTCACGTTGTCACCATTGGAAAGGTCGTTTCCGCCACCTGCAGAGAAATCTACGATGTAGTTGGGATTACCGTTCATCCATTTCTTGAACCAGCTTCTTCCCTGATATACGACACTTGCGTAGAAACGCGGTTCACGGTTGGCATACATGTTGGAGATATTCTGGTCTGTCTTTTTGTCTTTATAGTCGGGGTCGTAGCAATGGTTTTCCACAGCGCTGAATCCGGTTTCGTCATAACCGCTGTTGGGGTCATTGATGGCGAGGCCGTTGCCCATGAAGAACATGTCTACGGCATCCTGAGACGGGCCGATGGTACCATAGCATGAGTTCACGTCACGCGGGTTAGTACGTTTCTCCATCTTGTACTGGTCAGAATAACTGTTGTTGGTACTGCACCACAGGATTTCTTCATTGTACACCTGGAAAAGGTTGTATACAGAACGGTCGGGTTGCTCTACTCCGTTTGCCATCACGCGATAGAGAGCGTGGTGTTGCGCTTCAGCGTAGTCTATCAGATCCTTTACTCGGTCTCTGGCAGTTACCCATTTCTGCGGGTCCTTACTCTGCGGGAAGATGTATTCACCTTTAGAGTTCTGCAATTTCTGCAGTCCCTGGTAATATTCGGAACCATCGCCGCCATTGAATAACTTGGAGGCAGCATACATCCACAACTTGGCGCGTAGTGCTTTGGCCACTACGATAGTGGGGCGTACTACTTCATTGGTGTTGAAGTTGTATGTATTGTCTGCGTATGATGTGATGACTGATTCGGGCAATTTTGACTGTGCGGGGTCACATAGGGGAGCCAATATGCCATCAATGTGGTTCACCATTTCGTCTACAGTAGCGCGGTCATAGTCCGTTATGTGCGGTTCGGCGGCGTCGTCTATCTCCGTCACGATGCAGGCAGGGCCGTAAAGCTCGAACATGGAGAAGTAATAATAAGCAATCATGAACCGGCATTCATCTTTCATGCGGGCTATTTCCTCGGCAGTCAGCTTGTTAGTACTGCTGGGGTCGCCTACACCTTGGTCGTGGGCGCGTTCAATGAAGATCATAGCTTGGCGTATGTCTTTGTAGAAGGTAGCCCAACGATGATAATTTCCGCTGGCTGCCGTGAAACCTGCCATCATGACGTCGCGTGAGCTGGCTTTTTCTGAAGCGATTTCACCACAGAGGTTTGACCATGGATTTTTGAAGGCGTTAACTTCTGATCCGGTTTCTGAATATTCCATCAGATTGCGGTAGATGACTCCGTACCAGTTCCGGGTATAGGTTGCATTGTCCCAAACCTGATCGGCTCTCAGGCTGGCGTTGAACTCGCCTGATATGTCAAGATAATCTGAACAAGATGCTGTGCTGAATGCAAGGGCGGCAGAGCCGACGGTTGCGTATAGTAAATTTTTCAGTTTCATATCGTTTATTAATTAGATGTTTAGAATGTAACTTCTGCTCCAAAGGTCCAGGTGCTGGAGATGGGGTATTTGGCGCCTGAGTTTGCATCACCCAGTTCCGGATCCCAATACTTCACGTGATCCCAAGTTTTCAGGTTGGTACCTTGCACGTAAAGGCGCAGGTTGGTGAGGCGCAGTGATTTCAGTTGCTTTTTGTTGAACTGATAACCGAATTCTACGTTCTTCAGGCGGATGAAGCTGGCATCACGATACCACCAGGTACTCGGTTGCAAGTTGTGTGCAAAAGTATTGTTGCGCAAACGGGGGTAGAGTACGTTGTCGTTGTAGGGGTCGGATGCTTTCCAGCGGCTCATAGCTTCCATACGGGCGGAAGAAGCGTCTTTGCCTTGGTTGAACGGCATGAAGTTGGATGCTTTGCTCATCAGGTTGATGGAACAGCCCGTCACGCCTTGGAAGAAGATACCGGCGAAGAATCCTTTCCATTCGGCATTCAGTGAAAGACCGTACACACTGCGCGGGGTCTTGTCCAGATGACCATTACGGTAGGTCTTGTCATCGTCGTTGATAAGTCCGTCCTCGTTTAAGTCGCGGTACTTGATATCACCGGGTGCCACAGCTGCTCCCGGGTCGGCTATGCCGGGTTTCAGTTGGTAGCTTTCGGCACCGCTCACAGGATCAATGGTGATGTTGAAATCATCGGGTGTATAAAGACCGTCGGCGATGTAGAGGTAAGGGGTCCACAATGACATACCCGTGAGATCCTGGTAGCTGTATTTATGTCTGATTTCATCTGTTTCTACAATTTTGTTCTTAGCATACGTGTAGTTTGCACGGAACGTCAGGTTCAAGTTACCCACATGCTGCTTGAAGGTCAGGTTTCCATCCACACCCTTGTTGCTTACGATACCATAGTTCTGGGTTGGGTTGGATTGCAAACCGCTCATCGAAGGAACCGTGTTGCGGGTAATCAGGATGTCTTTACGACGGTTGGAGAAGTAGTCCATGGAGAGATCCAACTGTCCGTTCAGCAGGCCGAGGTCGAAACCGATGTTGGTTTTATCCTCAATCTCCCAGCGCAGGTTGGCGTAGTAGGCGCGGTTTTCGCTCAGTCCGCCGAACCAGTTCTGTGCATTACCATTAGAGATGCCCGAGATACCCAGGTTAAGGCCGCCGGCATCGGTATTCATGGCTTCCTGATATGGGAAACGAGTTTCACCCAACTGGTCGTTACCGGTACGTCCGTAGGATGCACGTAGCTTCAGGGTGCTGATTACTCTCTGCACGGGTTCGAAGAATTTTTCGTGGCTTACGTACCAGGCTCCACCTACAGCTGGGAAGATACCCCAACGGTGTCCCGGAGCGAAGTTCTCACTACCTGTCATACCGAAGCTACCTTCGATGGTGTAACGGTTGTCGTAGGTATAAGAACCACGACCTACAACGCTTTGCTTACGGTAGGGAAGCAGGTTGAGCCCGCTAACATTTTGTTTTTGAGTTTCCTTTTGGTTGTACAGCAGCAAACCTGTAACATCGTGCTTGTCGCTGAAGGTGCGTTTATAGTTGAGGGATGCCTCAATGTATATCTTTTTGTTACCGCCGGCTGAACCGCTTGAGGGGTTACTCAATGCCGAGCCAGCCTCCAGTGACTTGAATATCAAGTTACCGTCGGCATCACGTCCGGTAGCTGTAAAAGTAGCGGGTGACATGGTACGGTTGACATACTGGTTGGAGTTGGCATCGAAACTGACGCTACCTCTTATAGAAAGTCCTTTTGTGATGAAGTCCAGGTCTTGTTCCAGCAGTACCTTGCTTTGGAATGTAGCATCCCAGCTTTTGCTGTATCCACTGAAGTAGAGGAAGTTGTAGGGGTTTTGACGAAGACCTGAATTATCATAGTTAGGATGTTGTGCAGCTGAACCGTCAGAATAGATTTGCGGATAGAGGTGCACAGGTTGCAGTGTCATACCACCGAAGATGTCACCGGCTGTTTTGGAGGGAGCAACACGGTTGATATACTGTCCTGACATATCCACGGACATGCGGGTGGTCTTGCTCAATTCGAAGTCAATGTTGGAACGCAGGTTGTAACGGTCGAAACTGATGTTTGAATCGTAATCGGCATTCTTCTTCTCCTTGTATACACCGTCTTGTGTATAGTAGGCACCCGATACGAAGAAGCGTACGCGGTCGCCGCCACCACGGAAGTTAATGGTGTAACGCTGGCTGCTGGTATGATCGCGTAGCATACTCATCCAGTCTGCATCCGGATATAGATCGGGATCCACGCCACTGCGCCACTTCTCCAGGTCGGCATCGCTCACCGGGGCTGTATAATTGGCACGCGGGTTACCGTTGCTATTCCAATCTGCTTCGTTATACAGGCTCAAGTAGTCGTAAGAACTCATGAGGTTGGGCAGGCGGAGCGGTGTCGAGTAGCCGTATTCTGCCGACATGCTGACAACAGTCTTTTGTGATTTACCACGTTTGGAAGTGATCAATACCACACCGTTGGCACCTTCGGCACCATACACGGCCGTTGCGGCGGCATCTTTCAGGATGGAGAATGTCTCGATTTCGTCCACATCAATGTCGTTCATTTTACGGGGTACACCGTCAACCAGTACCAACGGGTCTGTTCCACCGGCATACGAGCTGATACCACGGATGAAGAATTGTGCGTCATCCCAGCCCGGTTCGCCCGAACGCTGCACGGCAATCAGACCAGACAGCTTACCGGCGATGTTGTTGGTAAGGTTAGCGCTTTTTACACTCAATTGAGCCGGTCCTACGGTTGACATGGAGCTTACTACACTCTCTTTCTTTTGTTTTCCGTAACCCACAACCACTACTTCTTCCGTGGCGATGGCATCCATTTCCATCCGGAGATTAAAAGTGGTTTCGTCAGCTTTCACTTTGTGTTCTATACTGACGAATCCGATATAGCTGAATTCCAGCACTTCGCCGGGAGCTGCTTCGATGGAGTATCGTCCTTCGACATCACTGATAACACCACGATTGGTAGTACCTTGCACTCTGACGGTGGCACCGATGATAGGGTCACCATTAGAATCGGTCAGCAAACCGCTAATGCGTTGTTTCTGTTGCTGTACAGCCTCAATGCTGTTAGCTTCGTCAGCAGCATTGGCACGTAGGATGGCAGGCTGAGCTACCAAACCCAAGGCAAACATAGCTGCTATATAATATCTTTTTTTCATATATCTATACTTAATTGTTTATCTATACTTTAAGAAAGTCTGTCATTCACCCATTTCGTATGAGGGTAGTTCGTTCAAAGCTTTCACCCAAAGCTCGTTCGGGCTGGTGCTGGTTTCTACAGTCATCACCATATATGTGCCGGATGGCCAGGTGGCATTGGCGTTGAAGTTGCCGTCACTGGCATATTTGATATAATTGCCGCCTTCTTTTGCGGTATAGGCTCCGGGACCTTTCCATTCCAGTCCCCATCCCTTCTGTCCGAAGAACTTGAAGTTGACGCCGTTAACATTCTGTCCTACAAGTAGTATCAGTTCATACTTGGTATCGGTGAGCGGAACCAGGTTGAATGCTTTGTCCGGGGTCCAGTTAATATTGTTTTGGGCATATGACGGGAATCCTATCTTATCATTACCAATCACCCACATGGCAGTGGTGTACTTGATGAAGAAGCTTTTTCCAACTGTTCCATCATAATTGCATTCATGCCTTTGTTCAGAGTGAGTTTATACTTGCCGTCTCTTCCGCGGAAATGGAGCAGAGTTTCGTCTTCCTTCACGAGGTCAAACCAAGTGGGGTTCTTCCAATAATTAGCATATTCTTCTTTGACACCGCTGATTTTGATGATGTCATCCTTCTTAAATTCGGTCTCGATGTAGAAAACATTGCCTGACCCATCGAATTCCAGGAACTTATTCTGGGTGTCGAAACGTACACCGAATTTTGGGAATGGGCTACCTTCGAAAGTCAGGGTATTGAATGTGATTTCATACTTGCCGTCTTCACCGTAGCCTGTGTTTTCAAAGCCAATATTTTTGGTGGCATTGAGGGTAATCTTGCCGTTGTCCATACCAAATTTCAGTTCGTTGCCTTGCAAGTAAGGGTTACTTGTTCCATCGGAATAAGCTGGTGCTACGATAGATGCTTCCATATCAAGTGGGAAAGCCTCACGTGCTTTATATTCATATTCTTTACCAGGAACGGGGGTCATGGTGTATTCCTTGCCATTGGCGGTCACCAGTTTCAACGTTTGGTATTTTGGACGTTCTATGGCAACGGTCATTTCCTTACTGTCATTACTGAAACGTTCGTTCTGAATTCGCAGTATAACCTTTGCTTCTCCGTCAGGCGTGTTTTTCTGGTAAGGAGCCAGCACTTTTCCACTGTATTTTCCGTCGGCTTTCAGACTGTAGAAGGCTTCGGATACCATTTCTTCTCCATAATAGAGCTGAATTTTGGCCTGGTTGATTTTCACGCCTCCGCTCTTCACCTCAAAGTCGAAGGTGATACTATCGCCCATGTAAGCTTTTTCAGTGCCTGCAAAGGATACGATAGTCGAGCTGCCATGATCATCGAACTGGTCAATCTCATCTTTGCATGATGTCATACCTATAAGGCTGAGTGCCATCATACCGAGCAAAAATCGATTTCTCATAATCTATAAATTTAAAATTAAAAAAAAGTGATTTATTATGTTTGAATCTCTGTTATTTCCATTTGAAAGAGTTTACCGAGCGCGGCTGCAGAGTGCAGTTTGCCGAATGTTTCTTGCCGGCATCATCGGGGGCGGTAAGTACAATGTTCTTGGCCGAACCGCTTTTGTTGATGATGACAAAGGCGTAACTACCGTCTGTATTCTTGAAGGCACTGTAGGCAATGTCATTGTCTGTGTATCCGCTTGTACCGATTCGTATGGCACCGGGTCTTACCACTGCCGACAGGTGGCAGATCATATAGTAGTGCGAGTTCATATAGATAGTCTTGAGATCACTCATGTTCAGGTCTACGGCCCCGAAGCAGGTTTGACATCCGCCGGGGCGGTTAGGTTGTCCACCATTGTTACTGGGTGTGCTTCCGTTGAAGTCTGTCTCAAGTATCAGGTTCCAGATGGTCACTGCGCTGCAATAGTTGTTGATGGTACCTATACCGATACTTTCCATATTGGAAAGGAGGGTTTTGGTCAGGTCGTGCCCGTTATTCCAAGTGCCGATGGACGATTCTGTGAAGATCAGATCCTTCTCGGGAGCACGTTGGTAGACGTTGAGCAATTCGCTGCGGTTGCCTCCATAGTCATGGTAGGCAGCTCCAGCCAGATACTTAGCGGCTTCGGCATCGTTGTATATCTGGTAGGGGTAACCGTTTTGGTCGCTTTTGTTATCATAATTGTAGTTGTGGTCGTAAGCGTATATTTTGGTGGAAAGTCCAGCAGCCTCGAAAGCAGGACCCAGTACTTTCACAAAATCACGTTGTTCTTTCCATTCCATCACCAGTGAGGCTGAGTTCTTGTTGTTGAGTGGTTCGTTCTGTATGGTGATGGCATTGATGGGAATACCAGCTACCTGAAATGCCTGTATCCACTTCACGAAATAGGTGGCATAGTCAGCATAGTATTCGGGTTTTAGTTGTCCTGCGGTGTATTTCCGATTTTGGTAGACAGGGTATTTCCGGTAGTCTTTCATCCATAAGGGACAAGTCCAGGGTGAACCCAGTATGCGGATGTCCGGGTTGATAGCAATAATTTCCTTTAAGATAGGTATTACGTAATCTGTCTCTTCTGAAGTCAGAGCAAAGTTTTCTATACCCGGTGTGTCACAACAGGTGTATTCTTTCAAGGAGAAGTCGGAACAGCCAATAGCAATGCGTACATAGCTACATCCATAACCTTCAGTCGGCGAATAGGTTCTTTTGAGGAATGCTGTCCGGTCTTCCTGTTTCATTAGTTTTAGGCAGAAAGCTGATGAGCCTGTAAGTGCCGCTCCGAATCCCTGCATAGTTTGGTAGGTCTGCTGTGGATTCAGTAGGATGTTCTTAGGCGACATGCTGGCTTGGGACTCGAATTCCACGGCGGATTCTCTTAAATCATAGGTGCGGGTGTCGGTGGTGGTAAGCATGTAGGCTTGTAGACCGACGGGGGGATCTGGGGTTTCACCGCCGGGTGTTTCGGGGGAGTCTGCTCCATTGTTGTCCGATCCGCATGCACTGCCGTTGACCAGTAGGCCGAATAGGAACACATAAGTGAATAGTCTTTTGTTTTTCATGTTAGTATGACTTAATAGGTTTAACAAAATGGTTTTATCCGCTGCAAATATATGCGTCTGTTGAGGGCGTTTCCTAAAAATACGCTACTTCAAAACTTTCTCATTGATTGGTTTTAACTACATCAGAACTTTCTCTTGGATTAATTAATTTGTTGATAATTAAATATTTATTATGATAATATCGCTACATCTAAAAATAATACTTTTATTTGTAGGTAAAATACCCTATCTTTGTTTTCATAAGAATAAAACGTTAACTGCTATGAAACGAAAAGACTTCCTGTTTTATATTCTTCTTCTTATATCCATTTCTGTAAGTGCCGGGTGGCAACGTCCGGTAGCAAATTATACTCGACATGCTTATAAAGCCGGCAATCAGAATTGGAGTATTCAGCAGCATGATAATGGCTGGATATATGTAGCTAACAACAAAGGCTTATTGGAATTTGACGGTGTGGAGTGGAATACATATCCGATTCATAATGCCAAAACACGTGCTGTGAAAGTGGGACATGACGGACGGATTTATATCGGTGGAATGGAGCAATTTGGCTATTTTACTCCAAATCGTCTTGGTGGGTTGGAGTATACTTGTCTTTCTGATAGTTTATCTCCGAATGTGAATGTCGGAGTCATCTGGAATATCTTATTAGACGGAGACCGGGTATATTTCCAATCGGACCGTCGTTTTTTTTATTGGGAAGAGGGGGCTGTGAAGAAAATAGATTATTCTTCAGAGATTTATACTTCGTTTGTTTTGCGTGACCAACTATATATCACTTCTGCTGAAGGATTGTTAATGTTGAACGGAACAGAATTTAGATCCGTTCTTGGTCCCTTGGGGATAGGAGCGACAGTCAAAGTCGGTGGATTGTTACCTCATCAGGACAGTTTGTTGATGGTAACCCGGGATAACGGATTGTTTATTTACGATGGTACTGTTCTTAAGAAATACAATACCGTAGCCGAGGATTTTTGCCGTAAAAATAGAGTTTTCTGTGCTGCATTGCAAGATTCGTTGTTGGCGTTGGGTACTATTCAGGGTGGGGTTTGTCTTTTAAATCTGAAGACGAATGAAATGGAGATCATATCTACGGAAAATGGCTTGCAGAACAAAACGGTGTTGAGTATGCTGTTTGACAAGACTGGCAACCTGTGGCTGGGATTGGATAATGGGATTGACTGCATTCATCTGAAAGCAAGGCTTGCTTCACTCTATGGAGGTAAACCTGTGATTGGTTCGGGATATGCATCTTGTAGTTATCAGGGTAAGTACTATTTCGCAACGAATCAGGGGTTGTATCGCTCCACTCTCCCGGGACAGTTAAACCAAAGAAACCCCATAGACTTTGTACCGGGTACTGGCGGTCAGATGTGGTCACTTCATCAATGTGACGATAAGTTGTTCTGTTGTTCGGATAATGGTATCTTCATTATAGATGGAGATCGTATGGAACATCTCAATAATCCCAAAGGGGTATGGGGAATTGTATCGGTGGATGGCCGTAAGGATGTGTTGATTGCAGGTACTTATAGTGGACTGTATTTGCTCATGAAGAGAGGGGCGGGTTGGAAAGTAGAAAGCTATATAGAGGGTTTTACCCGTTCGTGCAAAGATATGTTGATGGAAGATTCGACTCATATATTGTGGGTCGGAAATAAAGAAAATGGGATTTGCCGTTTGACTTTGGCAGATGATTTGCGAAAGGTGGAAAAGATGAAAGACTATAATAACACCATCTTTCCTCGTGGGTATGATGCTTGTTTGTTACGGGTGAAAGATGAAGTGACTATCGCCTCCCATTATGGTCTGTGGCAGTATAATCAGAGTCGTGATACGCTGGAAGCATGTATTTGGCTGGAGCAGTTATTAGAAGGAAAGGCAGCATATACCTATATGAAGATA
>OGRF01002149.1_pt1 | contig 11590 bp, 9 predicted proteins | sample 1553381 | NCBI WGS metagenome assembly OGRF01 (sample SAMEA2580060, study PRJEB22360) | human gut metagenome | biome: human gut; feature: human-associated habitat; material: faeces | place: Denmark | collected 2008/2010
GTGTGAGTAGCCTTTTTTATATGTATACGAATAACTTTAAAATTATTCAGCTGATTCAGCTTTTGGTTCTTCAGCCTTAGGAGCTTCAGTTGCAGGAGCTTCAACAGCAGCAGGAGCAGCTTCAGCATCAGCAGCAGTCTCCGGAGCTTCTTTGAAAGTCTTTCGTGCTTTGGCTACAGTGGTATCCTTGGGAACTACAGCGGTGATCATAAGCATGGCACAACAAAACAGTGCGGTAACCCCGGCAATTCTTAATTCATCTTTGTATCTCATAATAATAAATCCTCTTTTTTATTAAATGTAGTTTGATTTTTTATAAGTATAACATGTTCTGAGAGAAATTTGTATTTTGAATTATAAAAAAAGGTGTTATACTAAAATAAATGGATAAGATTTATGTAGTATTCTGGACACAGGGTGGTAACACCCAGGCTATGGCAGAGGCCATCGGAGAGGGTATCCGGGAAGCCGGGAAGGAAGCGGAGGTAGTATTTGTGACCGGCGCCAACCTTGACGAACTAAAGGCTGCTCCCAAGTTTGCACTGGGCTGTCCCGCGATGGGAGCGGAAGTCCTGGAGGAATCCGAGATGGAGCCTTTTGTATGTGATGTGGAAGGCTTTGCTTCCGGCAAAAAGATCGCACTGTTCGGTTCCTATGGCTGGGGAGACGGTGAGTGGATGAGAGACTGGACCACCCGTATGGAAGCAGCAGGAGCTACTGTGTTGAACGGTGAGGGCCTGATCTGCCATGAGACACCGGACGAGGATGGCCTGTCAGAGTGTAGAGAACTTGGCAAACAGCTGGCAAACGCATAAGGTATCTGAAAGCAAATAAGACAACATAACAAAAAGATTCATTCCCCGGGTGGAGAGTGAATCTTTTTGCTATATGTAGGTGCTATGCTTTTTTGCTGCCACTTAAATAATAGCGTTCCTGTGCCACGGTCTCGGGAACCGGAATATTACCGTTTTGCAGCTTTCGGGTCAGAACATCCAGATGATGTAAGCCTTGGGCTACCTTGATCTTACGGCGATCCAGAAGATCGGCATACAACGGGTTCTGAGCCAGCGTATTGCAAATATCCTCCGGGAACGGGCAGTAGGTGAACATGATCTGACGGGCTACTTTGTTCAGTCTAGGGGATCCGGCACCTTCGAAGAGCACCCAGATCATATAATCCCTTACGAACATTTCCTTGAAACTGTTCTTGGCACGCTGCAGGCTGGATTTTACCTTTTCCTTGGCCTCTGTACTCAGATCATGGTTCTTGCGGTAGAACTGGATATAATCGAAATATTCACTGGTCAGGGAACTGATGGAGACATCGTTCCAGCGGTTACCCTGGACTCTCTTGCACAGCTCCCAACGGAATTCACCGGTCAGGTGGGTGAAGGTCGTCTTCAGATCCTCCAGATGGAAAATGGAGAAGACCATACGACCGGGGCTGTTACGGCGCTTGCCCTCAATTTCCTGCCACATGACACCGCGGATACCGACGTTGGGCATCAGGATGATGTCCGGCAGATATTCCAGATGAATTGTCTCCTTACCCATGACATCTATGTGCTCCATATCCAGACTTTCTCTATAGAATGCCGTGTAATCTACCCGGCGGATCTCCTCGAGAATCTGGGAGACACGGGAAACGGTGACATAGGAGCTTTCCAGATCCTTCAGCACATCATCTGCGCAGAACAGCGGACAGAAAGTAGTGATCCGTCCGAAGGTGATCTTGTTGACCTGAGGGAACATATTCCGGAGCTCGTAATTGACCTTGGCCATGGGATTGTTCTCCAATGCCTTGAGCTCTGCATCCGTAATATTGCCACCGACCTTTTGTTTGTGAATATAATCGGAATAATCCTGGTCAAATTCGTTCCGGCTGGGAGATTTCTTCCCGCGGAAGATGGCCATCAGCCAGTCATAAAAGGTATAGACACCGATATCGCTGTGATCCGACATGGCTTCTGCCATGCGGTACAGGGTGACTGCATTTTTCAGACCGGCCAGCTCCTCATCCACATAACCGAAATACAGAAACATTTTGACCGGCATGGGAATGTTCGGCTGTTCCAGCGTCTGGGTGAACAGGAGGGAGTAGAGCAGATAAAATTCTTCGGTCAGCTGTCTGCGTAAAAGAGCGACATCCTGATCCTGGGAAGCCCGGTCGGACAGCAGCTTGTAAGCGTGGACATGCTGACGGAAGCTGGTCACGGTATCCAGATCCGAACCGGCATAATCCAGAATAGTGTTCAGCGATCCGGCAAGCTTGCCAAGGATCTCGGAATCTCCGGAAGAACCTGCCTCAGCGGAATCATTGGATTCCATGAGATTCAGGCTGCTCTGGAAGGTCTGGGATCTGGAGGCAAACAGTTCCTGATCGATGAAGGACAGATCGCCGGCCTTAGAAAGCATACGGTGAATGCGGTCGTAGACCGCCTTGCTGTCTTCATTATCCTGTCCCAGTTTATAGAACAAAGAAGTATAAAAATCAAAAAGATCATTGCCGGATTCCCGGAAATAGAAGGAACCGACCTGCTGCAGATAGTGGAACTGTTCCTCCAGGCTCTGGTAAGTACGGCGGAAGTCCAGACTTCCCTTACGCAGCATACCAATGGACAGATCCGACTCCTGTACCAGGATCCGGTAATTGTCCGAAGCCAGGATCCTGCTTAAGCCCATGTAATAGCCGTTCAGCCAGATGTCCGGTGAATCATCCCCAAGAAAAGCATTCAGCTCATCGAAATGTTCCAGGGATCTCGCCTGCAGACGGTAACGGCTACACAGTGTATTGTAGGTGGCAATATCATCTGTCAGAGTACGATACAGCTCACTGCAGTTCAATTCCGAAATGGAACTGCGGTTCAGCAGAATATTGATCTGACGGAAACAGGACAGACAGAACAGACGTGCTACGTCCGGGTGCTTCTGTAGAATATCATTCAGGGAATCCAGACTGGTCAGGGGATACGTCAGGATCGTTGTATCCTCCAACGTGGTATAGCCCAGCAGATGGATCTCGGAGCAGATCTCACAGATACTGATCACGTCTCCCTTTCCCAGAGTATAAGAGCCGCCGGGATATGATACATCTACTTTACCGTTGGTAATCAGATGCAATGCAGTCATGGGCTGCCCATAGCTATATATAGTTTTCCCCTTCTCCAATACGATTCCAGCCATTCCAATACCTCATCTTATCATACAAATATTTAATACACATTATACACCATAATACCAACAATTTTCTACTGTACTTTTGATAGAAATGTGATAAAATAAAACTACATATGTGTCACTTTTACATTGACAGACGAAAAAAGCGATGTTTTCGGTAGAAAACGGTACATGGAAAGGTATATTGGGGTTATGGAACAGAGCAGTGAATACAGAGAGCAGTTGCTGGAATCATATAAGCAGGCAGTGAGGCCGTTACTTCCCTACCTGCCCTGGCTGGAGCAGAGCGCCGGCAAGAGAGCCAGCTCTATCTACAGCGGACAGGATATCGGAATGAATTCCGTGTCTTTTCCGGTATATGACGGGACTCTCCTGAATTTCGTCAGGGAAGCGACGAAAAGTCCCCTGATGGATCGCAACTATGCCTATGTATACACAAGACACCGGATCCGCACTCATCAGGAGGAGCGGGATATTATTCGGAAAGCAGGATGGAAGGAATGGGATATCCTCAGAGGAATCCTGTCAAAATATGTCTTAGGCGGCAGAACAAAGGGAAATCTGTGGAGCGAGGCGGTATCGGAGCAGATCTTTTATCTGGTACTGAAACAGATGCAGGAGATCATTGAATTCTGGGATAAGACACCGGCGAACGGAAAGCTTTGAGTGGGGAAAGGCAGGATAGATCCATGGGAGAAAAATCAGTACAGAAAAAGCGATATATCGTAGAGAAAGCCAGAGAAGTATTTGTGGAGAAGGGCTTCAAAAAAGTAACGATGAAGGATATTGTAGAGGCCTGCGACATCAGCCGTGGCGGACTCTATTTATATTTTGAGAATACCAGTCAGATTTTCATGGAAGTGCTGCGCATGGAGAGTGAGGAGGCGGATGACGTATTTTCCGACAGTATTACGGAGGATGCTACCGCAGCGGATATCCTGCTTCTGTTTTTAAAGGAGCAGAAGAAAGAGCTTCTGCGCAAGAAGAATACACTGACGCAGGCTACCTATGAATTCTATTTTGAAAACGAACTGCCCAAGAGAGACAATATTTTAAAAAAGCAGTTTGATTCCGCAGTGAAGATCATTGAAAAACTGATCGAGGCAGGTGTGGATAACGGAGAGTTTATCTGCGAGGACTGTGAGGGAACTGCGAGAAATATTATGTTTGTGCTGGAAGGACTGAAGATTTCGGCCCAGACCATCGGCGTGACGGCGGAAGCGGTGGATCGTGAGATCCTGTATCTGTTGCGCGGATTGGGTGTAGAAGATTAATAAGACAACGGGTGATGATGCTTCAGGGAAAGTTTCCTGAAGCATTTTCTGTGTAGAAAAGCTGCAAAGAGATAAAGAGAGGGAAAAGGTAAGTATGACAGAAACGATCATCAGCATGGAACTTCCAGCGGGAGGACATCTGGCAATCCGCAGGAACCGGATCCGTCCGGAGGGAGAAGAACGGAATTTATCCAGAATCAGTCTGGTGTCCGGCATCCACGGGGATGAACTGGAGGGACAGTACATCTGTTATGAGACGGCGCGAAGAGTAAAAGATCATCCGGAGTATTTGAAAGGAATCGTAGATATCTATCCGGCATTGAATCCGCTGGGAATCGACATGGCCAGCCGGACGGTGCCGAGACTGGATATGGATATGAACCGTATGTTTCCGGGAGACGCATCGGGGGATATGATGGAGCGGATCACGGCAACTGTGGTGGATTCCCTGATCGGATCCGATATTTGTATCGATCTGCACGCCAGTGATATTTTTGTGCGTGAGATCCCACAGGTACGACTCAGTGAAGATTTTGCGGAGGCACTGCTTCCCTATGCGAAAATGACCAATGCCGACATGATCTGGATGAATGCCACTGCCACGGTGCATGAATCGACGCTGGCCCATTCCATGAATCTGCTGGGAGTTCCCACACTGGTGCTGGAGATGGGACAGGGGCATGACATCCACAGATCCTTCGGTAATCAGATCGTGGACGGTATTTTCCACATCATGAGTGAAATGGGGATCTGGACAGGCCCTGAGCCAAAGGTGCAGGAGCCTGCGATATCCAGTGACGGTGAGGTGGAGTTTATCCGCAGCAAGTCAGACGGTGTGTTCCTGCCGCTGATCGAGCACAACCACTATGTGAAAAAAGGAGATCTGATCGGGGAAGTGGTGGATCCATTTGAAGGGACGGTGAAGCAGCAGATCCGTACCGCAAAAGGAGGGCTGTTGTTTACCCTGAGAGCTTATCCGGTGGTCTATGAAGGAGATCTGCTGGCGCGGATCCTGACGGAGTGAAAAGATTATGTTTGAGAGAGATATTTATACCATACATTCGACCTACAGAGAAGATATGCGCATCAAGGGCTTTCAGTTCGGCAAGGGCGAGAAGTCTGCCTGCATCGTTGGCGCAGCCAGAGGCAATGAGATCCAGCAGATGTATATCTGTTCCCAACTGGTGAAGACACTGCGGGAACTGGAAAACAACGGCTGTATCAGTGCCGGCAAACAGATTCTGGTGATTCCTACCATCAATGCCTATTCCGTGAATATCAGCCGCCGCTTTTTCGGTGTCAAGGAAGCGGATATCAATCGGAGTTTTCCGGGAAATGATTACGGGGAGCCGGCGGACCGTCTGACCAATGCGTTGCTTACGGAGATCCGGGACTACGTTTATGGGATCCAGTTTACGTCCTTTTACAGACCGGGAGAATTCGTGCCCCATGTGCGTATGATGGAGACAGGCTATCAGAATACGTCGTTGGCGAATCTGTTCGGACTTCCTTATGTGGTGGTGCGCAAGCCGGTACCCATTGATACCAAGACACTGAATTATAACTGGCAGGATGAGATGACGGCCGCCTTTTCGGTATACACGAATCAGAATACCCAGATCGATGAGGTGAGTGCAAGACAGGCGGTGGCAGCGGTCTTACGTTTCCTGAAACGTATGGGGCTGATCCGGTACGAGAGTCATTCCGGCTATATCAGTCATGTTATATATGAAAAGGATCTGAGTGATGTACCTGCGAACCGGGCGGGAATTTTCCGGGGAAAAGTACATGCGGGAGACGATGTGCGCTATGGAAATGAGATGGCAGAAATTATAGACCCTTACGATGGAACGGTGAGGGAGAAGATTCTGGCCCCCACGGACGGCATCGTATTTTTCGCCCACACGGAGGCCCTGATCTGCGAGAAGGACATCGCTTACCGGCTGATCCACAGACTGCATGAATGACGAACCGTTCAAAAAGGCAGGTAAAATCTATCTAAATTTGTTGTTTTCTGCTATTGTGGGAAAATATAGTATGTTGTATGATACTATTCAGAACCATGTAAATATAATCATATGTACGTCAAAGGCTCGCATTGTAAGGGCATCTGATGATATTTATATGGTGAGATAACCACATGAGCAAAAAGTAAGCATCGCAAGATGTGGTTTTGCGAATGGGGTTCTGAATAGTGTCGCATAGTATAAAATTTCGGAGGAGAGACATGAGCAACGTAAGACGTATCTATGTAGAGAAAAAGGAACCTTATGCCGTCAAGGCAAAAGAGCTGCACGACGAACTGAAAAATTATCTGGGTATCGATGTGGCAAAGGTTCGTGAGTTTATCCGCTATGATGTGGAGAATATTTCGGATGAGGTGTTTGCAAGAGCCTGCAAGACTGTATTTTCCGAGCCTCCCGTAGATGATCTGTATGAAGAGACCATCGAGATTCCTGCGGATGCAAAAGTATTTTCCGTAGAGTTCCTTCCCGGACAGTTCGATCAGAGAGCGGATTCCGCAGTGCAGTGTGTGAAGTTCTTAAAAGAGGACGAAGAACCTGTGATCCGTACCGCTGTGACTTATATGATCGAAGGACAGGTGTCCGACGAAGAATTTTCCAAGATCAAATCTTACTGTATCAACCCTGTAGATTCCAGAGAGACCGGCATGGAGAAGCCGGATACTCTGATCACGGTGTATGATGATCCCGCTGATGTTGCTGTTTTTGACGGCTTCAGAGATATGGACGAGAGCAGTTTAAAAGCTCTGTATGAATCTCTGGGACTTGCCATGACCTTCAAAGATTTCCTGCATATCCAGAAATATTTCCATGATGATGAGAAGAGAGATCCTTCTATGACGGAGATCCGTGTACTGGATACCTATTGGTCCGATCACTGCCGTCACACCACTTTTTCCACCGAGCTGACCGATGTGGAATTCGGTGAGGGTTATTATCGTTCTCCCTTAGAGACCACTTACCAGAGCTATCTGGATACCAGAGAAGAAATCTTTAAGGGCAGAGAGGACAAGTTCGTCTGCCTGATGGATCTGGCACTGATGGCCATGAGAAAGCTGAAAAAAGACGGCAAACTGGATGACATGGAAGAATCCGATGAGATCAATGCCTGCTCCGTAGTGGTTCCTGTGGAGATGGATTACGGCGACCATAGAGAGACCGAGGAGTGGCTGGTATTTTTCAAAAACGAGACCCACAACCATCCTACAGAGATCGAGCCTTTCGGTGGTGCTGCCACCTGTCTGGGCGGTGCCATCCGTGATCCCCTGTCCGGCCGTGGCTATGTATATCAGGCAATGCGTGTCACCGGTGCTGCGGATCCTACCGTTCCTGTATCCGAGACTTTGCACGGCAAGCTCTCCCAGAAGAAGCTGGTAAGAGGCGCAGCCAGTGGCTATTCCTCTTATGGTAACCAGATTGGTCTGGCTACCGGCTTTGTAAAAGAGATCTATCATCCTTCTTATGTGGCAAAGCGTATGGAGATCGGTGCCGTTATGGGCGCAGCTCCCCGCAGGAATGTTATCCGTGAGACCTCTGATCCCGGCGATATCATCATCCTGTTAGGCGGACGTACTGGACGTGACGGCTGCGGCGGTGCGACCGGATCCTCCAAGGTACATACCGATACTTCCATCGAGACCTGTGGTGCTGAGGTACAGAAGGGTAATGCACCGACCGAGCGTAAGATCCAGAGACTGTTCCGTCGTGAGGAAGTCAGCCGTCTGATCAAAAAATGTAACGACTTTGGTGCCGGCGGTGTCTCCGTTGCCATCGGTGAGCTGGCAGACGGTCTGACCGTAGATCTGGACAAGGTACCCAAGAAATATGCCGGACTGGATGGCACGGAACTGGCAATCTCCGAGTCTCAGGAGCGTATGGCAGTGGTAGTAGATCCTAAGGATGTAGATACTTTTCTGGGCTATGCAAAGGAAGAGAACCTGGAGGCTGTTCCCGTAGCAGTTGTTACTGAGGAACCCAGACTTGTACTGAACTGGAGAGGCAAGCCCATCGTGGATCTGAAGAGAGCTTTCCTGGATACCAACGGTGCCCATCAGGAGACCAAAGTAAAAGTAGATATTCCTTCCGAAGAAGAGAATTATTTTGATAAATGGGCTGTTCCCGCTGTAGGTGAGAAACTGGAAGAGGGCGATGTGAAGGGTGCCTGGGTGGCACTGTTAAATGACCTCAATGTATGTTCCCAGAAGGGTCTGGTAGAGATGTTCGACTCCTCCATTGGTGCCGGCAGTGTATTGATGCCCTACGGTGGAAAATATCAGCTGACTGAGACCCAGACCATGGTAGCCAAACTGCCTGTACTGGAAGGTAAGACCGATACCGTGACCATGATGAGTTACGGCTTCGATCCGTATCTGTCCTCCTGGAGTCCTTACCACGGAGCTGTCTACGCAGTGACAGAGTCCATGGCGAAAATCGTGGCTTCCGGCGGTGATTTCAGCAAGATCCGCTTTACCTTCCAGGAGTACTTCCGCAGAATGACCAGCGATCCTGAGCGTTGGAGCCAGCCTTTCGCAGCACTGTTAGGCGCCTACGATGCACAGATCGGGTTCGGGCTGCCCTCCATCGGTGGTAAGGACAGTATGTCCGGTACTTTCAATGATATTGATGTACCTCCCACACTGGTATCTTTTGCAGTGGACGTGGCAAAATATGGCGATATTATTACTCCGGAACTGAAGACCCCCGGCAATAAGCTGGTACGTTTTTCTATTAATAAAGACGATTTCGACATTCCGATGTATGAGAATGTGGCAGAATTATATGGCAAGATCCACGAACTGACCGAAAATGGTACGATCGTATCCGCTTATGCTCTGGATTCCAAGGGTGTGGCAGCAGCTGTAGCAAAGATGGCCTTCGGTAACAAGCTGGGTGTGAAGATCGACGATGAGGTAACCACAGACGACCTGTTTGACAACGGACTGGGCGATATTCTGGCAGAGATCCCCGCAGACAAGATGGCTGCACTGGAAGAGAAGGAACTGGATTACACCGTGATCGGTATCGTGACCGAGGAGCCTGTATTCGTATATGGTGATGTGAAGATCACCATGGAAGAGGCACTTGTTTCCTGGACTTCCAAGCTGGAGAAGGTATTCCCCACCAAGGCAGTGAAGGGTACCGAGGCAGTGGCAAGCAATGTTTACAAGGCAGACAGTATTTATGTATGCAAGCACAAGATCGCAAAGCCTACCGTATTCATTCCGGTATTCCCCGGAACCAACTGTGAATACGACAGCACCAAGGCATTTGAACGTGCCGGAGCCCATGTGGAGACAAGAGTGTTCCGTAACATGACCGCAGAGGATATCCGCGAATCCGTAGAGGAATTCGAGAAGTCCATTGCACAGGCACAGATCATCATGTTCCCCGGCGGCTTTTCCGCAGGTGATGAGCCTGACGGCAGCGCGAAGTTTTTTGCAACAGCATTCCAGAATGAGAAGCTGAAGGAAGCGGTCATGAAGCTGTTAAATGAGAGAGACGGACTGGCACTGGGTATCTGTAACGGATTCCAGGCTCTGATCAAGCTGGGACTGGTTCCTTACGGCGAAATCACCGGTCAGAAGGAGGATTCACCTACCCTGACCTTCAATACCATCAACCGTCATATCTCCAAGATGGTATACACCAAAGTCGTATCCAACAAGTCTCCCTGGTTACAGGGCGCTACACTGGGTGCTACCTACTGCAATCCCGCATCCCACGGAGAGGGCCGTTTCGTAGCACCGAAAGAGTGGATCGACAAGCTCTTTGCTAACGGACAGGTCGCTACCCAGTACGCTGATCAGAACGGTAATGTATCCATGGATGAGGAATACAATGTCAACGGTTCCTACTGTGCGATCGAGGGTATCACATCCCCCGATGGCAGATGCTTCGGTAAGATGGCACACTCCGAGAGAAGAGATACCGCTGTGGCCATGAACATCTATGGCGAGCAGGATATGAAGATCTTTGAATCCGGAGTTGCTTACTTTAAATAAGATTTCAGATGATATAATATAAGCGTCAAAAGTCTGAACTGCGATTGTGCCTGCCACAAATGAGCACTTTAGACTTATTGATACGCCGAACACCGAAAACGTGATAAAAAAGTTCCAGAAAGTGATATTGACTTTCTGGAACTTTTTTGATGCTGAGATGAAGAAAAAGTAATATCCATCATGTAAGCTTTGCACCAGGAACAGCAGAACGTTTTTCGGAGTTTCAAAGAACAGCGATTTTCTGTCGACAGGATATGACACATTTTGCGAATATGGCTTAAAAAAAAGAGTACAAAAAGCAGAGGATACGCAGAAAAAACGTTCGAAGTATCCATGCGTGTCACAGGTATAAAATGGGTTGAAATAGGTGAAATGCTGTAGTAAAGTTATGGCACGCACGACAAAAATCGAAAAAAGAAACGTGCGGCATGAGGGAGGAGAAAAAGTATGTATATTCAGGAAAAAGGTGCCAATCGTAATATCTGTCAGCAGGTCTGCTGTATCACTTTCGGAGAAACCAGTTCTGGTCCGGTGTTTGGAAATGAAATTGAAAAAAAGCGTTTCCTGGATATGCTCCTGAATGCGATACAGGATCTGAAGATCAATGTATATGCATATTGTGTGCTGGATTATGAGGCCTATATTCTCGCAACGGCAGATGGCAGAAAAAAGATCCGTCTGGCGATGCAGAAAACAAAGCAGCAGTTTCAGGAACATTACAGAAAGAGATTTCCGGAAAGCAAAGAAAAATTTCAGATCGAATATGAATGGCTGAAAGGATATGATATGAAACAGATCATGCAGCTTGGAATAGCATTCCATTTTCTGCCGGCAAGGTACAATTATGTGCAGATGCCGGAAGATTACTGGTGGACCAGCCTGAAAGAATACGAGCTGCGGTATCATTCCGGAATCATAAGACCGGAAATTTTTTTAACCAAACTGGCTGGCAGCCAGAAACAGGCACTTCGAAAGATCAAAGCCCTGCACCGGCAGGCACAGCCAGAAGGGGAGAGACTCTATAGAGATGTTTCTATATATAAAAACGTTTCAGAAAAGAAAAAGTGACGCAAAAATGTGTAAAATGTAGGAAAAAAACAAAAAAACAAAAAAT
>OGRF01002151.1_pt1 | contig 11586 bp, 9 predicted proteins | sample 1553381 | NCBI WGS metagenome assembly OGRF01 (sample SAMEA2580060, study PRJEB22360) | human gut metagenome | biome: human gut; feature: human-associated habitat; material: faeces | place: Denmark | collected 2008/2010
GAACTTGTCCGTTTTGTTGATTATAGATTGCTAAATGTTTGCTTGATATCAGATACATTTTCTCATTGTTTTCACAGAAACTTGTGAAATGGGTTTTATCAGATATTGTTTTTTGCCCAACTATACAAACGCTTTTATCTGTAAAAATCCATTCATCGCCGTCAGCATCTTGTTCGATTCTGGAAATTTTTCTACCGGGTAGGTTGCCGATTTCTGGAGTATAAGGTGTTATGGCGCCCTCATCCTCATTTTCTAACTTTTGTTCGTCTACCCGAAAGGCTCCGTGATCGCATACGATCCAACTGACTCCTTTAGATAAGGCATAGATCTTGCGTACTATATAAGTTTCCCCACTTTTTTGTTCAAAAGGTTGGAGAATATCGATGAATTTTTCCTGATGACTGTCGAATAGATAAACTCGGGCATCGTAAGTCTGACACCAGATGTTATTTTGTTGGTCGGGTACGATTCTTAATATGCGGTTACTTGTTAGTGTACATCCGTCTCCGGGATATGCTTTATAATTTTTGAAGGTATAACCGTCATATCTGTTCAAACCATTCCAGGTGGAGAACCAGATGAACCCCTTGGAGTCCTGTACAATGTCTGAAACGGTTCTTTGTACCAACCCGTTATATAGAGAGAAGTGCTGGATTTGACAAATTGGTTGTGCAAGAAGCATGGTTGGGGTTAACAGTACCATGTAGATTAATAAACGTAAAATCTGTTGTGCTATATTTTCCATTTGGTATTAATTTATAAAACACACAAAGATATAAAAAAATGGCGAATTTCTTAATCTTCTTTAAAATAGATATTGTGAATGTCTTTTTTACTAAATGAAATAATATATTTGTGATATCAAAATGATATCAACTTAATCTATCAGTTATGGAAACAAAAGAATTGAATTTCAAAGGGCTTAAGATGAATGGCTTTTTAGGATTGTTTGTTCATCTTATAGTGTTGCCTGCACTAATTTTGGGGGGCTTTATTACGTGTGTGCCAACGGCAATTGTGGCTGGTATTCTTTGCATAGTCTGGCTGATAATGTTTGCCGGCTATATGCAATTGGAACCGAATGAAGCCCGGGCTATGGTGTTTTTTGGTAAGTACAAAGGTACATTTAAGGAAACAGGTTTCTTTTGGGTGAATCCATTTCTGGATAAAAAGAAGCTTTCTCTTCGTGCACGTAACTTGGATGTGGAACCTATCAAAGTAAATGATAAAATAGGCAATCCTATTCTGATAGGTTTGGTGTTGGTATGGAAACTTAAAGATACCTATAAAGCTATGTTTGAGATTGATTCGCAGACAATGGCTTCATCTGCCCATACGGGGGGAAATGCCAACCAAATTAATATAGGTAATGCGGTTGCCAGCCGTATGAACGCATTTGAGAATTTTGTGAAAATACAAAGTGATGCCGCTTTACGCCAGGTAGCGGGACAATATGCTTATGATGATAACGAAGCGGACACTGAAGAACTGACGCTTCGCTCCGGTGGTGAAGAAATCAATGAACAGTTGGAACAAAAGTTGAACGAACGTCTTGCCATGGCAGGTATGGAAGTTGTGGAAGCACGCATTAACTATCTGGCTTATGCTCCTGAAATTGCTGCGGTAATGCTCCGCCGTCAACAGGCTTCGGCTATCATTACTGCCCGTGAAAAGATTGTTGAGGGAGCTGTTTCTATGGTAAAAATGGCTTTGCACAAACTTTCAGAAGAACAAATTGTTGAACTGGACGAAGAAAAAAAGGCGGCTATGGTCAGCAATTTGCTGGTGGTACTTTGTGCCGATGAGGCAGCACAGCCAATTGTTAATGCGGGTACGTTAAATCATTAATCAAGATAATATGAGCTTTTCTTTTTTATATAAGTGGGCATTGGTGCTTGGCTTATTGCTGGGACATGTAGTGACGGTTTTTGCTCAGGATGCAAATATGGACCGTGCGAAGCATGTGTACGAATTGTTTGTGGCAGATCAGGGGGACAGTATTCATGCTCTCTTGAATAAAAATCTGCAGGAAAAATTATCACCGGAAATTTTTAAGGACATGTTTAAGCAATCGGAAAAGCAGTTCGGAAAACTTCAAGCCAAAGGAGAGTGGAAGCAAGAGAGTGCTGAAGGCATAACACTTTATTATCGCGATCTGAAGTTTGAACGTTACAGTCTCCGTTTTTTGTTGTCTTTCGATGCTGACGGAAGCATGAATACCATTCGTTTGATGCCTGTGCCTGCTGCTTCTACAGCAAAACCGGTAGCTTATAATAAAGAGAAAATGCAGGAACGAGATATAACGGTGGGAGCAGATGACTTTAAATTGCCCGGAACGTTGACGCTGCCTGTAGGAAAGAAAAAGGCTCCTGTCGTAATCCTTGTGCATGGTTCCGGTCCGCAGGATCGTGATGAAACTGTCGGTCCGAATAAACCTTTCCGTGATTTGGCTTGGGGATTGGCGGAACGTGGCATTGCAACGGTTCGTTATGATAAACGTACGAAGGTATATGGTGCAGCGTGTGTGCCGGAAGGGCGGAATATTGATTATGATACGGAAAGTGTAGATGATGCTGTGGCTATTATTGCTTGGGCGAAGGAATTGCCTGAGGTTGATGCGGACAGTGTTTATGTGCTTGGACATAGTTTAGGGGCTACACTTGCTCCTCGCATTGCAGAGCAAGCAGATGGGTTGACAGGAATTATCCTTGTTGCCGCTTTAGCTCGTCCATTTGAAGATGCTATTGTTGAACAAATGACTTATATATCTTCTCTGACTGACTCTTCCGCTAATGCCAAAAAGCAGATTACAGAAATAAAAAAACAAGCTGATAATATAAAGAAACTGGGTACACCGGAATATAATGATAAGATTCCTTTGTTGTTGAATCTTCCTCGTTCTTACTGGGAATTTGCTAACGCCTATAAATCGGTAGAAGTGGCATCTAAACTGGCTCTTCCCATACTTATATTGCAGGGCGAGCGTGATTATCAGGTGACTATGCAAGATTTCGGTTTATGGCGCTTCGGGCTGATGCGTAATAAAAATGCTTTCTTTAAATCTTACCCTAAACTTAATCATATGTTACAAGAAGGTAGTGGTAAAGCTACTCCGTTTGAGTATAACCAGGCGTCGCCTGTAGTCGGATATGTCATGGATGATATTGCATCATTTATTCATAATGGAAACCTGTTATAATACAAATTCAATTGTAAATTGTTAAATAGTAAATAGAATCGTGGCTAAAAAAGAAACTTCAACCAAAAGCTTTGTTCTGCGTGTAGATGCTGCAACTATGGATGCCATTGAAAAGTGGGCAGCCGATGAGTTTCGTAGCACTAACGGACAGCTTCAGTGGATTATCGCTGAGGCATTGCGGAAAAGCGGACGGATGAAGAAAACAAAGAATACTCCTCCGCCTGAAGAACCTGAGTCGTAGTTTGGCGATAAGTTGTTAGTGATAAGTGATTAGTAGTTTGAATTATAATTCATATATTGTTTATGTTAAATCTTGGTCCATATTCAACTAAAGAGTTTCCTAATATCCGGGTATATCCCACTATAATAGATCGTATATTGGAAGGTGTTGCCGTATTGTTGGCAATTGCTGCCTGGGTGTGTGCAATATGGGTGTATACCCATATAGAGGACAAGATTACAGCTAATTTCTCTCTTATGGCTGCCGGATTAGGCACTTTTTGTCTCCTTTTAGTTGGTATTTCTGCTTATCTTCCTATTCGGTGGATACGTTTTCCCGTGCGTATCACAGAACGTAATGTTGCGGTACAATATTTTATGGCAGCCCGTATTGCTCGTATATTGAATGTGTTTCTTACTTTACTTTTCCTAACTCTTGTTTTTAATAAAGTAGAGATGGGATATGGTATTCCGCAAGGTCTATGTAATATGATTACGAGTGCGGTCGTTGGTTTGATGATATTGGCGCTTATAGTCTATTATATATTGGCGTTTAAGTATAAATAGCGGTATTTACAAACATTAATACCTAGTTATGACTATTACCACCTTTCATTATACCTTGTTTTAGGGATTGTGACATCTTCGTAAATGCACTACTTTTGCAACATCAGATTTAATGAATTAGTTAGTCATAATTACGTAACCACTTTTATTAAGGAAAAAGGTTCCCGTCTTCCCCGATGTGATATCGTGAAAGAGCGGGGATTTTTTCATTCAATACCTTGTTTACAAGAAGTTAAGAGTTTGTCAACAAGAAGTTAACTCTTTGTAGACAGGAAGTTAACTTCTTGTAACTATTTGATAATCAGTAGTGTTTTGACTTGTTGGTTAATACAAGTTAATAGGAACGAAGTTGAATTTAAAAGTAAAAGAAGAAAGATTATACCTTTATTGTGTTATGCGGGACATTCATCATTGGAAATGAAAGATAGTGTGAGGCGATGCTCTTTCTTTTTATAGGTTATCTTTAATATCCTGTAGTTCTACCAGTTTGTTTACGATAGCGTAAATGGTCAGACCTGCCGGAGAGTGTATTTGCAGTTTACGAGCGATATTCCGGCGGTGAGTGATGACTGTATGGATAGAAAGATAAAGTTGGTCGGCAATGGCTTTGTTGGTCATGCCTTTCACAACACAGGTAATAATTTCTTTTTCTCGTTGGCTGAGTGTTTCCTGTTCACTCTCTTTTTCTTCTTCTTCGTCAGTGCACAGCAGTTGGTTTATTTTAGTGGCAATGGTGTCCGGATCATCGCATATCGAGAGATGGTCATCGTATTCTTTTAATGAATTGTTGTCGATTACGGAACATACAAGGGCCAGATATTTAGTTTCTACCTTGCCATTTTCTGTCTTGAATGCAGGAAGATCAAACCAGCCGCCAAAAGTAGGGTTGACAATCAGTATATCGGGTGTATGCAAGTGTATGTAACTTTGCAAAGACTCTGGGGAAGAAACCTCTATAGGTACTACATTCAGATTAGGCAGGCGCTTCAATACTGTCGTAAGTCCGCTTCGGATAATGACAGAAGTTTCAGCGACTGCTATCTTTACAGAAACATTATTGTTCATTTTTCAATCTCCTTTCCAGTTGGGCTACAGCAGGAACAAACATATAGTCTTCTACCTGACAGTGTGAAGCAAGGTCATGTTCGCAGTTGAAGATGTCAAAAAGAACAGCATTGAGCTTGTTGTTGTTCTCTTTTTCCGGATAATATTTAATGATGATATTTTTCAGTTCGGTCAGTTTGGATTCAATCTGATTGTGCTTGCTGGCAAAGGTTGCTATATCATAGTTCTCTGCAAGTTTACCTTCGAGCAGTTTTTCGACATAGGTGAACACAGCCTCATTTTCATATTCCATGTGGCGACGTACCTCTTTGGCATATTCATCGAAGAATTTCAGAATGAGATAGGCAATATTATCCGATCCCGAGCAATCGATAGATTCGATGAGCTTACGACGGATAACAGGTAATTTAAAATCGAGAAAGTAAGTGTGCGCCCGTTTCAGGTAATCCATAAGGGCTGAGATGGAAAATACATTTTCATCTCCACTATAGGTATATTGCTCTTCGCTGATGAAATTGGCTACTGCGAGAAAGGTGCGGTAGTCTACGCCTTGTGCCTCACAAACGTCCTTTACACTCTTATCTCCAAATCCCAGGGAGAGGCCGAAGCGGCTCATAACCATTAATAAGGAGTAGTTATCACAGATAAGGTCGCTCATTTTGTCTGTGGCGCGATACTTATGCGGTTCATTCATTGCAGATTATCCTTTCTTTCTTTGTTAGTTCGTGCGCAAAGTAACGGATTTTCCCCGGGAATTGCAATCGCTATATGTAGGTATTTTGTGTTTAGTCTTATTTAACGAGAAAAATTAGTTTGCAAACTAAATATTTTAGTTCTTTGCGAAAAATAAATGAAGAGTTATGAAAGGATTGACTGCAAAAGAAGAGGAAATCATGGGATTTTTCTGGGAGAAAGGTCCGTTGTTTGTGAAGGAGATGCTGGCTTTCTATGAAGAGCCGAAGCCGCATTTTAATACGCTGTCCACAATTGTGAGGGGATTGGAAGATAAGGGTTTCCTGGCACATAAGACTTACGGTAACACGTACCAGTATTATGCTGTGGTGAATAGGGAAGACTTCAGCAAGGGAACGCTGAAGAAAGTGATTAGTAAGTACTTCAATAATTCATATCTCAACGCAGTATCATCGTTGGTAAAGGAGGAAGATATCTCACTGGAAGATTTGAAGCAGCTGATTGCGGAAGTGGAGAGAGGGAAGATATAGTAACTTTAAATATCGAAGATTATGAAAAACATTGCTATAATTTGTTTAGTGTTGGTAGCTGTTTGCACAGGCTTACAGGCGAAGAAGGTGGTGAAAGCTCCTTATTTCATGGCAACGAGTACCAACCAAATAGAATTCCAGAAAGTGATATTAGGGAAAGATACGACATGGATAGAGGCTAAAATATATTCCAGACCGGGTGAAGGAATAAGAATAGACTCAACTGCTGTCGTACAGGTAGGGGAGAAAATGTATGCTTATCTGGGTGGCGATGGATTTTCGAAAGAGTTTTGGACAAATCTTCCGGCTTCGGGTGAACTGGCTGTGACTTTGAAGTTTGAACCGATTCCTATGGATGCGGAAAGTCTCGACTTTTATGAAATGCCTGCAAAGAAGAGTGAAGGATGGAATATTTATGGGGTGCGTCTGGATGGTAAGAAGCCGGAAATCGGAATATCAGAGAAACTGTTGAATCAGCAATTGGATTATTCTCAGCCTTTGCCTGACCCTGATTTGAAAAATGGAAAGACGGTGATCCGCGGACATATATTAGGTTACAATCCGGCATATGGAACTACTCTGAATTTCAATTGTAGTGACTGGTTCTTTTTTGATGTATTTGGCCAATCCCTTCCGATAGCTGAAGATGGAAGCTTTTATTATGAAACAAACTTGATGATACCGGGTGATGCTACATTGCGTGTGGGGAGGAAGAGGTTTGAGATATTTTTGGTACCGGGTGGTGAGCTTGAAATAACATTTAATTTACCGGAAATTTACTGGTCGGAAAGCCGTTTGTTCGGGAAGAAAGATGGAAGACCACTGGTTTGGTTTGAGGGTACGTATGCCGGTCTGAATACTGAACTGACAAAGTATGCCGGACTGACGAGTATTTACAGCGCGGATAGTTTTTATGAGAATATTTGCGGTGTCACTCCTGCCCAATATAAAAAGTATGTGACGAAGATTTACGAAAAAAATCGTGATGAAATACTAAAGAATAAGTTGCTGAGTGATGCTGCACGCACATACATGATAAACAATCTGGAAATGTCGTATTTCTTTGCTATCAAGGGGTATAAGGGTACAATCAGTTATGCCCCGATGATCAGTGGAAAAAAAGGAGTGAAGCGTGCGGATATGACGGTAGGTGAGAACTATTATGATGATATCCTGAAATTGGATTTTATTCATTCTCCTTATATACGATATGGCGGTTATCCTGATTTTGTTCGTGCTGCAACCGAGGATTTCAAAGGTAAGTTTGAACCGCAACCTATCTGGGAGGATATCTTACGGGCGAGACCTTTAGGATCTACTCTTGCCCGCCTGAAACCATTGTCGGAGAAACAGATGCTGACGTTGGATAGTATATCCGAACCGGAAATCAAGAAAGCTTTGACCATCAGAAATCAGAAAGTGGCGGATTTACTTGCAGAGAGTGCAAAGAAAACTGGTTATACGATCTGCCAACTTGATACGGCAGTTACAGCGGACAGTTTGTTAGCAGTTATCACTCGTCCTTATCGTGGTAAAGTGGTTCTGATAGATATGTGGAATACTTGGTGTGGTCCTTGTATGCGAGCTATGAATAGTTTGAAACCAGTTAAAGAAGAACTGAAAGATGTAGTATATGTCTATGTAGCGGATGAAAGTTCACCCGAAGGAAAGTGGAAAATCACAATACCTGATATTCACGGAATTCATTACCGGATTACGAATGAACAGAGTGCTGCATTAGGCAAATTATATGAGTATCCGGGAATACCTACATACTTTGTGATAGATCGGGAAGGGAAGCTTTCATATAAAGTTACAGGTTTCCCCGGTGCGGAAAAGATGAGAGAAGAATTGATTAAATTATAAATTGTACATCCATATGGGAATTTTCTTTGTCTATATACTGAAGTCGTCGGTTTGTCTGGTGGTATTTTATTTATTCTACCGATTATTGCTGAGTCGCGAAACGTTTCATCGTTTCAACCGGGTGGCGCTATTGGGCATTCTGTTGTTATCGTGCCTCTTGCCATTGGTAGAGGTAACCGTAGAGGAACAGACAGAAGTTCATCAGACCATGATGACTTTAGAACAGTGGTTGATGCTGGCGGATATGATGAACACGGCTGGTGCTACGGATTTACAGGCAGAGGAAGTGACGGTGACTTGGATACAGGTTGCATTGTTGGTGTACCTGGCAGGAATTTTACTCTTTGCCCTACGCAATGGGTATTCGTTGTTGAAATTAGGCGGGTTGCTAAAATCTGGTAGGAAAGAGAATTTAAGTAAATATATCGATGGGGGAGAGAAAGTGACCCTGATAGTACACGACCGTGATATAGCTCCGTTCAGTTGGATGAAATATATCGTTATTTCACAGAAAGACTTGGATGAGAATGGGCGGGAAATACTTATTCATGAATTGGCTCATATACAGAACCGGCATTCGTGGGATTTGCTGGTAGCAGATATCTGTATCTTTTTCCAGTGGTTTAATCCGGCTTCGTGGCTGCTGAAACAGGAGTTGCAGAATATCCATGAATATGAAGCAGATGAAACGGTGATTGAGAAAGGCGTTGACGCGAAACAATATCAATTATTATTAATCAAAAAAGCTGTCGGCACAAGGCTCTACTCTATGGCCAACAGCTTTAATCACAGTAAACTTAAAAAACGTATCACTATGATGTTAAAAGAAAAATCGAATCCATGGGCAAGGTTGAAGTATTTATATATACTTCCGGTAACTGCCATTGCAGTAACTGCTTTTGCCCGTCCTGAAATCTCGGAAACCGCAGAAGAGATTTCAAGAATGTCGGATGCACTCGGAATGGAACAAGCAAGCTTGCTCTTCTCTCGTTTGCACGACATTTCTGCTGCCAAAGTTAATGATTTGACAGCAATTGTGGAAGCAAAAGCCGTAAAAACTACGGAAGAGCCAGTACAGGTAGCTCCAGTACTGAAAGATACAGCTAAACGCGTGGAGGTGAAGTATATCCCCGTAGAAGTAACTGAGAAGTTACAAGGTACTCCCTTTTTCGAGGTGGTGGAGCAAATGCCGGAGTATCCGGGTGGCATGGCTGCTGCGTTGGAGTATATTCAGAAGAATATGCGTTATCCTGAAGCAGCAAAGAAGGATGGTACACAGGGACGCGTGACGGTGCAATTCATTGTTGATAAGGAAGGCAATGTGACGGAACCGAAGGTGATTCGTGCTGTAGATAAAGATTTGGATACTGAGGCTATCCGGTTGGTGGGATCAATGCCGAAATGGAAACCGGGTATGCAGAAAGGGCAGGCGGTAGCAGTGAAGTATACACTGCCGGTAATGTTTAGACTGGAAGGTGGAGAGATGAAAAGTTCCCGTACCGTAGGAATGAGCAGACGTCCTGGGAGTTTATTGGATAGTGTTTTGGTTATAGTGGATGGCAAAGAAGTTACCCGGTCTATATTGAATGCAATAAATGTCGACAGGATAATGAGTTTTAGCGTCTTGAAGGATGCGGCTTCTACTGCAGTATATGGAGAAAAAGGCAAGAATGGGGTCATATTGATTACTTTGAAAGAAGATAAAGAAGAATACCATCCATCAGAAACCTATACGCTAACGAATACCAATGATCCTGTGGTTTTGGGAGTGAAAGGTACTGGTCAATTTACTACTGTCAATGGAGTGCAAGGTATCTATATAAATAGTAAGAAGGCAAATCGGGGAGATGTGACCTTTTTTGTAGATGGTGTGAAAATTGATTCTAACGTGGCGGACATAGGTGAGGTAGTACCGGCTGAAAGAATTGAAAGCATGAGTGTTGAGAAAGGAACAGATGGAAAGGGGCAGATTTATATCACTACCAAAGACAAAAGAGGAGTTGAGAAGACTTCTGCCAAGGGTGATATGAAAGTGGAAGGTATTGTCCGGGACAAAGACGGAGAACCTGTCGTGGGTGCTGCCATACTGATAGAAGGAACAAAAAGCGGTAGTATAACCGATGTGGATGGTCGCTTTGTCTTATCTGCTTCAAAAGGTGATAAACTGGTTGTTTCTTATATTGGCATGAAAACTGCTAAAGTAAAGGCTGAACCGGAGGTGACAGTTACTTTGAAAGATGAATAATCAAAGATATTTTAATATGAAAAGAAATTCTCTCTTTTTGTTTCTCTCTATGATGTTTGTTTGGGTAGGGCTTTGCTCTGCCCAAACCAGTAGTGATAAATATGTTCTCATTGACGGATGTTTTTTCAACGGTATGCCTCCGGGTATTAGGAATGATGAAGGATCCCAGATGATTATACTGACAGATGAAGCGGGACATACCGCATTGGAAATACGTCTGAATAAAGGGAAAAACTTACCGGACTATGCAATGAAATACCGGGTTCCCGTAGAAAAAGTACCCGGAGGAGAGGAATTATTGCGGATTTCCCGTTCGGGAGCGCAAAAGCGAATGGCGATTGCAGCGACTAATACAGTAACTCTTGATAAATGGGTCGGAAAACCATTCCCGGACTTTAAGGTAAAGGATACGACGGGACGGGTATGGACGAAGGCGGATATCATTGGAAAGCCATTTGTGCTGAACTATTGGCATACGGGTTGCCGACCTTGTATCAAAGAGATGCCGGAACTGAATGAATGGATGAAAATCTGTCCGGATGTGACTTATTTCTCTACTACCTGGAATACAGCGGAACAGATAAAGAAGATAGTGGAAAACCGTCCTTTCCTTTTTACGCATATTGCCGATGATTTATTCTTCTTCAATTTGTTTAAAGTACAGGTCACGCCAACTACATTGTTGGTAGATAAGAAAGGTATTATCCGTTATTGGGAAGAAGGTACAAGCGAGAGTAAACGGGCCTATTTGCTTGATAGGCTAAAGGAATTATCAGCCGAATAATCAACTTTGTTTCTTATTTCTTTGTTTAAATCATTACTTTTAAGTATTTTTGTTTGAGACGGTTTAGTATTCTATCACTTAAAAGATAATGCTATGAGACAAGGAAAACAAATTCACCAGGGATATAGCTTCTTTTGGGGAGTATTTCTATTATTAGTGATGTCTGCCGCTATATCTATTCATGCTGAAGCCCCTTCTATAAAGGAGCTTGTACTTTTCAAAGATACTTTGAAGAATGACACGATTGTGCCGCAGTCTCCGAAGAAAGGCGGTACATTAGTTATTAGAGATCGCATTCCTATTCCATCTGATGAGCCTTTATTTATTGTAAATGGAATGGAACTTCCCTATGAGATTTTTGCAGCATTGAACCCCGCGCATATTGAAAGTCTTGAAGTTTTGAAAGATGCTTCAGCCA
>OGRF01002160.1_pt1 | contig 11549 bp, 7 predicted proteins | sample 1553381 | NCBI WGS metagenome assembly OGRF01 (sample SAMEA2580060, study PRJEB22360) | human gut metagenome | biome: human gut; feature: human-associated habitat; material: faeces | place: Denmark | collected 2008/2010
CGCCCATCGGCTGGGTCCGGGTAAAGTCCCTTTTTGTCTTTGGCCTGGCACCCGGAAAGCAGCTGCCGGAACCTGCTGTGGAAGAAACGCTCTGGGCTTCCCTGCATTTTGACCCGGAGCCCCCGGCGGGCCCCGTTGCACAGATGCTGTTTCCGGACCGCCCCACGCGGCGGGATGACTTTTACTCTGAGCTCTGCTCAAAGCGCGCCCGCGGCAGGGCTGTGGTCTGGGCTCTGGAGCAGGGAGGGGAGCTTGCCTGCACCGTGGGCGCTTACGCCATTGGAACGGAGCAGGCTTACATGGCCTGCGGCGAGACTGCGGAGCCATTGCGGGGGCACGGCATCGGTGGGCGGCTTATCGTCCGGCTGGCCAACACCCTCTCGGCGCAGGGCCTGCAGCCCCTTTTCCTCTGCTCCCCGGAACGAGTGCACTTTTATACCCGCCTCGGCTTTGAAAAGCTGGGAGAGTATGCCCGATATGAAAATAAAGATCAAGGATAGATTATGTCAATGTTGAACCACTTTTTTGATTACAAACCCGAAGTCCTGGCGATGGACGAAAAAGCCATGGAGCTCTGCCGGCCCTATTTCCACCACATGGAGGAGATCCGGGACTACAACCAGCTGAAAATGCTCAAGGCCTTTGCCGATACCCAGATGTCCTCCACCGATATGCTGGGCACCACCGGCTACGGCCTGTGGGATACCGGCCGCGCCAAGCTCGAGCAGATTTTTGCCGAGGTGATGGGCGCGGAGGATGCCCTTGTGCGCAGTCAGTTCCAGAGCGGCACCCATACGCTGGCGGTGGCCCTGTTCGGCCTGCTGCGGGCAGGGGATACCCTGCTGGCTGCTACCGGCCGCCCCTACGATACGCTGGAGGGCGTGATCGGTCTGGACGGCAAGGGCAAGGGCACCGGCACCCTGATGGACTACGGTATCCGGTACGACGAAGCCCCCCTCAAAGCCGATTTCACCCCGGATTACGCGCTGATCGCTCAAAAGGCCCCGGGGGCAAAGGTCTGCCATATCCAGCGCAGCCGCGGCTACCTGCAGCGCAATGCCTTTGATCTGGATACCATTCAGAAGATCGCCGACACGGCCCGTGCCGCCAACCCCGAGATCATCATCTTTGTGGACAACTGCTATGGTGAGTTCACCCAGATGAAGGAGCCCTGCCAGGCAGGTGCGGACCTTGTGGTGGGCAGCCTCATCAAGAACCCGGGCGGCGGCATCGCCCCCACCGGTGGCTATATCGCTGGCCGGAAGGATCTGGTGGAGCTGTGTGCCTACCGCCTGAACGCCCCCGGACTGGGCAAGGAGCTGGGCTGTACGCTGGAAACGCCCCGTGGTATGTATCTTGGCTTCTACTATGCCCCCGGCGTGGTGTGTGAAGCCATCAAGACCGCCATCTATGCCCAGTGCCTGCTGGAGCTGGTGGGCAAAAAGCCCATCCCGCGCTACTGCGAGGACCACAACGATATCGTGACCTGCTTTGATGCCGATACTGCCGATGCCCTCATCGGCTTCTGCCGCGGCATTCAGGCCGCCAGCCCCGTGGACAGCTATGCCGCACCGGAACCCTCTCCGGAGCCGGGCTATACCGATGAGGTCGTCATGGCAAGCGGCAGCTTTACTCAGGGCAGCACCATTGAGCTCTCCTGCGACGGCCCCCTGCGTGAGCCTTACACCTGCTACCTGCAGGGCGGCCTGAACTTTGCCGCAAGCCGTGCCGGTGTCCTGCTGGCCGTGCAGAATGCTTATTTCAAGGATTGATCTTTTCTTAAAGAAAGCGTGAATCAAATGAATCGTGTTACTCCCATTGATGCCCGGATGCTGGAACGCTTTGAGCAGGGCTATGCTGCCCGCCCGGAGCTGAATGTGATGTCCAATGCAGTTTCCCGCACGGCTCTGCCGGACGCGGCCTTTGTGCCCGCCGCCGCGGCCAAGCTGCGGATGAACTTCTCTGTGCTGGTCAAGACCAATAACATCACCAACCAGAAGCAGAGCGGCCGCTGCTGGATGTTCTCCACCCTGAACGTCCTGCGCCAGCGGGTGATCGCCAAGTGCGATCTGGAGGATTTCTCCTTCTCTCCCACCTATCTGGCGTTCTACGATAAGCTGGAAAAGGCAAATCTCTTCCTTGAGAACATCCTCCACTTTGCGGATCAGGATCTGACCGACCGTGAGACCTACACCCTGCTGGGCAACCCGCTGCCCGACGGCGGCCAGTGGGATATGGCCATCAGCCTGATCAAAAAGTACGGCGTGGTGCCCTCCTGGGTCATGCCGGAAACTGTCCACTCCACCGGCACGGCCAAGTATCTGCCCATCCTGAACCGCAAGCTGCGGGAGGATGCGCTGGAACTGCGGGCCATGGCAAAAGAGGGAAAGGACACGGCCACCCGCCGCGAGGAGATGCTGGCGGAGATCTACAACGCCCTGTGCATCCTCTACGGCCAGCCCCCCAGGAGCTTTGACTTTGAGTATACCGACAAGGATGAGCAATACCACTGCGAACGGAACCTGACCCCGCACACCTTCCTTGAGAAATATGTGGGCAATGATCTGGATGATTACGTCGTCATCATCTCCTCGCCCATCCATGCGCTGAACCGCACTTACTGCCAGCCCTTTATGGGTGACGTGGTGGAGGAGAATATGTTCTGGCTGAACCTCTCGCAGGAGGAGCTGGAGGATCTGACCATCCGTCAGCTGCAGGCAGGGGAGGGGGTCATGTTCAGCTGCGACTGCCACCCCGACGGTGACCGCGCCAACGGTTACTGGGACCCCGACTGCTTCCAGTACGGCGAGGTGCTGGGCGGCCTGACCTTTGGCATGACCAAGGCCGAGCGGCTGCTCACCCGTGAAAGTACCATGAACCATTGCATGATGTTCTGCGGTGTCAATCTGGACGAGAATGGCAAGGCTGACCGCTGGAAGATCGAGAACAGCTGGGGCGATGCCTCCGGCCAGAAGGGCTACTACATCGGCAGCGAGAAGTGGTTCAAGGCCAATGTCTACCAGATCACCGTCCGCAAGAGCCTGCTGAGCGATGCCCAGCGCGCCCTGCTGGATCAGGAGCCCCTGCCCATGAAGCTGTGGGACCCGCTGGCTTAAATTCAAATAGATGCTATAAAGAAACCCCCCCGCCTATGGCGGAGGGGATTTCTCTGTTAAGCGGATAATAGGGGAAGCTTCAACGTGAAGCAGCTGCCTTTGCCCACTTCGCATTCCAATAGGATTTCTCCGTGGTGCAAGTGGGCAAGCTCCTGCGCAATGGTCAGTCCCAGACCTGTGGAGTCGTGCTTGGAAGAGGTGGTGGTGTGGAAATACCGGTCAAATACAGCGGCCTGATCCTCTGGCGCAATGCCGCAGCCCGTGTCCCGGACGCTCACCAGAGCAGCACCGGCCTCCACCCGGCTGTTGACGGTGATGCTCCCTCCTGCAGGGGTGTAGTGAATGGCATTGGTCAACAGGTTCTGCAGGATCTGCTGCAGCCGGATCTGGTCGCCCCACACCGGCAGCTCCGAAGCCGGGGGAGCCTGAAGCACCACGCCCTTCTTCTCAGCCTCCTCCCGGCAGCTGTCACAGACCGCAGCGATGACCTCCCCCAGAGATACCCGATCCTCGTTGAGCATCACCTGTTTCTGCTCCAGCTTTGCAGCCAGAAACAGATCCTCCGTCAGGCGGCGGAGAAAGGCCGTCCGCTGCTGTAAGGCGGGCAGCAGGGCCGGCAGGGCCTCCGGTGCAGCCTCCAGCGTGTCCAGTCCACTGCTGACCGCAAACAGGGGGCTGCGCAGGTCGTGGAAAATGTTCAGCATCATGCTTTTCCGGGCCTCGGTCTCCTCCGTCAGGGCCTTTGTCCGCTGAATGACCCGAGCATCCAGCTCCCGGGCCAGCTGCTCCGCCCGGTCAAATTGCAGGGCATACCGGCGGCAGACGTAGGCCATGCAGCCCAGAGTAAAAGGCGCGTCGTAGATCCGGGCACACCGGAACAGGTAGAAAAACACGCTCTCCTGAAAAAACGGCACATGCATGCCCGGCAGGACCACCCATACCCGGAAGCCAATGGTGATGGCACAGGGAAACAGCATCAGCAGGGCAGCGTCGGAGCCCCGGGCATACATTGCCATCAGGATGCCCAGGCAGTAGCCCATGCCCAAAAGCAGCCCCACCGCCCGTACACGGCTGAGGGGAATCAGCGTCAGAACAAGATACCCCAGCGTCAGAAGCAGGGAATGGAGCAGATGCCCGTGAGACACCGGCACAGCCCCTGTCAGGGCGGCACACAGCAGGATACCTGCCAGAACCGTGACGGTAAAGAATCCCCGGCGGAAAAAGACGCTCCAGCCGGAACTTCCCACCGGAGCCAGAATGATCACCAGAGCCCAGAGGGTCAGCACCGTCAGATACAGCAGAAAATACCCCAGTTCCTTCTGAGGCTTGTATCGGTACAGGGCCAGCACCACCGCTCCCAGAGTGCAGAATACCGCAATGGCCATCCACTGCAGCACCGTGCGGAAGGTCAGGGCAGCCACTCCTTTTTCCGGGAACAGGGCAGCCCATGCCATCAATTGGGCTTCGGAGTCCATGCCGGGGACTCCAAAATCCGCCAGCGCCGGCAGTCGCTGGTTGAACCAGATCCCTGCCAACCCAATGGTCAGTGCCAGTGCCCCGGCGGCAGCCGGAAGCAGAAATCGCTTTTTTATCATAAAAAGACCCCCTGCAAAACTTTGGAGAACTGGTTGAGAACAGCCCGGAAATACGGTATACTAGATAAAGATATTATAGCAAATTCACGCCGAAAAGGGGAGGGCAAACCGCATGATCCGCATTCTTCTGGTGGAAGATGATCCGGTGATCCGGGACACTACCAGCTATTTCTTGAAATGTCAGCAGAATTTTGAGGTGGTCTGCGCTGACACCGGCGGCGAAGCGCTGAGCCACGCCCGGGAAAAGTTCGATGTGATCCTGATGGATATCCTTCTGCCGGACACCAACGGCATGGAACTGTGCCAGCGCCTGCGCAGCTGGCACCACTGCCCCATCATTTTTACTTCCTGTCTGGACGATACAGACACAGTGGTACGGGCACTGGAATTGGGCGGTGATGATTTCCTGACCAAGCCCTACAACCACAAAGTTCTGCTGGCCCGCATCATGGCAAACATCCGCCGTGTCCAGATGGATGCCGCAGAGCCCAGCGTCAGCGGCTACCACTGTGCGGCCTTTACGCTGGATTCCAACAGCCATTGCGTGGAAAAGGACGGCCGGAGCATCCATCTGGCCGACATGGAGTACCGCATCCTGACCCTCTTCATCCGGCATCCCAACACCTTCTTTACCGCAAACGAGCTTTACCGGAAGATCTGGGGGAAGGAGAGCCTGGGGGATGTCCGCACTGTGCAGGTGCATATCCATAACCTCCGCAGTAAGATCGAGCCCGACCCCGCAAAGCCCATCTACCTCAAAAATGTCTGGGGCAAAGGCTATATTTTCCGCCCGGAAGGGGAGACGGAAGTCTGAAATGGTTTTACTGTCTTAAATATCGTTAACCCTCAAAGCACCCACTTCTTAAGGAAACTTAAGCCGTGAGTGCTTTTTTCTGCTCTGATTTGACCGTTATTTATCAAACAAAGTGGGGAACGGGAATTTCCCAGCGAAGAAACGGCAAAGATGTTTAAGAATTCTTAAAAGACAACAGGCGGACTTTGTGTTAATTTATTATCGAACGAAGTCTGCACCGCATTGTGGCGGTACGTTTCGGATAAGAAGGAAAATCAAAGAATAAGAACAGAAAAAGAGAAGAAAGGATCATCCAAGCATGAACAAGATCTCGCGTAAAGGCTTTCTGAAGATCGCCGCTGCCGCTGCCATGTCCGGTGTCACCGCCGGTGCACTGGCTGCCTGCAACGCTGCAAGCTCCTCCACCGCCGCTTCCTCCGGTGCAGCAGGCAGCTACACCCCCGGTACCTACACCGGCACTGCTGAGGGCATTTCCTCTACCGTCAAAGTCACCATGACCTTCTCTGACAGTGCTGTGACCGACGTTGTGGTCGATACCTCCGGCGAGACCGCTTCCTACGGCGCTGCTGCTGCCGAGGAGCTGAAGAACCAGCTGCTGAACGCCGGCTCTGACGAGATCGACGGCGTGTCCGGCTCCACCATCACCTCCGATGCCGTGAAGAAGGCCGCCAAGAGCTGCTTTGCACAGGCAAAGGGAGAGGCAACTGTAACTTCCGTTCAGCTGCCCACCGGTGACGAGACCGATTGGCTGGGCAAGGAGCCTGACATTGACGAGGCTGCCATCACCGAGACCGTGGACACCGATATCGTCATCGTGGGTGCCGGCAACGGCGGTATGTTCGCTGCTGCTTATGCCGCTGCCAAGGGTCTGAACTTCCGCGTCATCGAGCAGAACGGCAATGTGCAGGATACCCGTCACTGGGTGGGTGCCGTGGACGGCTTTGGCGCTCAGGAACAGGGCATCAAGATGGATCGTGCCAAGCTGCTGAGCGAGGTCTCCCGTTACGCCTCCGGCAAGTGCGACCAGCGCGTGGTCAAGACCTGGATCAACGAGTCTGCCGAGATGATCGAATTTGTCCGCTCCATCATGGAGGACAAGTACGGCGTGAAGATGATCTACACCTACGGCGACGAGGCCAAATGGCCCGCAGAAAACGCCGAGCACAACACCGATTATATGTACCCCGAGATCGAGTATACCTATGATCGCTCCAGTGGTGCCGCCCGGAACGAGCTGCTGCTTCAGTACATTCAGGAGCTGGGCTACGATGTGGACTTCAAGACCAGTCTGGCCAAGCTGGAAAAGAACAGCGATGGCCGCATTACCGGCATCATCGCCCAGAGCACCGAGGATGACCACTTCATCCGCTACAACGCCAACAAGGGTGTGCTGCTGGCCTGCGGCGGCTTCCCCGGCAACCCCTACATGATGGAGCAGCTGGATCCCCTGGGCACCTCCGTCACCACCGCCTGCTCCTACTCTCCCTCCGATAAGGGCTACGGCATCCGGGCTGCAATGTGGGCAGGTGCCAATCTGGACAAGGAAGCCGCTCCCATGCTGTTTGACCGCGGCATCGTGGCCCCCGGCGTGGATGGCGGCTATGTGGACAGCGACACTGCCTTTGGCGGCAAGGCTTTCCCTGGTACCATCCGTCAGTACAACCCCGGCACCCAGCCCTTCCTGAAGGTGAACCGCAACGGCGAGCGCTTTGCCAACGAGAGCAGCCCCTACAATGACATCGTCTACGCCGCTGCTCACCAGCCGGGCCGTGTCTACGCTCAGATCTGCGATGCCAACATTCTGGAGGACGCAAAGCGTTTCCACACCATCGGCTGCTCTGCCCAGACCCGCAACGGCGGCGAGAAGTACATTCAGGGTAAGATGGACGAGGCGATCGAGGCCGGTGCATTGTTCAAGTGCGATACGCTGGACGAGCTGGCTGACAAGATGGGCTTTACCGGTGCTGCCAAGGACACCTTCCTTGCTACCGTGGAGCGCTACAATGAGCTGTACGACAAGCAGAACGATGAGGATTTCGGCAAGCCCGCTTACCGCCTGAGTGCCATCCGCACTGCGCCCTTCTATGGCTGCTGGCTGGGTGCCTCTCTGCTGACCACCGAGCAGGGCATTGCCATCAACGAAAAGGGTCAGGCGCTGGACAACAACAACCAGCCCATGGAGGGCCTGTATATCACCGGTGATATGTCCGGCAGCTTCTTTGCCAACAACTACCCCTGCCTGATGGCTGGTGTGGCCATGGGCCGCACCCTGACCTTCGCCATGAAGGCCGTCAAGCAGATGGCTGGCCTGGATAACGCCTGATCCAGCGCGGTTTTCCAGCACAACTTAAGCGTTTTTCCATTTCTTCTTTCTTCATGAAGAGAGGCGGTCCCTGTTTGGGGCCGCCTCTCTTTGCCATTTTTTCGCCACGTGCCCCCTACACAAATCCCCACGATTGTGCTATGATAAAGCTGAACAGCCGGTTTGTGCCAGACAACCGGCAAAATCGAGGTGTTTGTACAAATGTCTGATCTCCTTGAAACTCTGCAGCAGGAAGGGGTAGACCCCGCTCTGCTGGAAGCAGTCCAGCAGTACCGCGCTGCCCATGCCCTGCCGGACGCACTGCGCCCGCGCATCCCTTCCCCTGCCTTTACCTACTACGGCAAACAGGTGTGGGAGCAGGCGCTGGCGGCGCTGCTCTGCGGCGAAAACCTGCTGCTGGCAGGCGGAAAAGCCACCGGCAAAAACGTGCTGGCCGAAAACCTTGCCGCCGCCTTTGGCCGTCCTGCGTGGGACATCTCCTTCCATGTGAACATGGATGCAGCATCCCTCATTGGCATGGACACTTTTGCGGACGGTCAGGTGGTGTTCCGGCCCGGCCCGGTATACCGCTGCGCCCAGTGCGGCGGCTTTGGTGTGCTGGATGAGATCAACATGGCCAAAAACGAAGCGCTGGCCGTGCTGCACGCGGTGCTGGACTTCCGCCGTGCCATCGATGTGCCCGGCTACGACCGCATCCCGCTGGCGGAGGAGACCCGCTTTATTGCCACCATGAACTACGGTTATGCCGGCACCCGTGAGCTGAACGAGGCACTCACCTCCCGTTTCGTGGTCATCCAGATGCCCACCATTACGCAGGACGATCTGGAAAAGCTGCTGCGGACGCAGTTCCCCGATCTTGCTTCCAAGTATGTGCGCCAGTTTGCACTGCTGTTCCTTGACCTGCAGAAAAAGTGCGACAGTGCGGAAATTTCCACCAAGGCGCTGGATCTGCGCGGTATGCTGGATGCCCTGCGGCTGATCCGGTGCGGCATCCCGGCAGGCGCGGCACTGGATATGGGCATCACCAACAAGGCCTTTGACTCCTACGAGCAGGGCCTGATCCGTGATGTGATCGCAGCGCGCATTCCGGCCAAGCTGGATGCCGCCAAGCTCTTTGGCTGATGGACGCCCAGAGTTACACCGCGCAGGAGCGGCGTGCGGCCAATCAGGTCTGGGCTGCTGCAGGAGCCTATGGCTTTGAGCCGCTGTTTCTGGCCCGCTATACCGACGGCACCACCGATTTTTACATGAACACGGTCGTGGGCCTCATCCACAAATATTACGGTGACGCGCTGATCCGCAGCATCTTTGATGCATGGGACGGTGATCTGCGGCAGACCATGCTGGACGACATGACATGGCTGTATCTGGAAAATGCAGCCTACCGGCTGGAGCTGCCCCGCCGCCCGGTTCTGGAAGCACTGCGCCATGCCCATGCAGATTATTTCTTTGCCATCCAGTACAAGCTCTCCCGTCAGGAGTGGATGGCAAAAAATCAGCTGGTGTACACCATGCAGGCTGCACGCTGGCGGCGTGTGCTGGGCCGTGCCGACCCGATGATGACCCCTTACGAGTCCGGCCTTGCTGCGGCTCTTTCCCCGGAAAAAGCGCCGGCAGCGGAACAGCTGAAAGCCGAAATTTTATCGATCTACGCAAAATTCAACCTGTTCGACGGCACTGTGCACCAGAGAGCAGCTTTGCATCTGCATCTGGACGGCCTGCTGGCAAAGCTTGCCACCAAAGCCATGCCCACCCAGATGATCAAAACGGACCGCGTGACCGTGGAGCACTCAAACTCCGTGGATGCCGTGGGCGGCGGGCTGGCGGTGGACAAGCGCCGGGCCCACATCACCCTGAAGCAGGATGCCGCGCAGGACAGAGCCTACATCGAAAGCTGCTTCGGCCGCTCTCTCTACCCGCCGGAACGGCTGCGCAAGGCTGAGCAGGAGCTTTGTGTGGGCGACCATCTGGGGTGCCATTTGTGGTTCAGTGCCGGTGTGCCAAGCCCGGAGCAGGCTCCCACACCGGAAGCAAAGCATCTGGCTGAACAGGCTGAGCTGCAGGCCGACCGCAACCGCGCTTATTACGCCAAAAATCGGGAACTGCACCGCAGTGTGGTGCTGCGGCTCACCGAGCAGATCCGCAACTGCATCCTTGTGCACCAGCAGCCCAACGCCCGTGTTGCCCGCAGCGGCAACCTGAACGCTGGGCGCATCTGGCGCGCACCACTTTTGAACGATGACCGGGTGTTTTTGTGTGCCGAGGAAGAGAACCAGCCCTCTTTTACGGTAGACCTTTTATTGGACGCATCCGCTTCCCGCCTGCACTGTCAGGAAGTGATCGCGGCTCAAGGATCCATTTTGGCCCAGAGCCTTGCGGCCTGCGGTATCCCGGTGCGGGTGTCCAGCTTCAGCAGCCTGCGGGGCTACACCGTACTGCGGGTGCTCAAAGGCTTTGCAGACAAAAACCTGCAAAACATCAACCGATATTTTGCTTCCGGCTGGAACCGTGACGGCCTTGCCCTGCGGGCCGCAGGCGACCTTTTGCAGTATGCGCCCGGTCCTGCGCCGCGGCATCTGCTCATCGTGCTGACGGACGCTTCGCCCAACGACAGCCGCCGCATCCCGCCCAGTGCAGAAAACCCGCTGGGCTGCGGTTACGAGGACGCTGCCGGTGTGGCTGACACTGCCGCGCAGGTGCGTGCGCTGCAGCGCATGGGCATCCGGGTGTCGGCTGTGTTCATGGGTGAGGACAGCTCTGCCGGTGCCGCTGCACAGATCTACGGCAAAAACATGGCCCGTATCCGCGGCATGGACCAACTGGCCCGCGCGGCCGGGCGGCTGATCCAGAACGAGATCCGTGAACTGGGCGATTGAACCATATTTTACCAGAACAGCCCACAGATGGGAGGCTTTGGCCTTGCCGTCTGTGGGCTGTTTTTGATACAGAACACAACTGATTCGCTCTTGCAACAACCATGTTTCGGGTCACTGTTGCAGGATGCGCGGAAATGTTTTGTTTTTCTGCAAACTTATAGTTGTTTTTCGTTGTGAAGTATGCTATACTATGTTCAGTCAATAAAACATTTCTGCGTAAGCCGCCTGCTGTGCACCGGGTCGTTTGGCGCAGTGCCCATCCGTTATACAACGAACTGCTGTGTTATAGTTTCAGGAGGGAACCGATCATGGATGCCAACCGTTATTTTGATGCCATGCACAACGCTATGTCAGCTCAGCACCCCGGTGCGCAGCTGCTTTTAACGGTAAAGCTGCAGGACACCTGCGGCAACGATGCCTGCCTGGAGCTGAAGCAGCTGCCCGGTGAGAGTACCTCCATTCTGTGCTACTCCACCATGGGTCGCCGCTGCCTGAACTTCCAGCTGTTCCGCAAGGGCTGGCAGCTGTGCCACAACGCCGATGGGCAGCTGGTGGGCCGCTTCCCTTCCAGCGCCGACGGCCTGATCGACGAGACCGATTTCCGCGCCTACTGCCGTGAGGACAGGCTGGATCTGGCCCGCACCCAGCGCATCACCGCCGAGCTTCGCCAGTGCGCCGGTATCAATTATCAGGGCAGCATCCCGCAGAACGCCCGCACCGGCGCTGTGATCACGGTAGAAAGCCATGTAGGGGCCGGTGCCCGCTGGACCTACTGGAGTCAGGGCCCTGCACCCAGTCAGCCGCTGAGCGCCATCCCCTACTGGC
>OGRF01002161.1_pt1 | contig 11539 bp, 10 predicted proteins | sample 1553381 | NCBI WGS metagenome assembly OGRF01 (sample SAMEA2580060, study PRJEB22360) | human gut metagenome | biome: human gut; feature: human-associated habitat; material: faeces | place: Denmark | collected 2008/2010
GATCATTAGCCTTTTTATTTTAATACACTATATAGAATCGCGGAGACGCTTACATTAGTTTGTTGCAATTTTCTTCATATAGTATTCTCTTACTAAATAAATATCACGCTTATTATCAGATAATTAAGTCCATTTTGGGTAGAGATTAAGTATTACATATATAGACTGGCAATAATAACGAATTTATTTAATTAGCTAATAATTAAGCATATATGTATCATTAATTAAGAAAAGAAAAAGCTCTCCACGCCTAAATATTAGATATTATATCATTGATAATCAATAATATACAAAATATTTAGTTCTGCAAAGACTTTGCAGATTTCGTATATCGGAATGCAAACACAAGAAGTAGTTATTAAGCCAAATTTGAGAGTTGTATTAAAGGCTGACGCCCAAAAGCTAGACGAAGTAGTAGTTACCGCTATGGGTATTTCACGCGAAAAGAAAGCATTGGGATATGCCGTACAAGATGTCAAATCGGATGCGTTGACACGTGCTGCTAATACAGATTTAGCGGGAGCCTTACAAGGAAAAGTATCAGGTATTGACATCACCCCATCATCAGGTATGCCGGGTGCTTCTTCAAAGATCACGATTCGCGGTTCTCGTTCTTTCACTGGAGACAATACTCCATTGTATGTAATTGATGGTATGCCTATCGCTTCTACCGCAGATGTGAGTACTTCTCTTACCGATGGAGCGTATGGAACGGACTATGCTAACCGTGCTGTCGACATTGACCCTAATGATATAGAAAGTATCAATATATTAAAGGGACAAGCCGCTTCTGCTTTGTATGGTATGAGAGCTTCCAATGGTGTTATCGTTATCACCACCAAAAGTGGTAAAGGAGCAGATAAAGGAAAACCGACTATTACTTTCAGTACTAACCTTTCCTTTGATAAGATTTCAACTCTTCCGGAACTGCAACAAGAATATGCACAAGGTTCAGGCGGTACTTTCGATCCGTCATCTCCTTTCGCATGGGGTCCTAAGATTTCCGAATTAGCTAACGACCCTACCTACGGAGGAAATACAGACAACAGTTACACCAGCCAATATGGTAAACAGTCCGGAAAATACTATGTTCCTCAACTTGCAGCTGCCGGCATGAATCCGTGGGCTACTCCACAAGCATATAACAACATGAAGGACTTTTTTGAAACAGGTGTATCTTGGAGCAATAACGTCAATGTAGCCCAGAGATTCGACAAAGGTAACTACTCCTTTTCTTTGGGTAACACCACCAGTAATGGTATCGTTCCATCAACCGGTATGGATAGATATAACGTGAAAATGTCCGCCGAAGCACAACTCCATCCTAACTGGACTACCGGATTTAATGGAAACTTTGTGACTTCAAAAATCTCCAAACAGTCTACAGCCAACACCAGTGTGGTTGCTACGATCTATAATGCACCCGTCAGCTATAATATGGCCGGTATTCCTTCTCACATAGAAGGCGACCCTTACACACAAAATACATATCGAGACAGCTGGATCGACGATGCATATTGGGCAGTTGACAATAACCAGTTCTCTGAACGTTCACAACGTTTCTTCGGAAATGCTTTCGTGAAATACACCACTAAATTTGGAACTGACAACCACAAACTGGATATTAAATACCAGATTGGTGATGACGCTTATACTACCAATTATTCTGAAATCTACGGATATGGAAGTACTTGGGCGCCTACAGGTGAAGATTCAGAATACCATTACACCGTTAATGAGCTAAATTCACTGTTAACTGCTGCCTATACATGGAACATTAACGAAGAATGGACGTTGGACGCTTTGATTGGTAATGAGTTTGTTGATAAAAAGACAAAATATGAATATGCATATAGCATGAACTTCAATTTCCCGGGCTGGAATCATCTGAATAATGCTTCTGTATTCTCCAATGAGAGCCTATACAACAAGAAACGAACTGTTGGTAATTTCGCAAACTTGTCAGTAGCATGGAAAAACATGCTTTATCTAAGCGGAAGTATACGTAATGATATCGTTTCAAGTATGCCACGTGACAATCGTTCTTTCACTTATCCTTCGGTGTCATTGGGATTCATTTTCACAGAACTGGCTCCCCTGAAGAATAACATATTAACCTTCGGTAAGATACGTGCTTCTTATGCGGAAGTTGGTATGGCTGGTGATTACACTCAAAGCTATTACTATACTCCATCTTATGGTGGTGGTTTTTATATGGGAAATCCGATTGTTTATCCAATTAATGGAGCAATGGCTTATATTCCATATTATAAGGTGTATGACCCTAACTTAAAACCACAAAATACAAAATCTTACGAGTTGGGAGCTGATCTTACTTTCTTAAACGGACTGGTTACTTTGAATTACACCTATTCACGTCAGAATGTAAAAGATCAGATATTCGAAGTTCCTTTGGCAGGTTCGACTGGTGCCTCAAGTATGATTATGAATGGAGGTAAAATCCACACAAATACCCACGAGTTGACATTGGGCGTATCTCCGGTAGATACCAAAAACTTCAAACTCGACTTCGCTTTCAACTTCTCCAAAATCGACAATTACGTAGACGAATTGGCTCCAGGAGTAGAAAGTATTATGTTAGGAGGATTTGTAACTCCGCAGGTACGTGCCGGAATTGGTGACAAGTTCCCTGTGATCTATGGAAAAAGCTATATGCGTAATGACGAAGGCAAGATTGTAGTAGACAAAAACGGACTTCCCATGCAGGGAGAAGATGCGGTTATCGGAACTGTATCTCCTGACTTCCGTTTAGGTTTCAATACAAATATCGAATTGTACAAGTTCCGTATTTCTGCAGTATTCGACTGGAAACAAGGAGGACAGATGTATAGTGGTACCGCAGGTGAAATGAACTATTACGGTGTGAGCAAATTATCTGGTGATATGCGTAATACCGAATTCATTGTGGAAAACTCCGTTAAAGAAACAGGAAAAGATGCAGACGGTAACTCAATTTATGCACCCAATGATATAAAGGTAACAGACGCTCAAGCATATTTCACAAGAAGAAGATCCATTGACGAATCCTACATTTATGATAATTCTTATATCAAACTGCGTGAATTATCAGTAAGCTATCCGGTATTCTCAAAGAAATGGCTGAATGTGAATGTGAATGTTTTTGCCCGCAACATTTTGGTTTGGTCTGAAATGAAAGGCTTCGATCCGGAAGCTTCACAGGGTAATGACAATATGGGAGGTGCATTCGAACGTTTCTCTCTTCCGGGAACAGCCAGCTATGGTTTTGGATTTAATGTAAAATTCTAATTAGCTAAAAAGAAAGATGAAAACATATAATATAATCAAAGGCATTTTTGCCGCTACTGTTTTATCAGTTGTCTTTTCCGGATGTTCGGAAGATGCAATGGATAGAATCAATAAGGATCACGGACATACGCAAAGCGTGGCCGGAAGATTCATTCTGACAGATGTAATAACCTCTACCGCATTCTCTAACGCAGGAGGTGATTTCAATACTTATCTATCTGCTTACATTGAATATGAAGTAGGTGTTGACAACCAGTTGTATTATGCAGAAACCAGAGAAAGCGAACCGACCTCATCTTCCACTTTCAATAATACATGGAATGGTCTGTATTCCACATTGAAATCCGCCCGTATCATTATCAATCAATGCAGTGAGGGAGGAATAGATTATGGAAATTTTGCAACCAAAGGTATGGCAGAGGTGTTGGCTGCTTATAATTGTGCATTGATAGCCGATATGTTCGGAGATGCTCCATGCAGCCAGGCAGCCTTAGTTGACGAAAATGGTTCTCCTGTTTACCTGACTCCTAAAATGGATAAACAAGAAGAGATCTATACACAAGCAATGCAATACCTGGACGATGCTATTGCAGACTTGCAGAAAGAGGATCTGATAGACCCGGGAGCTCAAGATTTGTTATATCAGGGCGATGCCGAAAAATGGCTAAAGTTGGCGTATGGTCTGAAAGCGCGTTACACAATGCACCTTCTTAAAAGATCTGCCAACAAAGACGCTGACATGGAGAAGGTTTTGGAATATGTGGATAACTCTTTCGAAAGTGCAGAAGAGCAAGCAGCATTCGACGTATATGACGCCAACAATATAAATCCGCTTTACGGTTTCTTTGTGGCACGTGCCGGATTAGGTGCAAGCGAAAGCATGAGAAGCAAACTGGCAGAATACAACGACCCACGCCTGTCCAGAGCTTTCATCACTAAACAAGGTGCATCTGGAAAAGAACAAGCCCCGGGAACTGCTGACAATGCCGTATATGCGCCTAACGGTTCTCCGGAACAAGGCACTTCCAAGTATGGGACTTCTTTATTTATGTATTCTATATCAGCACCCACACTGTTATTGAGCTATCATGAATTAAAGTTCCTGGAAGCAGAAGCTCTATGCAGATTGGGACGTGATGCAAAAAGTGCATTAAAAGACGCTGTAGTAGCCGGATTGTTAAATGCAGAAAATAGCTTTAGCGTTTCAAGAAAGGAATTGGGCAAAACGCTCATCAACCCGGCAAGTAGTATTACAGATACTGAAGCCGAAAGTTACTTTGACAATACAATAGAAGCCAAATATACAGCCGAACCGTTGAAAACAACAATGATTCAAAAATACTTCGCATTATGGGGAGCCTCAGGAGAAGCGACAGAATCTTACAATGATGTTCGCAGAATGAAAGGACTAGGCGAAAACTTTATTGAGCTAAAAAATCCAAACTCTTTCCCATTACGTTGTCCTTATGGCAATAGCGACACAACAACAAATGCCGAAGTGAAAGCAGCTTACGGAAATGGACAATATGTGTATAGTGAAAACGTTTGGTGGGCAGGTGGAAGCAGATAATCCATTGACTTGAATCATATAAATGAGACTGAATTCTCTAGGGGAAAGGCGGGAATTCAGTCTCATTTCTTTATATCAAGTTTGAGAGGTGTAAACAGAACATTCAGTCACAATTATGCCAAGAGAATTATAACAACTATACATGTCTACTGATTTTCCCGGTTCATACGATACATCATAAACTATACTTTTGTTATATTTGCAGACGCTTGAATAATATAGAATACGATGAATCATATAGAAACCCAACGATTGATATTGCGACATTTCACAGAAGAAGACATAAACGCCTTGTTCTCAATTCTAAGTGATAAAGACGTTAATACATTTCTACCGATGTTCCCATTAAAAGATATAGAGGAAGCAAAAGACTATCTCCAATATATAAAAAGCTGGATTCAGCAGAAAGGATTCTACTATGCTATTTGTATGAAAACAAACAATGTACCCATTGGTTGTATCCATATAAACGGAGATGACAGCCATGATTTGGGGTATAGCATTAAGAAGGAGTTTTGGCACAAAGGGATTTGTACAGAAGCTTGTCAGGCAGTAATCGATATGCTGAAACAAATAAATATTCCCTATATCACAGCTACGCACGATGTAAACAATCCGAGAAGTGGAAAAGTTATGCAGGCTATAGGCATGAAATACCAATATTCTTATGAAGAATATTGGCAACCAAAACTTTATCTGGTTACATTTAGAATGTATCAATTAAATTTCGATGACCAACAAGACAGGGTATATAAAAAATATTGGAATAAATACCCTGTTCATTTCATAGAGGAGATATAAGCAGTATTGCTACTTCATTCCTTCTCTCACAATATCTACCAGAATCGGCTTCAATCCGCTAACGAAACATTCCACTGCAATCACCATCAGAATCAGTCCCATAAGACGCATCATCACATTATTACCCGTTTCACCCAAGACTTTTACCAATTTCGTGGAAGCACGAAGAATAAAGAAAGTCAGCAGATAAATCAGGGCGATAGTACCGATCAATATCCCCTTCATTTCATAAGAATGCGCATCCTGCATCAAAACGATTGCATTGGCAATCGCTCCGGGACCGCATAACATAGGAATACCGAGAGGAGTAATAGAGATATCATCCGCATACGTTTTGATTTCTTCGTCCTTCAACTTCATCGGTGTATAGCGGGCTTGAAGCATATCAAAGCCTATCTTGAAGATAATCACCCCACCGGCAATACGGAAACCATTGGTAGAGATACCGAAGAACTTGAAAAGAAACTGCCCGGCAAAGACAAATACCATCAATGTAATAAACGACACAATAGTAGCACGACGTACGATAGACTGACGTTCTTTATCCGTCATACCATGAGTCATGGTAAGAAAGACAGGCATCGTTCCCAACGGGTTGGTCAACGTGAAGAATGAAGTGAAACAAAGTAAGGCGAAAGGCAGAAGCGTACTATCCATGATTATATCGTATTTTATGCAAAACTAAAACGCAACAAAAATACGACTTAATCCAGAAAACCTATAATAAATCCATTAATTCTTTCAAGGAATGGATGTGATAAGTAGGGAGGAAAGGGAAAGCTGTCCGTTCTGTCACATTGTAGAAAACCTGATGCATCCCTACTCCGTGCGCTCCGGTTATATCCGCTTCCCAACTATCACCAATCATTAAGGATTCGCGCAACTCGGATTGAGTAGCAGACAAAGCAAAATTGAATATCTCCGGCCAAGGCTTCAGCACTCCGAGATCTTCCGAGAGAATCACCTTTCTGAAATACCCGTCCACTCCTGCCGAACGCATCTTACGTGATTGCAATTCACGAAACCCATTGGAAAGGATATAGAGGTTATATTTGGGAGCAAGATACTCCAATACCTCCTTTGCATGAGGCATTAAAACACTTTTAGTAGGGATAATAGCGAAAAAATCTCTCGAAAACCGTTCAGCGAGCGCTTCATCTTTCACTCCCACGGCCTGTAAAGGATAAAAGAAACGTTGGCTGTTCAATTCATCCTTCGTTATCTTTCCTTCACCGTACTCAACCCAGAGTTCGGTATTTCTTTGTTGATAAAGAGTATAATAATGATTGAATGAATCAAAATAGCGGTCGAACGAATATTTCTGATATACTTCCTCAAAGGTGTTACGAGCATTTTGAGAAAAAGCCCAGATGGTATCATCAAGATCAAAAAAAAGATTTTTATATTTCATCAGTAGTTATATAATAAGAAACAAAAAAGCCAATGTGCTAATTTCTTGAATCCAGGAATCAGCACATTGGCAATTCAAAAGGGATATCTACCTTATTTTACCTGGATAACCAAGTATCTGGATACACTCCAGAATTCAGTAGGATTAGTAATCTTCAATGTCAACTGGCCTTTATCATCTTTTACCAATTCATAAGAACCGGTCGGATGAGTAGTCAGTAATTCAGCACGTTTAGAGTACAACTTGATTTCTTTGGTTGTACGGATATCGATCTGCGTGAAATAATCCTTATTGAAATCAGCGCTCTTCAACACGTCTCCGCTCTGAAGAATCTTTTGAGCTTTCAATTCAGATTTAGTACCAAATACGAACCAGGCAGCATTCAGGCTCTTTTCCTGTTCTGCAACGGTTTTAGCTTTCGCTTCGTTTTCTGCGGCCAGAGTTTCTTTTGCTACAGACAGATCGCTGACAGCAGCATCCAATTCCTGAATACGGATATTTTTGGAAGCCAGTTCTGTTTGAAGCTCTTCGATACGCTGTTGTTTAGCGTTCAATTCAGCAGTCAAAGCGGCAACAGCTTTTTTCATCTGTGCAGAATTGTAATTGCTATTCTTCAGCTGTGCCTGCAATTTTGCAATCTGCGCTTTGTTTTCTTCCATTTGTTTAGAGATGAATTCGATGTCAGAAGCAATCTGTTGCTTAGCACTGGCAGAGTTTTCAGTGATGGTTCCACGTTGCAAGTCAACACGGCTTTCAGCAGCATTGATCTTACGGAAACCTTCCTGAACTTCATTGAAAGTCCCCATCATATCATCCAGTTCAGCATTGCGCTGGTTCAGTTCCATCAAAAGAGAATCATTTTCAGCTTTCAGGTCTTTACTTCCACCTTTAAAGCCATCACACGAAGCCAACAAGGCTACGCATACAAATAAAACAGCTAACTTTTTCATACGTTTACGTTTTACGTTTTTTAATGAAGTTATTTAATCATCTATTCCTGCTAATACTATCACAATCTCGCCCCGGGGTTCGGTAGCGGTAAAGTGTTCTATCAATTCAGCCAAACTGCCCCGAACTGTTTCTTCGTGGAGTTTGGATATTTCACGCGACACGGTTGCCTGACGTTCAGCACCGAAATATTCGGCAAACTGTGTTAACGTCTTCAACAGACGGTGGGGTGATTCATAAAACACCATCGTGCGGTGTTCTTCCGCCAATGTCTTCAGTCGTGTCTGCCGTCCTTTCTTCTGGGGGAGAAATCCCTCGAAGCAGAACTTCTCGTTCGGCAATCCCGATGCTACGAGTGCCGGAACAAAAGCGGTTGCTCCCGGCAAGCACTGCACTTCAATACCGTTGCGCACACATTCACGAACAACCAGAAATCCGGGATCGGAAATTCCAGGCGTTCCGGCATCCGAAATTAGTGCCACCGTTTCACCTGCCTTTATTCTATTAACAACACTTTCCACCGTTTTATGTTCATTAAATTTGTGGTGGGATTGCATTGCATTCTTTATTTCAAAGTGTTTCAGCAAGATACCGGAAGTACGTGTATCCTCCGCCAAAATCAGATCGACCTCTTTCAGGACTTTGATAGCCCGAAAAGTCATGTCCTCCAGATTCCCTACCGGCGTAGGCACCACATATAGCTTTCCCATCTTGTTTTTGTTTTATACTGATTGATTAAAATATTTCTTTAGTAGCTCCAGAAAGTCGTTCACCGCCTCCTTTTCTTCATTCAATTCGACTTTCGAGGACAGAAATGCGACTGCAGTCTTGTAGGAACTCATTACTGATATCTGTTCGATAACCCGATTCATCAAATCAGTGTTGCCTCCGAACAGTTCACGAGAAAAACGGAAAGAATCATTCAAGCTGATAGCATGTCGCAAGCCGGCAGACAGTTTGAGACTTTCTCCCAACACAGCCGATTTAGGTTCTTCCTCTTTCACAACAGTTTCAACGACAGGTTCCTCAACAATTGCCGGTTCCTCTTTTTTCCCTTCTTCTTCTTCTTCTTCTTCTTCTTCTTCTTCTTCTTCTGCTGCTGCTGCTTCTTCTGCTGCTGCTTCTTCTGCTGCTGTCTCTGCAGCTGCCGCTATTACGACAGGTTTCTCTTCCGCAACAATGGCTTCTCCTTCCTCATCTTCTTTCACAACAACCGATTCGAGAGATTGTATAATCACGGGGGAATCCTCTTCAGACCCGGCAACTTCATCCTCCTCTTCCGCTGTCTCTTCCACAGCTGACGGAGAAATTACCTGAACAGCATCCACCTCCTGCTGCAGTTCGTCCAAACGCCCCTGCATCCGTGTAATGCTCCGCTTCAACAGTTCAGACAAAGTCGGAGTCGGCTCCTTGGTAAATGAATCCATGAGATACTTCAACTCATGAACATCCAACTCAATATCTGTTAATAGCTTCTGTTTCATGTCAGTCCATTGTTTATACGGTGCGAATGTAGGAATAATTTATGCAATAACTTAAAATAATGGATAATTTAACAGTTCTTGCACATTGAATTGCTTACCTTTGTCCACATATTTATTTAATCAAGAAAACACAAAATCTCATGGTATTATTTTCAGAAGACCACATACAGGAGACTAGAAGAAGAGGCCGGATCGAAGTAATCTGCGGTTCTATGTTCTCCGGAAAGACAGAGGAATTGATTCGCAGAATGAAGAGAGCGAAATTCGCGAAACAACGTGTCGAGATATTCAAACCTGCTATCGACACCCGTTATTCAGAAGAAGACGTAGTCTCTCACGACAGCCATTCTATCGCCTCCACTCCCATCGATTCGTCAGCCAGCATTTTACTGTTTACTTCTGAGATAGATGTAGTAGGTATTGATGAAGCACAGTTCTTCGACAGTGGTTTGATTGATGTATGCAACCAGCTTGCCAACAATGGAATCCGTGTTATCATTGCAGGATTGGATATGGACTTCAAAGGAAATCCGTTCGGACCTATGCCACAATTGTGCGCCATTGCCGATGAAGTCTCCAAAGTTCATGCGATCTGTGTGAAATGTGGTCAGCTGGCTTCTTTCTCACATCGTACAGTCAAGAATGAGAAACAGGTTCTTTTAGGCGAAACAGCCGAATATGAGCCTCTGTGCAGGGAATGTTATCTCCGTGCACGAGGGGAAGATGAGCAGAAAGTATAAACCCTATAAAAGAAACAGATTATGGAAAGGAAAAAGATAACATTCGACAGTTTTATACGCGGTTCCATCGGATGTGTGTTAGTTGTAGGAATATTAATGCTCGTGGAACGTCTTAGCGGAGTGTTATTACCTTTCTTTATTGCGTGGCTGATAGCTTATATGGTCTATCCGTTAGTCAAATTCTTCCAGTATAAGCTACGATTAAAAAGCCGCATTATTTCCATCTTCTGTTCCTTATTCCTCATTACGGTTATCGGAGTCACTTTATTCTACCTATTAGTGCCGCCGATGATTTCGGAAATAGGCAGAATGAACGATTTGTTGGTGACTTACCTCACCAATGGAGCCGGTAACAATGTGCCTAAGAATCTTTCTGAATTTATCCACGAGAACATTGATCTTCAGGCGTTGAACCGTGTATTAAGTGAAGAGAATATCCTGGCGGCAATCAAGGATACCGTCCCCAGAGTGTGGACTTTGCTTGCAGAATCTCTCAACATTCTATTCAGCATCCTTGCCTCTTTCATTATATTATTATATGTAATCTTTATATTATTGGATTACGAAGCAATAGCTGAAGGATGGTTACATCTGCTACCCAATAAATACCGTACGTTTGCCTCCAACCTGGTTCACGACGTACAGGATGGTATGAACAGATATTTCCGTGGACAGGCTTTGGTTGCTTTCTGCGTAGGTATTCTTTTCAGCATCGGTTTCCTGATTATCGATTTCCCCATGGCTATCGCTCTGGGACTTTTCATCGGAGCATTGAATATGGTTCCCTACTTGCAAATCATTGGTTTCCTTCCCACCATTTTATTGGCAATTCTCAAAGCTGCCGACACCGGACAGAACTTCTGGATTATCATTGCATGTGCATTAGCCGTCTTTGCAATCGTACAAATCATACAGGATACCTTCCTTGTCCCCAAAATCATGGGAAAAATTACCGGACTGAATCCTGCCATCATCCTTTTATCTCTTTCTATCTGGGGTTCATTAATGGGAATGCTCGGCATGATTATCGCCTTGCCACTAACAACTTTGATGCTCTCCTACTACCAACGCTTTATTATCAACAAAGAAAAGATAAAATATGATGAAGTAGAAACTACTGATAATCAAGAAACAAGCCATAACGAGGAAAAATAATTGAAACTTTTTTCTACGGAATGCTTGCAAATTAAATAAAAGTAACTACCTTTGCACCCGCAATCAGGAAATAACTGATTCGCAAATAAGGATTGATTCGCTAGCTCAGCAGGTAGAGCACAACACTTTTAATGTTGGGGTC
>OGRF01002169.1_pt1 | contig 11492 bp, 14 predicted proteins | sample 1553381 | NCBI WGS metagenome assembly OGRF01 (sample SAMEA2580060, study PRJEB22360) | human gut metagenome | biome: human gut; feature: human-associated habitat; material: faeces | place: Denmark | collected 2008/2010
CGTATTCCGCCAGCTGCCGCTCCACTTCGCGCAGATCGTTGGAGATTGACCGCCGCGACACGAAAAACTGCTCGCTTAGATCATCCAGCTTGGAATAGCCATCCTTTTCCAGCAGATACTGTCTCAGCCGCTGTATCCGCTCCTGTGCGTCCTGCGGGATGCCGGTCTGTTCTCCCTGCTGTGGTTTGCTGCCCGACACATACGTCTGTGCATCCGTGATCTCAATGCCGAACCCCCTGCCGGGTTTGGCTGTGATGCAAAAGCCATTTTCCTGCATTTCCTTTGCGTAGGTCTTAATCAGGCTCCGCACTGTTTTGCCGCTGAGTTTCAGTTGTGCGGCCAGTTCATCCGCCGTCATAGGGCCACTTTGGTCCAGTATTTCAGCGATCGTCCAGATCCGCTCGTCCATCTTTTCACCTCCCCCGGCCTGTTGATTAGCACATTTATTTTCTTATCACTGTTAAAATTATAGCATTTTTGCTCAATTCGTTCCACGTCCAGAATTTCCACATCCACTCCGGAAATTGTTGCATGTATATTTTACCGTTTGGATATTCTGCCAGTCAACACAAAAACCGCCCCGGCTTCCTGCTTCGGAAACCTGATATGCTACCCCTAGAGTAGACAGAGTAAAAACAAAACTCTGAATACTCTGGGGGTATTTTCATGTCAAGGAAGAATAAAAGCTATCTGGCAGAATTGAAATATCAAGCAGTAGGCGATTATCTGAGTGGAGAAGGTCCGCTACGGGAAATTTGCAAAAAATATGGAATCCGAGATAAACATACGTTACAAGACTGGATAAAGTTGTATAATGGTCATAAGGAACTGAAATGCCATACAGGAGGCAGCCGTATGACCAAAGGGAGAAAGACAACTTACGAGGAACGAATCGTATTTGTGAAAGAGTGCATCGAGAATGGATGCAACTACACCGAGATTGCACAGAAGCATCAAGTTGGCTATCAGCAGATCTACACATGGGTACAGAAGTATAAGAAATACGGCGAAGACGCCCTGAAAGACCGGCAAGGACGGCACAAGAAGGATTACAAACCGCAGACGGAAGAAGAACGGCTACGATTGGAAAATGCAACCTTAAAGCGGCAGCTTTATCTCTCTCAGATGGAGATTGACGTACTAAAAAAATTGCAGGAGCTGGAGAGGGGGAATCGCTGAGCCTGACCAGACTGTTGCTTCGCTATCAGACTGTAAAAGAACTGCATAATGAAAAAGGCTATACCATTCAGGAACTTTGTCCTCTGGTACATATTGCTCGTTCATCCTATTACAAATGGCTGAATCATCCCAAAAGCAGCCATGAACTTGAAAACGAGAAGATTTCAACGGCAATTCAAGAGATTTACAAGGAGCATCCGGATACAGGACATCGCCGAATCCGAGATGATTTGGAAAAAGACTACAATATCTGTACCAGCAACAAGCGTGTCCTGCATTTCTGCCGAGTTCTTCATATCCAGTCAACGGTGAAGTTCAGGAAGCAAGGCTGCACCAAAAACGCTTCCGACCCACAGGTAACAGCACAGAATCTTCTGCACCGGGAGTTCTGGGCAGGAAGGCCAAATGAAAAGTGGCTGACCGATGTGACAGAGTTTAAGTGGTATGAAGGCCCGATTATCCACAAGCTCTATCTGAGCCCGATCCTCGATTTGTGTGACCGGAGAATTGTCAGCTATGTTATTCGTGACCGGAATGACAACAAGCTGGTTTTTGATACGCTTGATAAAGCTGTTCTGGAAAATCCAGATGCTCACCCACTGTTCCACAGTGACCGTGGATTCCAGTACACCAGCAGAACTTTCCACAAGAAGCTGTTGGATGCCGGAATGACGCAAAGTATGTCCCGTGTTGGCCGCTGTATTGACAATGGCCCGATGGAGGGCTTCTGGGGAATCTTGAAACGTGAATGCTATTACGGACAGACATTCACCAGCCGGGAACAGTTGGTTTCCGCTATTGAAGATTACATTGATTACTACAACAACCGCCGTTACCAGCACCGTCTGTTCATCCAGACACCGATGCAAGCTCATGTCAGTGCCATGAATCGGGCTGCTTGATCGTTCGATTACACAAAAAATTCGCCGTTCCTTTGGTGAAACGGCGAATGAAATCTTATATTATTTTTTCTATCTACTTGACTGAGTGCACCCCAATAACACCCGCGGCTCGATCTGCGATTTTCCGATACCCGAATAAGCGAAATACAATTTTGTATAGTCCAGTTCCTCCAGCTGGCCGCTTGCCTGACAGAGCGCATGATGTTTGTCGATTTGAACTTCTGTCTGCATTCGAAATTTTAACTGTTGACTTTTCTCCTCAATTTCGATATGCTGTTCTTGCTTTATCCGTTTCATTTTTGCACTGTTAACGTTAAAGCAAAAGACCAGAGTTGTAAAGCCTTTTGACTAAATAACTCTGGTCTTTTTGTTGGGCTTGTGCAACAGCCCCATTGCATTTTCACAGGAGGGGCTTTGGCGCCGGTCGTAATTTCAGCCCTTGACGCCGCCCAGAGCCACGCCGCGGACGATGAACTTGGACAGCAGCAGGTAGACGATGATGACCGGCAGAATGGCGATGGCTACCATCATGTACACCTTGCCCATATCGAACTTCAAAAAGTCCGCGCTGCGCAGCTGTGCTACGAGAATGGGCACCGTTTTCCACTTGGCATCGTTGATGATCAGCGCCGGGATAAAGTAGTTGTTCCATGCGCCCACAAAGCTGAATATTGCCTGTACCGCCATGGCGGGCTTCAGGATAGGCAGAATGACCGTGTTAAAGGTATGGAACTCCCCCGAGCCGTCAATGCGCGCCGCGTCAATGATGTCGCGCGGCAGGCTCGAATCCATGTACTGCTTCATGAAGAAGAACACCGTCGGCGCGGCAATGCTCGGCAAAATCAGCGGCCAGAGAGTATTGGTCAGCTTCATCGAATCCATCAGGTTCAAAAAGCCGAGCGCCGAAACCTGTGTGGGCATCGTCATGATGAGCAGAATGACGGTGAATGCCAGCTTGCGCAGCTTGAAGTCATACGCATAGATGGCGTAGGCCGTCAGTGCGCTGAAATAGACCGACAGCGCCGCACAGGCAGCTGACACGATCAGGCTGTTGCGCAGACCGGTCAGGATCGGTACATTGGCATCATGGGTGGTGTTGAAGAAGTTTACGCCAAAGCTGCCGCGGGGCAGCGGGTCAAATCCCTGCTGGATGGTAAAGTTGTTGTGCGTGGCGTTGACGATCAGCACATAGAAGAAGAACAGGCAGATAAAGCAGAGGACAAACAGCACGATATAGGCCACTGCACGCTGCAGGGTCAGCATAGGGTCGTGAATTTTGCTTGCCTTTGCGGTAGTGGTGGCTGCGGTTTTGGTCTCGTTCGGCATACTGTTCACGCTCCTTCCTTAGTGATGCTTAGCGGCCGCTTTAGCTGCCTTGATGCGGGCTTTCTCAGCCTTGCGCTGCTCACGGGTCAGGCCGTCATCCTCCTGCGTGAGGGTAAAGTAGATGATGACGCAAAGCACCGCGCAGAGCAGGAACATCAGCACCGAAATAGCACCGGCTGTGCCGTAGTTTTTGCTGTACAGATGCTGGTTCAGGTACATGATAATGTGTTGGTCGAGCCGTTCGGGTCGCCCTTGCCGTTGGTCAGGACCTGCGGCACATCAAACATCTGCAGGCCGCCGATGAGGCTGGTGATCAGCGTGTAGACGAGCAGCGGGCGGATCAGCGGGATCGTGATGCGCCAGAACATTGTGGTCGAGGATGCACCGTCCAGCTGGGCGGCCTCATACAGGCCGGGGTCCACACCCATGATGGCAGCCATCAGAATGATGGTCGTATTGCCGAACCACATCAGGAAGTTCATCAGCCCAACCAGACCGCGCGCTGTCCAGACATTGGAAAGCCAGCGCACCGGCTCGGCCACGATGCCGAGCTTGAGCAGGATCGAGTTGATCGGCCCTGTCTCCGAGTTTGAAAACAGGGTAAAGAACAGCATGGCGAACGCCGATGCCATGATAAGGTTGGGCATATAAATGACGGTCTTGAAGAAGCCCTGAAACCGCAGCTTCAACCGCAGATCGGTAAACCACGCTGCCAGCACCAGCGATACAATGATCTGCGGGATAAACCCCATCAGCCACATGATCATGGTATTGCTGAAATACTTCGGCACCTCTTTGATCATGGCGGCATAGTTTTTCAGCCCCACAAAGTTGGGGCCGATGATCTTTAAGCCGCTGCGGAAATACTCAAAGAAGGAATAGTAGATGGTCGTTGCCAGCGGCCAGAACTGGAAGATGAAAAAGGTAATAAAGAACGGCGCCAGAAATATATAGCCCCATTTGGCGTAGCTCATGCCCTTTCTCTTTGTTTTCATAGGTCTCGCCCTCCTTAGCTGTGTGGGCATTGCCCTGCTGGGGGCAGAGCCTTTCAAAATCTGATAAAAACAAAACCAGGGGCGGGCGTCTCTCCCCGCCCCTGGCATGGCGTTTGCGGTTCAGTTCGTTTTGTCAACGGTCACACAGGTATTTATGCGGGCCATTCGACGCTGCTCAGCTCAGGGTACTTGACCTTGATCTGATCCTCAAAGTTCTTCTTCGCGGTCTCAAGGTCAACCGTACCGTCAAAGTAATCCTTGAAGCAGCTCTGGAAGGTCTCGTTGCAGCCCTGATCATACGGACCGGCGTTGGACATATCAATGGTAGGTGCAACCTCTGCAAAGAGGGCAATGTGGTTCTGGCCGCCGAGGAATGCGGAGCCGAAGTTCGGGTCAGCTGCGATGGAATCCATAGCGCTCTTGCAGTTGGTGTAGTCCTGCGTATCCTCGGTGATCTTGGTCATGATGTCGGCATCACAGGTCAGAGAGTACATGACATCCTTGATCGTGGGGATGCGCCGAAATCGTTTACTGTATGGCGGAATATCTGATAAAGGAAATGGCAAAGAAGCAGGGTGTAACGGAAGAACTGAAAGCAACGGATATGATGAGATGGATAGGATTGATGAATAACATTCGAACCTGTGCCGATGAGATTGTATTGAATGATATTGTGTATTCCTAACGGATACCAACCGAAGAAGAACTGCTGTCAAACCGATGGCAGTTTTTCTTTTTCGGCAAGTATTCAAGAAGTCATTAAGTTGCGAGTATAATCGAAGTGGTAGAAAAGTTACCTATTATATCGGTTGTAACTTTTTTATGAACTCTATTGACAAGAAAACTTGGTATATATATAATTAAAATATGCAAAGAAAACTTGTCATGGAGGTGTTTTTATGAAAAAGGACGAAATCTTAAATGCAAGCAGAAAAGAACATCGCAATAAGGACTTGGCTGAAATGGAAGTGGTATATCAAGCCGGAAGTCACGCAAGCAGAGTTGGTGCTTTAGTGTGTTGTTTGCTTTCGCTGTTATCTTCTGTGCTTGCTCATACTATGATTTACAGTCCGTGGGTTATATACTTCAGCATTATTGCAACACAATGGTTAGTTCGTTTTATCAAAATGAAGCGAAAGAGCGATTTGGTCTTGACTGTTCTGTTTTTTGTGCTTTCCATTTTGGCATTTGTTGGATTTGTTAGCCATCTTTTAGAGGTGAGAATATGAAAGAACAATTACAACTGAAAAATCACTTAAAGGAAGTTCGCACAGAAGCAAATCTTTCTCAAGCTCAGCTTGCAGAAATGGTAGGGGTATCAAGAAATACCATTAGTTCTATTGAAACAGGACAGTTTAATCCAACTGCAAAATTGGCTCTAATTCTTTGTATTGCATTGGACAAAAAATTTGAGGAACTATTCTATTTTTAGGAGGTCATTATGGAAAATATTATAATGTTGATTTTGGGAGTGTTCATATCTGTTGTGGGAATTGTAAATATCAAAGGCAATATCAGCACAATTCACTCTTATAACAGGCGAAAAGTAAAGGAAGAAGATATACCAAAGTATGGAAAAACAGTCGGCACAGGAACGCTGATTATAGGAATATCTCTTGTATTAGGTTTTATTGTTTCGTTTTGGAGTGAAATAATTATAGATTATATCATTCTTCCAGCAGTTATTGTCGGATTAGGCTTTATATTGTATGGACAGTTCAAATACAATAAAGGAATTTTTTGAGAATCAGGGAGGTATAAAGATGGAATTGAACACAATATCAGGTCTGGCGATAGCGGGAGTTATCTGCTCCGTTGTCCTCTCGATGGGGGTACCGATTGCTTTGTTCATTGCAGGAAGGGTGAAGCTTAAGGCAAGGATTTCCTCGTTCTTTATCGGAGCAGGAACCTATCTGCTGTTTGCCATGCTGTTGGAGCAGCTGCTGCATGTTCTTGTCATTCAGTTCTGCGGACTGAACGCACAGAGCAGGCCATGGCTTTACTATGTGTACGCGGCTTTGGCTGCAGCGGTTTTTGAAGAGACCGGAAGACTGATTGCCATGAAGTTCTGGATGAAGAAATGGCTGGATTTTCCAAATGCACTGATGTATGGAATCGGGCATGGCGGTGTGGAGGCCATTCTGCTCGGAGGACTCTCCGGAATCAGCAATCTTGTGTCCATGCTGATGATCAACAGCGGAGCCATGCAGAATACGCTGGCGGCACTTCCTGCTGAGTCTGCAAACCAGACCGTGTCACAGCTGTCGGCCCTATGGACAACACCGGCACCACTCTTTTTTGTAAGCGGAATCGAAAGAATCAGTGCCATCATTCTGCATATCGGGTTGTCACTGCTGATCTACCGGGCGGTAAAGGCAGGCAAATGCAGGACAGCGGCTTTTACAGCGGTTCTTGCATATGGGATTCATTTTATCGTGGACTTCTTTGCCGTGGCAGGTCCGGCGCTTCTTCCCATCTATGTGATTGAAATTGGTGTCTTTGTGATGGCAGCCGGAACTCTTGTTATGGCGCTGAAGATGGGAAGGATGGAAGAACTGTGAATTCCAGTTTTCTGCTATCATAAAACAGAATATATCTGACAGAACGCACCGTAGAAATACGGTGTTTTTTGTGCCCTTTTTGATGATTGGATATTCAATTAACTTTATTTATTACCCCCTCCAATATCTAAAAAAAAGCTACTTCTGCAAGTCAACCTCACAGAAGTAGTTTTTTATTTATCCATTATTTTCATTTCTTTTCAAAACCATTTCATAAAAATCCAGAAACTCTTTTGTTATATAATATCCCTTACTTTCAACATCCAATGAGTCAAATGTATTATCATTTTCATCTACATCTCCAGACTCTGTTTCAAATTCTTCCTCAATGAATCCCGTTTGTTTAATATGTAAGAACACGTAATCAACTTCTCCTGGAGATACCTTTATTTGCTTTGAATATTCATTGCAAAACGATTCGTATTTGTTGCTATATGTTCTACCATTTATGTGTTTCGTTGATTTACCTCTTTTAGATGAATCTTCACAATATTTTTTGTATTCAACTAAATATTGTATTTCTCTATACGACATAGTATTCAATATGTGAATATATTCATCAAAAATACTACCATCTATATGTTTCCCCTGCAAATAACCATTTCGTATAAGATTTCCAAAATACTCAACTTTATCGGTCGTTGCCAACCTTTGCACTGCCTCTTTTGCTCGTGCAAAATTGATGATAAACTCTACATCATTTACCATTTCCGATGTTATAGAATGATCATCTTGCAAAATAACATCTAACAATTCCTGTTCTTTCTTTTGCTGAAAATCATTTAATAACTTATTTGTTGATGAATCAATTAAATCCCCCAAAACAGGGATTGCCTTTATAGGTGCCAATAAAACTGATTCAACAACCGGATTTTCTTTAATATCCTTTATTTCATTTGCATTATATAAGGAATTTTTTGCCATTTCTAATTTTTCATTCATTATTGTTCTCCCATTTTCATCACAACAACTATTTTATCCCAAGTAGATACTTCGTTTAATATAAATCTCCAACATATCCATCTGCTTCCAGATGCATATAACACTCATTCACCTGCTCAGACTCCAAGATCTGTAAAACGTATTCCATACCTGTAGCCAATTCTTTGGTTTTTAATTCTTCCAGCGGAATCCAATACACCTGCCCTTCCTCCGAACTTGTCAATTCTCCGATAAATCTATCAGCTCTGTACAGCGTAATCACATAATGTACTCCACCCTTATGCCAATGATATAAACCGCAGAGCTTCGGTGTTTCAATCGTAAGACCTGTTTCTTCCCAAACTTCCCGGATCATAGATTTTTGAAATATCTCGTTCTGCTCCACATGACCACCTGGAAAAGTTGTCCCTGTATAGCTGTCATTCACTTTATCCAATGCCAGCACATTTCCTTTGTCATCTTGGATCATACACATATTCATAAAGCAAACCTTCTCAATCCGACTCTCTTCTTTTTCATTCAGAGATCTTCTGATACGTTTATTGATATCCGATCGTTTGGATTTGTAATGCTTGAATACCTCTCCATACGGAATCCAGATTTCTGCATCTTCAATTTTTTCATACACAATATCCACCACTTCTTCCAGATGTTTGTCGTTTGGGAAAGTGTATTTTTTCATATAATAATCCCTGGTTGCCTGGAACATCCATTCTGCAATCTTCTCTTTCTGCTTTAATTTCAACTGAGCATATTTCTTGTCAGTCTGCAGTAATTTTCCATCTATCATTTCATGGTTTTTCCGTGACATCGGTAAGACCTCTTTTCCTCTTTTCTCATTCAGATTTTACTATACCATAGAATCCTTCTTTCGTCATACCTCAGATCTGCGATGTCCTATTTTTCTTCTCTGAATACCTTATCTATAGAGGGTTCTTTTCAAAAGACTCTCTTCCGGCGGCTGTGCCACCGGTAAATAGCAAGGACAGGAAGTGTATATACACTTCCAAAAAAACCAGCAATTTAGGGAACCCTGCCCTAAATCAAAAACACAAAAGCCACTACTTTGAGCAACCAATGAAAGGAGAATCTATCTATGGCAAAGAGAAAAAGAAATATACAGATCTTGTTTTGTGTTTCCCCCGAAGAAAAGAAGCTGATTCGCAGAAAGATGATTGAATCAAAGACTAAAAACATGGGAGCTTATCTTCGTAAAATGGCAATTGACGGTTATATTGTCAATACAGACACTACTCCATTAAAAAAACAATACGAGGAAATGCATAAGATCGGTGTGAATATTAATCAGATTGCCAAAAAAGTAAACAGCACCGGTGATCTGTATCCGGAAGAAAAGCAAGAATTAAAAGAGATGGTGAAAGAATTATGGCGTATCTTAAGATCTTCCCAATTAAAGTAACAGACAAGAAAGCTCTGGACTACATCACGAATCCAGATAAAACAGATGAAAAACTGTTAGTTTCCAGTTTTGGCTGTTCCCCGGAAACTGCAGATCTTGAATTTTCTATGACAAGAGAAATGGCAAAAAAGAATGGAATGGACAAAGGTGATAACCTGGCATTTCATCTGATCCAGTCATTTAAACCTGGAGAAGTTGATGCCGAAACTGCCCATCGCTTAGGGCAACAATTTGCAAACGAAGTACTGAAAGGAAAATATGAATATGTGATAAGCACCCATGTTGATAAAAATCATATCCATAACCACATCATCTTTAATGCAGCAAGTTTTGTTGATCATCACAAGTATGTTTCCAATAAGCGGAGCTACCATAAAATCTGCCGGATCAGTAATCGTATCTGCCATGAAAATGGACTTGCCACCAGTATGCCAACCGGAGAAAAAGGTAAAAGCTATAAAGAGAACATGGAATATCATCGTGGCACCAGTTGGAAAGCCAAGCTACGTGTTGCAGTTGATAAAGCAATCTGGACTTCCATCAACTATGAGGAATTTCTACAAAAAATGCAGTTAGCCGGATATGAAGTCCGACAGGGAAAACACCTGTCCTTCCGTGCACCGGAACAGAAAAACTTCACTTATATGAAATCTCTCGGAAGCTATTATTCAGAAGAAAATGTTCGCATTCGCCTGGCTAAAAATCGTAACAAAGTGAAAACTCCGAAGCATCTGTCCAGAGAAGCTCGCCTGTATATCAATATTTCCACTTATGTTACGACCGGCAATCGAGAAGGATTTGAACGATGGGCAAAGCTCAATAATCTAAAAGAGGCAGCCCGCACCTTCAACTATCTTTCCGAAAATAACTTGCTGAATTATGACGATTTCAGGCAGCATGTATCTGACATTGAAGTTTCTGTGAAAGTTGCCGACCAAAGAATAGCACAAATCAACAGTGAGCTGAGCACGCAGAAAGTCATTCAGAAACACTGCGATTCTTACCGGCTTTGTCGTAAAGTAATTGAAGATTGTAAATCTGCTAAAAATCCAAAAGCATACCTCACCAAACATCAGGCAGAATACCAGCTCCACGATTCACTAAAAAAAGAGCTTCAGGATCTCGGTGTTACCAAAATCCCAAGCTCTAATAAAATTCAGAGGCGGATTGAAAATCTTGAATCTGAACTGGCTGCTACTGTCCGGGAAAAACAAGAATTACAGAAAAAGCTGAAAACCCTGGAAATCATTCAGCAGAATTTCACTGCACTGCTCGATGCTCCAGAGATCAGTTCAGACTTACTTCCAGCAAAACGGGAACCTATTTCTGTCACAAGAGATAAATAAGATTGCACTGGCAACTCACTCATTTTCTTCCAAATCTTCCCAAGGTTTCAAATCCTTTTCCTCCCAGGTGACACCATACGGTGCACCTCCGGAGGTATAACCAGCAATACAGAAAAATCGGTCATCTTGCAAGATCTCTTCTTTGGTCAGATTATCTCTTGCTTCTTTTTTCCGTTTTGCTCGCCTCTGTTTCCTCTTTTGTTTCGCAACAGCTGCTTTTTCTTCCGGCGTTTTCTTATGTTTTTTTGCCATAAGTGTTTCTATTATAATTCCATTCTGAATGTCTCTCAGGATACGTTCTTCATAACTCTTTTCACGCTTTTCAACAATTTTATAAAATTCTTCATATTCCGTTTTAGGAGCAAGCGATTGAACTGCCGTAAACAAACTTTTGCATATATCATTCATTTCAGTAGCATCCGGCATTCGCTGATTCTCAAGATAAAACTTCAAGTGCATTTTGTATGTTTTATCTGCTATTGCACTCTTCTGTTTTTGTTTTAAGTCTTTATAGCTTCTGTCGTTCCTCTGCATCTACAATTCCTCATCTGCCTTCTTTCTCCCGTGCCATCAAAAGCATTTTTTCAAAAGACTGAGCGAATCTTTCATCATCTTCCTCCGTCCGCTTCTTCGGTCCCTTGACATGACATTTACGGGAACTTCTTCTGGCTTTTTTACTCAGGTGACGTTCCATTAGCATCTGATCAATATTATCATCCGTGTACCATTTACCTGATTGATGAATAGCATAAGCACCTTTTCCCAATGCCATTGCAGCCACACCATAATCCTGTGATACAACAATATCTCCCTTGTGACAA
>OGRF01002170.1_pt1 | contig 11488 bp, 4 predicted proteins | sample 1553381 | NCBI WGS metagenome assembly OGRF01 (sample SAMEA2580060, study PRJEB22360) | human gut metagenome | biome: human gut; feature: human-associated habitat; material: faeces | place: Denmark | collected 2008/2010
CGATTATGGAGTTTAATGCACGAACTTATTTTCAGTAAGGTACAGTTGTAGCATCTTATCGCCGTAAGATGTATGATCTTACTGTTGTAGGATGTATGATATTACCGTTGTAAGATGTATCATCTTTCACGGATACTTGACATCTCCTTGTCTTGCGTCTTTTAGCAAAGTGACAGTTTGTAAATTTAAGTCATGGAGAATCGATTCTTTCGGGTAAAGGTAAGGTATGCTCCCGAAAACGAAAGAAAAAAACGACAATCGATTGGTTGATAGGCTAATGTTGAATAACGGCCTTTTATTCTAGCGGAATTTATTCATCGTATTTCATGTTTTGGGGGCAGGAAGGGAAGAAAAACGGTGCTACAATAGGGTTATAACAGGGTAAGAATGCCCATTCGCGACTACTCATAACCCTATTCTTGACTACTTACGATGCCCAACGGCAGTATCGGCGTTGCCTAATACGACTAGTTACGCAGGCTTCCGGCACCTATTGTGTGTGGAAAACGCTGTATTTTAACAAAAAGGGGTGCTTATTGCTACTGCTTTCTCGCTATTTCGCTAGGTTTGGAAAATAGGTGTGTCAAGGTAAATGCTCTATGGAAATCAAAAAGATGGCCGGAGAGCGGTTTGGTTGACGGAAGGATATTTGCAGGGCGAGTACCGTGTAAGATAAAAAGAGAGGAGACGGAACGATAAACGCTCCGCCCCTCTTATATAACAAGAATGAATGAATTATTGGGATAATCTCATCATAAAATATTGCTAGTGAGATACATCTTCTTCATTTATCCGATCAGAGATACTCAATGTCACGGAGAACATTGAGTATCGTGATATTCATTTTTAGATCAATTATTTACGTAAAATCCAATATGCCCAGTTGCGCCGCTAAAAGTTATGACAGATCCTACTTGAACTGTAGATCCATTACAAGAGACTCTATATCCCTTATCTATGGAAACAACTTTATACTTTCCATGTTCAACAAAGTAAACCCATGGACCTCCACTATAAAAACCACTGGTGATAGTATATTCCATGAAATTTTGATCTTCAATAACCATTGATATATGGGCGTCCTGATTTTGAGCTGTAACGTACATTTTTGAATACCCTTCTCTTTCTGCGGCATAGGAAGGTGATGGACCATTTACGTCAGCATTGATATTAATAACAGTTGTTGTTAATAGTGCAATATAGAATGAATAATACTTTCTTCATGATATATTTTCTTTATTTTCTTGTTTTAAAATTCCAGAACCAAGCCTCTCCCCAATCACCTGCGCCGGGTTTCGGAGCCGCTAGTTTAAGATGCTCACCATCCGCTTCCAAGATGTGATATTCATATTGAGGAGCGAAGGTATCATCAGTGTCTCCCATTTTCACCAGTCCTAATAAAGGAATGGTTCCGGTGAACGTTAATGTACCTTGATCCCAACCATCTTTGGCTACAGCGGATAAGTCCCATGCGATTGTTCCGGATTGACCGCGGCTGGTTTCTACTTTCTTGCCAGCCAAGGTAAAAGTCATCCAACCTTCTAACCCATCTTTGGCATATCCTTTCTCAGTACATTGTTGGTCGATGTCTGTGGCTTGAACTTGCCACCATTCCGGACCTGTGCTTTCCATATAAGCACCATTTCCCCAAAGGCCGTTGCTGGCATCTGTATCCCAAACCCAAGTTACAGAATTATACTCCGGTCCGAATAATCCTTCATAAATAGAAGGCACATCCACATACTCGGAGATCGTCACATCGTTAGAGAAAGAGGTGATGGAGCCGTCTTGGTTCATAGCCCGGACGGTCAAGCTCGTGAGGGGAGGAGTGCCAATGATGGAACCCTCGGTTCCGGTGGCTAGGATGGCCCCGTCTTGATCCAATACCTGTACCGTCAGTGTGGGATTGGTGGAGAAGGTGAACTTGTTTTGTCCGGCCGTCGTTTGCGTAAGCGCTACACGGGCTTGCAGATCCGCCTCGGTTAAGTTGGCGGATATGCCCGGATCACTTTCTGTGATTGGGTCGCAGGAAACCATCATTCCTGCGATCAATGCCATTACTATATAATATATATTCTTTATCATGATTGTATATTCTGAATTAAAAAGTTATTAATTAGCCCAGCCATTGTACTCGGCGTCCGCTCCCCAACCTTCGTTCTGCTGGAGTTCACTGGAGAGTGAGATCTGGCTCTCAGGTATCTTCATGAAACCGGCGGAGGTGTTGTAGCGGGAGGCGTAACCACCATTTTGCGCCTTGTTCGTGGCAGGATTACCAGCGATGTAGATAGGCGTACCTATCTGTTTCTGCAAGGCAGCGGCGGCAATGTGCCAGCGGCGGATGTCGTTCCAACGGGTACCCTCCAAAGCTAATTCCCAACGGCGCTCGTTTTGCAGAGCTTGGAGCGAGTAGCCGATAGCCGGAAGGCCGGCACGCTCCCGCACCTTATTCATACCGGTGGCATCTCCCTTGAGCTCGGATTGCATCAAGAGAACGTCAGCGAAGCGGATCAATACCAAGTCGTGGATGTTGTCCAAGGCTTGGTTATTCGCGCCTTGCGTCCAGCCATCGATTCCGTACATCTCGTTCTCGAAGGTCTTGAAGTAGCCACTCTCGTCATTGGATGTCTTGCATGCGACAGGAGACCATTTCATGGCATAGTAGTCCGTTTCCTGTACGAAGTCCGCCCAACCGCCTTTGTTATAAGCGGGTAATTTGTCCGTACGATATACGGAAGCGTCGCGACGCATGTCATTTGGTTCTGCGCTTGCCCAATCGTTCACGAAATTCGGTGCTACAGGCCCGGCTCCCCAACCTTGTCCGAAGGGGAAGGTATTTGCTACGTCTTGATCTCCGCGAAGACCGAAATGAAGCGCGTAACCATTGGCGAAAGCGATGGTAGTATTCCAACTGGCCAGCTTATTGAACTTGATGGCGAACATAGATTCCGGGTTGACGGCGTTATCATCCTCTACCCATTTCAATCCTTTTCCGGCGGTGTATTCGAAATCGTTCACCGTGCAACGGTTCGTGTAAGCCCAAAGGCTACGGAAGTCGGATGCTAAGGAATATCCGGAATTGTTCACGCAATCATCGATATAAGAGATCACTTGATCCTTCGTTAGGGTAGAGCCGTCGGCCAAGGTGACGGAGGTCAGCGGGTTGTAAGTGGCGCTGGTCAAGGCGGCTATATCTTCGCCATTCCCGTACATGCCGGTGTAGAACAACCAAGCACGGCCTAACATGGCCTCGGCGGTGTACTTGTCGACGTGTCCTGCCTCAAGGGATGACGTACCTCCACGCCATGCGGGCATGATGTCGGCGGCTGTCTTAAGGTCTAGCAAGATCTGTCCCCAGATCTCGGCGGGGCTTGCCTGTGGCACATCGCTTGTCTGGGATGTAGTGATTAGGGGTACACGATTGTACATCGAGGCTAGCTCGTAGTAGAAATAGGCACGCATGAAGAGAGCCTCGCCCATCAATTGGTTACGTGCTTCCGTGGAAGGAAAGTCCGGACAGTTATCCAAGGTCTCTATGGCGCTGTTGGCACGGAATACGCCGGCATAACGGTCTTTCCAGAACTGGCGGGTCATGTCGGACTGATAGTTGCAGAGCAGGTCCATGGCCTGCATCAGCTTGTCGTTCGAGCCGCCCCCGCCTAGCGCGTCATCGCTGGCTAGTTGGGCGTAATAAAGGAACGATCTCTCGGGGTTGGCGCAAACGGATGCCATGCTGGCGTAAACGCCTGCTATCATTTGCTGGGCATCGTCGTACGACTCCGGGAATGTAGCGGTTGTCTTCTCTGTGTAATTGGTCGTGTCGAGCATGTCCTCACAACTGGAGAAGGCTACGGCAGCGCCCATACATATTGCATATATTAACTTTTTCATGTTGCTTTTCTCTTAAAATTTAATGTTAACACCTACCATATAAGTTCTGGGTGAAGGATAAGAACCTAAGTCGATACCTCTTGCCCAAGGATTGTCCTCGCGATAACTATCGTTCGTACCGATTTCGGGGTCCATACCCTTGTATCCCGTGAAGGTGAAGAGGTTCTGGGCGCTTACGTACAGACGTAATTGCGGCAGTGGGCAGTTCTTCCATAGGTTCTTGAAGTCGTAGCCCAAAGTAACGTTCTGGATGCGGAAATAGCTGGCGTCTTCCACGAAGATATCGGATATCTGTTGGAAGTTGACACCTGTGTTACCCGGAACCAGACGAGGATAACGATTGGAGGTTCCCTCACCGTGCCAGTACTCAAATACCTCGGAGGTGTAATTCTCCACGTTGCCGTCGGTAAACTTACGATAAGAGCGCATATTTTGTTGTCCGAAGGCCCCATAGGTGGTTACCGCTAAATCGAATCCTTTGTAACCAACGTTGAAGCTTAGACCCATCGTGATATCCGGGTGCGGGTTGCCGACTTCGGTCTTGTCGTCCTCGTTGATCACGCCGTCGCCATTCACGTCTACGAATTTCAAGTCGCCCGGTTGGATGGAGCTACCTTGCAGGGAGTTGGCTGCGTTGCCTTTACAGTTCTTATCCAGATAAGCCTGCACGTCGGCGGCGTTTTGCATGACACCTTCCGTTTTATAGGCCCAGAAATAACCGATCGGGTGTCCTACTTCCATACGGGATACAGGACGTGTGTTCTCGGCCAGTACCTTGTCCGGACCTAGGATGTAACCGTCTTTGTTGTTGATCTGCGTAACCTCGTTCTTGTTATGGGCAAGGTTTAGGTTCACGCCATACGTCCAGTCGCCCTTCTGGTCGTTCCAGCCTAAGCCGATCTCGACACCTTTATTTTCCACGGTACCGCCGTTGATATAGGGAGCGTTCGTTCCGTAAGAGTCTAGGATCGGGGCAACGATCAACAGGTCCTTGGTTTTCTTGTTGTACCAATCGAAGTTCAAACTCAATCGGCCGCTTAGGAAACGGGCATCTAGACCAAGATCTAGCTGCTCGGAAGTCTCCCATGTCACGTCCTCGTTCGGCATGATGCTGGCATAACCGCCTTGCGTGGCCGTACCCTTGTTGTTGCCGAAGGAATATTGTCCGAGGTGGTCGAACGCTACGGTCGAGAAATATTGGAAGTTATCGATATTACAGTTACCGTTCTGACCCCAGCTGGCACGGATCTTCAAGAAGTCCATCCAGTCGTGCGTGTTTTCCATGAAATCTTCATTGCTCACGACCCAACCAGCCGATACGGAAGGGAACGTACCCCAGCGTTTACCACGGGCGAAGTTCGAGGAACCATCCGTACGTAAGATCACGCTAGCCATGTATTTCTCGTTGAAGTTATAGTTGATACGTCCGAAGAATGACGCTAAGGCGTTATCCCCTGTCGGATATCCTTTGGCTGAGGTCGGTTGCGAAGCCATGCTATTGCTGATATAAGCCCGGTCCCAGTCGGAGAACAGAAGGTCGTTCGCCGTTGCCTCCAGATACTCGCCCATACCGAAACCGCTCTTCTTGAAGGATTGACCGACTAATACATCGAAGTTGTGTTTCTCGATGTTGAAGGTGTAGCTAAGCGTATTCTCGATCTGCCAGTCCCAACCAGTCGTCATGTTCTGGGTAACCTCATTGGTTAGTTTTTGATCGGTAGAGGTTAGTTTATAAGCCGGACTGTAGCCACGGTAAGAACTGGAGTTCTGTTTGTAGCTGACCTGTCCTTTATAGACGAGTCCCTTGATTGGTTGTACCTTCAAGTAGCCAACCATAGTTAATCCGTAGTTTTTGCTCTTGTTGTTTCCACGGGAGGAGTTGACCATTGCGGCGATCGGGTTACTCGTATAAGAGTTGTAGTTGAACCAACCGGCCTTGTTCAAGTCGTCATACATATAGTAATCCCCGTTCTCGTTATAGATAGGAACCAGCGGGTTGGCACGTAACATCCAAGAGATGTCGTTACCGTATTGATTACCCTCGGAGATACCGGAAGATTCATTATGATTATAGTACAGGTTCTCGCCGAATGTGATGATATCCAAGTCACCCTCTTTCCACAAAATATGTTCAGAGTTCATGCGAACCGTGAAACGTTGGTAGTCGGAAGCGACCGGCTTGCCTAGCGTACCTTCCTGTTTCGTGTAGGATACACCCGTGGAGAATTTGGAGCGTTCCGTACCACCGGCCAAGTTCAGGGAGTGGCTGGTAGTGATGGCGTTCTTGTTGCGGATTGCGTCAAGCCAGTTGGTACCCTCATCCTCGCCGCTCATGTAACGGTTGTACTGTTCTTGTGACATGTAATTCGTCCACGTGTAAGGTTGGTTACCCGTGTTGAAGTTCAGTTGGTCCATGACTGCCATGTATTCCTTTGCATTCAGCAAGTCCGGCATCTTATATACGTTCTGGAAACCTACATAGCCGTCGTAACTAACCTGTAATTTACCCTGTTTGCCCTGCTTTGTCGTGATCAATACAACACCGTTGGCCGCACGTGAACCGTAGATCGCGGCGGAAGCGGCATCTTTCAATACGTCCAAGCTCTCGATATCGGCGGGACTTAAGGAATTGATGTCGCCTTCGACGCCATCAATAATGTATAGCGGAGTCGTGCTGCCGTTTGTTCCGGCACCACGAATGTTGATATCGAAACTCTTACCCGGCTGGCCGGAGTTCGCTACGATATTGACGCCCGGGCTTTGGCTCTGCAAGGCACCTAGCGGGTTTGTCGTGTTTAATTTTTGGATATTCTCTCCCTTTACTTGAAGGGTAGCACCTGTCACCAACTTTTTCTTTTGTACACCATAACCTACTACCACTACCTCGTCCAAGCTCTGTGAGTCCTCTTTCAAGGTGATCTGTAAGTCGGATGTTTGGGCGGTTACGGGAATCTCTTGGGTCATATAACCAATGTAGGAGATCTCTATGATAGAGCCGGGGGCGGCCTCTAAGCTGAACTTACCATCCAAATCGGTTATCACTCCGTTTGTCGTTCCCTTTACGATAACATTGGCACCGATGACTTCCATTCCTGTTGCGTCTTTCACGGTACCAGTGATTCTTTTTGTTTGTTGCATGACTTCCATCGAAGTACTAGGGGCGGCTAACATTTGTGGTATGCCACCTAGCTGGAAGGCCATACATGCGCCTAAAAACAGCGTCGTTTTCTTAATTGTTGAATTCATTATTTTTTACATTAAATCATATAAGGCTAAACTAAAATTCATTTACTCAATAGGGTCATTAGCGGTTAACTGCTAAAAACATTAGATTTTCGGTCCTTCCTCATAGGCAATTGTTTTTTGTTGTTAATATGTATTGTTAATTTCTGTCGCAAAATTACGTCGGATCCCAAGTGCGTTCAAATACTATTTTATCCAAGAATAATACTTTTTTGCCGGAGTGTATTTTTAACACATCGATGGGGTAGCCGTAGGCATGAAAGCCTTTGTGACTGGTCGCGAAGATAGATGTGTGAAGGAAAAGAGAAGGGGGGATTTTGTATAGAAATAGGGGGGGATATGTATTTATCCCTGTTAAAAAGGTCTCTTATACAATGATTTTTGTCTTTTTGTAGTTATCCCGGAACTCTTTGGGAGAGCAGTTTTTCTTTTTCTTAAAGATACGGTTGAAGTTCGAGAGGTTATTGAAGCCGCAGTCATAACAAATCTCCGCGATGGATCGTTGCGTGTCCACCAGCATGCGGGCGGCGTAACCGATACGGATATCGGTGATATAGTCGGAGAGGGTCTTCCCTGTCCTTAACTTGAAAAAACGGCTGAAAGCGGAAGGGGCCATACCTACGAGTTCAGCCAGTAGGTTCAGGCGGATATCCTGTTGGTATCGCTCGTTGATGTAATTTTGTACTTTTTGGATACGACGACTCTCGGAATGTATATCCGTTATTTTAGCGAACGAGGAACTAGCCAATACTTTGTAGTCCTCCTCGATGGAAAGCTCATACAAGATGGTCAAGAAGTTGATGACCGCATAAAAACTTTGCTCCTCGGAAACCAGCTTTTCCAGTAAATGGTAAACCTTCAAGATGGAAGACATCGGGAAACTGATGCCGCATTGAGCTTTCTCCAACATTTTCCGGATACTGTTGAATTGGTTTTTCTCCAATATATTATTCCCGAAGAGATTGGGAGAGAACTGGATCGTGATCTCATGGATCAGAGGCGATTTACATGCGTTCTGCTCCCAGACATGTTCCAGTTCTTTCCCGGTTATCAATACTAACTCGTATTCTCCGATCACTTCCGCGGAATCACCGACCACACGCCTTACCCCCGGAGCGTGCTCAATGAAATTGAGCTCGTACTCCAAGTGGCAATGGATCGGATAGGTAAATTCTGTCTTACGCCGGTCTACGATGTAAAAGCAGTCCTTTTCCGATAGTGGGGTTATCTCGCGGATAATGTCCATTCTCTGTTGACAATTTAGTTAGTGAGCCTCGGTCAGCTCTATGACCTTGCTATGGGCATGAGCCGTAGAGAACACGTTCATTCCTATTTTCATCAAGAAATCTCCGCTGAAGGTACCTCCGTCGGTAACCAAGGTCGATTTCTGGCCCGGCATGAGGTTTATCTCTTGTACCTTATATTTCTTATTCGGGTCCAATCCTTGTAGCTTTACGGGGAAAGTCTTTTCTCCGAAGCGAGGGTGGATATCATAAGCGAATAGGACGGATTTGCTTTTTGCCTTATCCACGTACATCACGGATGAATGGTTGGTATCGTAAGGGGAGACTAGACGGTACAGATCGCCGTCGAGGATCGTGCCCTTTAGACGTTTGTAGTTGGCAACTGCTTCTTGGCAGTATTTCATCTCGTCATCGTTCATTTCCTTCAAGCTGATATCGAAGCCCATCTTACACATCATGGCCACGTCGGTACGGAACTTGATGGAGGTATTCTTGTTCCAGCTAGTCACGTGGGCGCACATTGCCTTTGCCGGGAAGAACTGGGAGAATCCCCATTGGATATACAAACGCTCGATCGGATCGGTGTTGTCGCTGCACCAGAATTCCGTGAAATATTTCAATGCCTCGTAATCACAGCGGGCACCCCCACCGGAGCAAAGCATGATCGGTAGGTGAGGGTATTTCTCGGCTACCCGTTTGAATACGTTATAGACACCTCGTACATGGTCGATATACAATTGATTCTGTTTCTCTTTAAGATAGGGGGAATAGACATTGGTAATCGGGCTGTTGCAATCCCATTTGAAGAAAGCCAGATCCGGATTCTCGATCATGATATTATCCACCACGCTGAATACATAATCCTGTACTTTCGGGTTGCTTAAGTCTAAGACAAGTTGGTTGCGATAGTAATAGGTCTCACGATTCGGTAGATGGATCGCCCAGTCCGGGTGTTTCTCGAAAAGTTCGCTCTTGGGGTTTACCATCTCCGGCTCGATCCAGATACCGAATTTCATCCCCTTTTGGTGGGCGTACGATGCGATGTAATCGATGCCCTCGGGCAGTTTCTTCGCGTTGACCTGCCAGTCGCCGAGTCCCGCATTGGAGTCGTTGCGCGGATATTTGTTGCCGAACCACCCGTCGTCCAGCACGAACATTTCCAGCCCCATGTCGGCGGCATCGTCGATCATCTCCGTGAGCGTCTTGGCATTGAACGTGAAATAGGCGCCCTCCCAACTGTTGAGCAGCGTCGGGGCGTAGGTATGCCCGTGCCATACGCCGTAGTTGCGCGCCCAGTTGTGCAGGTGGCGGCTCGCGCCGCCCGCGCCTTCGGAGCTGTAAGTATAGATCATCTCGGGCGTGGTGAACGACTCGCCCTCGCCGAGCGTGTAGTCCGACGCATAGGGATTGGCGCCGGCCAGAATGTTGAGCACGTTGAATTCGTCCACTTCGAAGTTGAGGCGGAAATTACCGCTCCATGCCAGTGCTCCTGCGATCACCTCGCCGTAATTCTCGTCGAACGACTCGCTGTCGAGCGTAATCATGAAGGCCGGATTCTCGGTATGCGTCGTGCGTACCTGCTTGCGCGACTCGATGCTCTTCGAACCATGCGTGAGCAGCGTGTGGTCGACCTGACTTTCGCGCGCCCACGCGCCGTAGAGGTGTGTCAGCAGGTAACTGCGTGCCTTGACGGGCAGCGACGACGAATAGAAGCTGTGCAGCACGATGCTGCCCTTCTCCCGGTTGCGGATGACTGCGTGCGTCGTGATGACGTTCTCCTCGGCATAGGCCGTATAGAATAGTTCGACGTCGAGCGCCTGGTTCGTGTCGGTCAGCTTGATGACGGTTCGGGTGACATTCGTGTCGGCCAGCGTTCGGGTCGTGTGCGACACGTAGCGCAATTCGGTATTCATGTCGCCGTCGGCATGGGTCACGCGCAGGGCGGGTTCACGGAAGTTGCGGCCGCCCATCGTCGAGTAGGCGAGGTTGTCGGTGCCGTGATCCGTGCGGCGGTAGCTCTTGATTCCGGTCACGGGCGTCGCGTCGTCGATACGTCCTCCGAAATGGTGGAACAGGACTTCGCCGTCGGAAGTCACGCTCATGACCATCGACGATCCGTCGGTCTTGATGTTGATGACCTGCGGTTCCGCGGCTGCTGCGCCGGTGCAGATCAGGCCCGAAAACAGGCATGCAAAGAGAGGTTTCAGGGTTTTGTTCATGACTTTATGTGAAGATCCGTTAACAAAATATGCCGCTCGTATGCAGCGGCATATTTCCGCAGTACGAGGTAAAGTTACTCAAAAAAACATTGGAATCAAACACTTCATGCCGTAATTTCATATCGCATGCGCAGGCGGGAGACGCTTGCGGGGAGAGAGCGGGCGATTCCGTTTCGAAGAGCTCCGTTTCGGGCAGGCTGCGGGCAGGCGGGTTTTGCGGCGCGGTTGCTTCTACTTGACTGCTTCGAGGTGGCTCCGTATCCGCTCCGCGAAGGCGAGCCGCCGTGCGCGCAGGTTGGCGCGCCAGCCGTCCCAGCGGGTGTAGCGTTCGCGTTTTTCGAGGTATATATCCTTGATCGCCAGCAGAATGCCTGTCTCTTCCACGCCTCCGAAATCGGGGTTCTCCACCGTGTCGAAGACCCGCATCGTAGGCGACAGATTCATGTAGGAGTTTATCAGCGGCGGGATGTTCTCGTTGAATTCGCGGATGCGCTGGATCAGGATGTGGTAGTTTTCCACGTAGTTCTCCCCCGTGAAAATCCGTTCGTAGTAGGGATCGTCCAGCCCCAGATCGATCGGATGGCGTCCCGTGACCAGCCGGTCGCGGTCGGGGAAGTATTTGTGCAGGAAATAGATGAGCGTGTTACGGGCTACGGTCTGGTAGGAGCTGTACATCGTCACCTTCCCGAAGAGGTATTTCGCTTTGGGATTCAGTACGATGAGTGCTCCGAGCCCGTCCCAGAGGTTGTCCAGCGCATAGATGCTTTTCGTGTTGGAGCGCGCCTGATAGGCCGGCTGGATGAACGAACGCCCCAATTCGATGGTGTGGGGCAGGTAGCGGCGCCGGAAAAGATCGCTGAAATGGAAGTAGTGTTCCGTCGAGAGATGCGG
>OGRF01002171.1_pt1 | contig 11485 bp, 8 predicted proteins | sample 1553381 | NCBI WGS metagenome assembly OGRF01 (sample SAMEA2580060, study PRJEB22360) | human gut metagenome | biome: human gut; feature: human-associated habitat; material: faeces | place: Denmark | collected 2008/2010
GCGGCAAAGGCAGAACGGGCAGCGTTTAAGGCAAACGTCAATTTCCAGTATCACAAAGCCTTGCAGGAAAACCCGCAGCTTACAAGTAATCCCTTTTCCCGGTTCATGCAGAAACAGAAAATCAAACGCCAGTATGCAAAGACCGTAAAGAAAGGCGGTGCAGCCACCGCCAAAGCTGCCGCCGGAGCGTCCCAAACAGCAGCAAAAAAAGCGGCTGCCTTTGCAGGGCGACACCCGGCAGGCGTGATAATCGCTATCACCGCGCTGCTTCTGTTCATCATGGTATCCGTAGGGCTTTCCTCTTGCGGGGCAATGTTTTCCGGCAGCATGAACAGCGTGTTAGGGACTTCCTACACGTCCGAGGACAGCGACCTTGTGGCAACGGAACAGAGCTATGCTGCAATGGAAAATGAGCTGCAACAGGAAATTGACAATATCGAAAGCACCCACAGCGGCTATGATGAATACCGCTATGACCTTGATACTATCGGGCATAACCCACATGAGCTTGCGTCTTATCTGACTGCCCTTTTGCAGAGTTATACCCCGCAGAGCGCACAGGCAGAGCTAAAGCGGCTGTTCGGATTACAGTACACCTTGACGCTGACGGAAGAAATCGAGATACGCACCACCACCGACGAGGAGGGCAACGAGGAAGAATACGAATACCGTATCTTAAATGTGAAACTGACAAACAAGCCGATTTCAGAGCTTGCGGAGGAACTTCTTACGCCACAGCAGCTTGAAATGTTCCATGTGTACTTGGAAACAAGCGGCAACAAACCGCTGATTTTTGGCGGCGGTTCTCCCGACGGAAGCCCGTCCGAGGATTTAAGCGGCGTGGAGTTTGTAAACGGTACGCGCCCCGGAAATCAAGAGCTTATGGAGCTTGCAAAGCAGCAAGTCGGAAATGTGGGCGGCTACCCTTACTGGTCTTGGTACGGCTTTAACAGCCGCGTGGAATGGTGCGCCTGTTTTGTATCATGGTGCTACAATCAAGCCGGAAAAAGCGAACCCCGATTTGCGGGCTGCGAATGGCAGGGTGTCCCTTGGTTTCAGTCAAGGGGACAATGGGGCGCACGCGGCTATGAGAATATCGCACCGGGCGACGCTATCTTTTTCGATTGGGATTTAGACGGCGTTGCCGACCATGTGGGGCTTGTACTTGGCAGGGACGGCAGCCGCGTCTATACCGTTGAGGGCAATTCCGGCGACGCCTGCAAGATAAAGAGCTATGACCTTAACTATCAATGTATCAAAGGCTACGGGCTGATGAACTGGTAAAGCAACCCCAAAAAGAAAGGAGAAATGACCTATGGCAAACAATAAAATTGACCGTATCAATAAGGAAATCGCAAAGACCCGCGAGAAAATCACAGAGTATCAGAACAAGTTAAAAGGACTGGAAGCGCAGAAAACCGAAGCGGAAAACCTTGAAATCGTGCAGCTTGTACGAGCTATGCGTCTGACCCCGCAGGAACTGAACGCTATGCTGTCCGGCGGCGGTATTCCCGGCATGACTGCCGCACCCGCAGAAGAAAACGAACAGGAGGAAAATGCAGATGAAGAATAAACTGAAAAAGACCATGACTGCCCTTTGTGCCGCCCTTATCCTTATGGGCGGTTTTTCTGTCCCTGCCTATGCACAGGGCGCAGCTACAGAGCCGAACGCCGGGGACGCGACCAACGACAGCAATGTAGTTGTGGAGGAAAAAGAGGAAACGCCGCCCCTTACCCCAAAGGGCAACGCAACACTGGTGGACGATTTCGGCGGCAATAAGCAGCTTATCACTGTTACCACCAAAGGCGGCAACTATTTCTATATCCTCATTGACCGCGCCGCCGAGGGCGAACAGACCGTACATTTCCTAAATCAAGTGGACGAAGCCGACCTTATGGCACTGACCGAAAACGGCGAAGCTGCCAAAAAGCCGGAAATCTGTAACTGTACGGAGAAATGCGAAGCCGGAAAGGTAAACACGTCCTGCCCGGTATGTGTTACCAGTATGACAGGCTGCACAGGCAAAGAACCTACCCCAACACCAACGGAGCAGCCGGAAGAACTGAAAGAAAAAGGCGGCAATCCCGGTGTGGTGCTTGCCTTAGTCCTCTTTGCCCTGCTTGGTGGCGGCGCAGCGTTCTACTACTTTAAGTTTCTAAAGCCGAAGCAGAATGTAAAGGGCGATACCGACCTTGAAGATTTTGAATTTGAGGACTACGACGAGGACGAGCCGGAAGCAGATACCGGGGAAACTCCCGAAGATGAAGAAACGGAGGAAGAAACCCTATGACCCTGTTTACCGACAATCCCTTTGAAAAGATGATGATACAGAAACCGAACGGGCGGCGTGATAATGCGCCGCCTGTTCCTTATCCCCCTGCTTGTGCTTCCTGCCCTTACAAGGGACAGTCCCCTTGTGTGGGGTACTGTCTGAAACAGGTACAGGAGAAAAAGAAAACCGAGCCGGAACGCTGAAAGGAGGAACTTATATTTGATTTTAGTTATCGCAGAAAAGCCCAGTGTGGCACAGACAATCGCTGCCGTACTTGGGGCAAAGGAAAAGAAAGACGGATTTCTCACAGGAAGCGGCTATATCGTTTCTTGGTGCGTGGGACATTTGGTAGGGCTTGCGGAAGCTGCTGCTTACGGGGAGCAGTATAAAAAGTGGAGTTATGACAGCTTACCGATTTTGCCGCAGGAATGGAAGTACACCGTTGCTTCTGACAAGGAAAAGCAATTCAAAACCCTAAAAGAGCTTATGCACCGGGCAGACGTTTCCGAAGTCGTCAATGCCTGCGACGCAGGGCGCGAGGGAGAACTCATTTTCCGTTTTGTCTATGAAATGGCGGGCTGCAAGAAACCTATGCGCCGCCTTTGGATTTCTTCTATGGAGGACAGCGCAATCAAAGAGGGCTTTTCCCGTCTGAAGAACGGCGAGGAATACGACGCGCTCTTTGCTTCCGCATTGTGCAGGGCAAAGGCTGACTGGTTAATCGGTATCAATGCCACCCGCCTTTTCTCTGTCCTTTACAATCATACCTTGAACGTGGGACGCGTACAGACCCCGACCTTAAAAATGCTTGTTGACCGGGACGCAGCGATTACCACATTTAAGAAAGAAAAATACTACCATGTGCGCCTTGTCTTATCCGGCGCGGAAGCTGCAAGCGAAAAACTATCTGACCGTTCCGAAGCTGACAAGCTGAAAGCTGCTTGCGAAGTGTCAAAAGCAGTCTGTGCTTCCCTTGTGAAAGAGAAAAAGACCGCAGCCCCGCCGAAGCTCTTTGACCTTACTTCTTTACAGAGGGAAGCAAACCGCCTGTTCGGTTATACCGCAAAGCAGACCCTTGACCTTGCACAATCTCTGTATGAAAAAAGACTTCTTACTTATCCGAGAACAGACAGCGCATTTCTGACCGACGACATGAGCGACACAGCGGCGGGCATTATCAAGCTGCTTTGTGGGAAATTTTCTTTTATGGCGGGAAAAGACTTCACGCCGGAGCTTGGAAAGGTGCTGAACAGTAAAAAGGTATCAGACCACCATGCCATTATCCCGACTATGGAGCTTGCAAAGACCGACCTTGCCACGCTGCCGGAAAGCGAAAGGAATATCCTTACCCTTGCCGGGGCGCGTCTGCTCATGGCGACCGCTGCACCGCATACCTTTGAAGCGGTTACAGCAGTTTTTGAATGTGCCGGACAGTCTTTTATCGCAAGGGGAAAAACGGTGCTGTCCGACGGGTGGAAAGAGATTGACCGAAGATACAGGGCAGCCTTAAAGAACAAGCCCGAAACGGACGACGCAGACAGCGACACAGAAAATACCCTGCCGCCATTTACCGAGGGACAGACCTTTGAAAATCCGGCGGCAACGGTAACGGAGCATGACACAACACCGCCAAAACCTCACAACGAAGCGTCGCTGCTCTCTGCTATGGAGCGCGCCGGAAGTGAGGACACCGACCCGGACGCAGAACGCAAAGGGCTTGGAACTCCCGCCACCCGCGCCGCCGTCATTGAAAAACTGGTAAAGGGCGGCTTTGTGGAGCGAAAAGGCAAGCAGCTACTTCCCACAAAGGACGGTATCAACCTTGTGTGCGTCCTGCCGGACACCTTGACAAGCCCGCAGCTTACCGCAGAATGGGAAAACAATCTGACGCAGATTGCAAAAGGCAAGGAAGACCCCGCCGCATTTATAGAGGGTATTGAGGATATGGCGCGGGAACTGGTAAAGACCTATCCGTTTCTTTCTGATGATAAAGCGCAGATGTTCAAGCCGGAACGGGAAGCGTTGGGAAGCTGCCCCCGCTGCGGTTCTCCTGTCTATGAGGGAAAGAAAAACTACTATTGCAGCAATAAGGAATGTAGCTTTACCATGTGGAAAAATGACCGTTTCTTTGAAGAACGAAAAGTAACCTTTACCCCAAAAATTGCCGCGGCACTCTTAAAATCCGGCAAGGTAAATGTGAAAAAGCTCTATTCCCCAAAGACGGGCAAAACCTACGACGGAACTATCGTATTGGCTGATACGGGCGGGAAATATGTCAACTACCGGGTGGAGCTTCCGAAGAAAAAATAACTGAATAGCAAGCATAGGAAAAGAGTACCCTTTTCCGTAAAATCCCTGCTTTCTCTACCGAGAACGGCGGGGATTTTTGCTTGTTGGGAAGTGTCCCAAACCCTCTGTTTTATGGAGGGTTTTACCCTCTGAAACCGAAGAAAGGAGGTTACACATGGCAAGTTTACGGGACACCGTAAAGGACTATCAAGAAGAATTAAGGGACGGTATCGCTTGGGTGGCGTTTTGGAAAACGGGACGTTCTTGGAACGCCGAATATTTCCACCTTGAAATGAGCGACTACATTTACCCGGAGGACAGAAGCCGCATGGAAGAAATCAAACAGGCTGACCCTGCCGCCGTTGTGGTAAACGGCTATTATTCCGGCTATCTTGGCGAGGATATGAACCTTGACGAGCTGACCGCCGGGGTGCGCCGCCACTACGAAAACGGATATAGCAATATCGGGGAATTTATCGAAGCCCACGACGACAGGCTGCCGCCGGAGCTTATCGAGGAAGCAAGAGCCGCCGCCCACGCTGCGGGGCTTCCTTTCTCTGAAAAAGCCTACCGGGACGGCGAAGAACCCGACCCCTATATTTTTGACGGGAGCATGAGCATGGAGGACTACGAACTTATGCACCGTATGATTGAAAACGAAAGGAGCGAACGCATGGTAGAAACGATTTTAAGCGGGTATCTTTCTAATCTTGGAAAGTACACCGAGGGCAGACCTGCGGGCGAATGGGTATCATTCCCCACGACTGCCGAGCATTTGAAAGAAGTCTTTGACCGTATCGGGATAGACGGCAAAAACTACGGGGAGCTGCATATCACAGAATACCAGTCCTCTATTGCAGGACTGGCAGGAAAATTGACCGAGCTTGAAAGCCTTGACGAACTGAACTATTTGAGCGAACTTTTGAAAATGCAGTTTGACGACGACCGGGAAAAATTTGTTGCAGCTATGGAATACGGCGACCATACAAGGGACTTGCAGGATATTATCAACCTTGCACAAAACCTTGATTGTTACTGGCTTTACCCGTCCGTACAGAGTGAGGAAGATTACGGGCATTATCTGATTGAAGAACTGGACGAGTTGGAGCTGCCCGAAGAAGCAAAAAAATATTTCATGTATGAGGAATACGGGCGGGACGCTGCTATCAATGACGGGGGCAGCTTTACCGAGCAGGGCTATATCTACAATAACCGCAACACCTTTACACAGTGGTACGACGGGCGCGACGTGCCGGAGGAATACCGGGTAACGCCGCAGCCGCCAGTACAGGAAAAGGAACAGGCAGACCTTGACGCTTCCGCAGCCATACAAACCGCCGCCACAGAGCAGCCCCCGGTTCTCCCGATTATCCTATCTTCTGAAAAGCCCGCCGATAAAATGAAAGAGATTACCGACCGACTGGAACAGGGAATTTTAGGACTGTATGAAAGCGACCGTTACGCCGATTATCTGCGTACCATGTCAAAATTCCATGATTACAGCCTTAACAATACAATCCTTATCGCCATGCAGGGCGGCAATCTTGTGAAAGGCTATAAACAATGGGAAAAGGAATTTGACCGCCATGTAAAGCCCGGAGAAAAAGCTATCAAGATACTTGCACCGTCCCCGTTTACCGTCAAGAAGCAGGTGGAAAAAATCGACCCGGACACCCAAAAGCCTGTTTTCGATAAGGACGGAAAACCTGTTACCGAAGAAAAAGAAATCAAGATACCCGCTTTTCGTGTAGTATCTGTCTTTGATATTTCACAGACCGAGGGAAAAGAACTTCCTGCCCTTACCTATGAGCTTACGGGCAACGTGGAACAATACAAGGATTTTTTCGCTGCCCTTGAAAAGACTTCCCCGTTTGCTATGGGATTTGAAGCACTAAGCGGCGGCGTAAAAGGACGCTGCAATTATGAGGAAAAGCGTATCTTCATCAACGAGGGCATGGACGAATTGCAGAATATCAAGACCGCAATCCATGAAATCGCCCACGCCACGCTGCATGATACCGCCCTTGCCATGCCGGAACGCCCCGACCGCCGCACCCGCGAAGTACAGGCGGAAAGCGTCGCCTATACTGTCTGCCAACATTACGGGCTTGATACGTCGGACTATTCTTTTGGGTATATCGCCGGGTGGAGCAGCGGAAAAGAACTTGCAGAACTGAAAGGCTCTCTTGAAACAATCCGCAGTACCGCCGCAAGTCTGATTGATACCATAGACGGGCATTTTGCAGAAATCCAAAAGGCACAGGATAAGGAACAGACCACCGAACAGGCACAACCCGCACAGGAAGCTACCAAACAGCCCGAAGCAGAAACAGCCGCGCCGGAGCTTTCCGAAGAAACAACCCCGGTACAGGAAAAAGAAGCACAGACCGAGCCGGAAGCTGATACAGGCGTAAGCAGCGAAACACCGCAGACCACACAGCCGGAACAGGTAGCCCCCGTCGCCCCTTATTACACTATCAATGAAGCTGCCGCCAAACGTGCAAAGGATATGAACAGCTTTTCCGATTATAAGCAAGGCAGCGCGACGGCTGAATACAGGCATTACGTTGATGAAGCCATACAGCTTGCAGAAAGGCAGAAACAGCGGGTAGACCCGATGTACCATGAGAAAATCGACAGCCTGCTTGACACCTATGCCCGGAAACTGGCGGCGAACATGAATAAAGGCTATGAGATTGACGCGCGTGTTCCCTCTATCCTGATTGCGGGCGGCTCTAACTTCCCCACAAGGAAGAAAGAAAAGCAGAACGCAGCCCGCGACAGCAATTACCGGGAATGGCAGGACATACAAGGGCTTCTTGATAAAATCCGCAGTACCGGCATGGGCGGTATCAGCGCAGACGACCCGCAGGCAGTACAGAAGTTAGAAAAGAAACTGGAAAGCCTTGAAAAATCACAGGAAACCATGAAAGCCGTAAACGCCTATTACCGCAAGCATAAGACCCTTGACGGCTGCCCGCATTTACCGCCGGAGGAACTGGAAAAATTGAAAGCAGACATGGCGAGCAGTTGGCATTTGGAGGACAAGCCCTTTGCGACTTGGGCGTTATCCAACAACAGCGCAGAAATCCGGCGCGTGAAAGACCGTATCAAATCCCTTTCACAGCAAAAAGAAATCGGTTTTGTCGGTTGGGAATTTGACGGCGGCAAGGTGGAAGCAAACACCGAAGCGAACCGACTGCAAATCTTCTTTGAGGATAAGCCGGACGAAGCCACGCGGGAAGCCTTAAAAAGTAATGGCTTCCGTTGGTCGCCAAAAGCCGGGGCATGGCAGCGGCAGCTTACCAGTAACGCCTACTATGCGGCTGATTATGTGAAAGCGATTGCTCCCCTTACCGGGGAAAAGCCTACCGAGTTACAGCGGGCGCATATCCGGCAGCAAAAGGTAGCTGCACAGGAACAACCCGCACAGGAGCAGCCGGAGCAGGAAGCCCCACAGGACAAAGACACCTTTTCCATTTATCAGATAAAAGGCGGGGACGAAACAAGGGACTTGCGTTTTGAGCCTTACGACCGTCTGATTGCCGCCGGACACCGGGTAGACCCGAAAAACTATGCCCTTGTCTATTCCGCACCTCTTACGCCGGGGACTTCCCTTGAAGATATTTACACCCGCTTTAATATCGACCACCCGAAAGATTTTAAGGGACACAGCCTTTCCGTTTCCGACGTGGTGGTGCTTCATCAGAACGGGCAGGACACCGCCCACTATGTAGACAGCTTCGGTTATAAGAAAGTGCCGGAATTTTTGCAGCCGGAAAACTATCTGAAAACTGCCGAGCAGACCACCGAGCAAAACTACAACATGATTGACGGGCAGATAAACAACACCCCGACCGCTGCGGAACTGGAAGAAAAAGCAAAAGCCGGAGGACAGATTTCCCTTGCAGAATACGCCGAAGCATTGAAAACCGATAAGGAACGTGGCAAGCCTGCCAAACAGGAAAAGCCCTCTATCCGGGCGCAGCTTAAAGCAGCGAAAGAACAGACACCGAAGAAACAGGCAAGACAGAAAACACAGGATTTGGAAAGGAGCTGACCTATGAAGTTACAAAAATTTGAAAATGTGGACGTTATCGCTTCCCTTGAAGCCATAATGAAACAGAACACCGCTTTTTATCAGAGCGATTTTGACATAGACAAACAGATTTTGCAGAAAGCGGCGGTAAGCCCTGTCCCGGAGGACAAACGGCTTTTGTGGTTTTCCCGCCCGTCCGGGACGTGCTGCTTCCGGGAACGGGACGTTTTTCTAAAGGACACAAGGCAGCATAATACATGGCGGTTTTACGGGGAACAGACCCGCGATACTATCCTTGCCTATGCGGTGGAACTGACAGGCACAGAGCAGGAAAAAATCAAGGGCAATCTTTATGAACTGGATTATTTGCAGCATTTCCGGGAAGTAATCGAAAAATCAATCCCTGCCGACAACTACACGCTGATTTATGAGCATGGGGAGCTGACAAAGCCTGCCGGACAATATTTTGACGGGGACACTGACCCGCAACTTGGAAAGTTTATACGTTTTGAAGCACAGCCAAACGACCCGGAAGCCTTAAAAAGCCTTTTGAGGGAACAGCAGAAAAAACGAACACCGCATACGCAGAGGGATTTTCAGTTACATATCGCCGCCCTGCATGACAGACGGATTGAAGCAGAAGCCCGCCGGATTGTGGAAAATGTAAAAGGGCTTGGAGAACCGGACAGCCCCGAAAAGACCCATTGTGCGGTAGAACTTTCTCCCTACTTTGTTCCACTGGCAACGGATAAGGATATGGAACGGCTGCTTTCCATGCTCCCTTACAAAAGCCTTTCCTTATCTACGTTGGAGGGCAGGCATGGAGTTTATGCGTTGATAGATAAAAGCGAGAGGAATAAAGAGATGAAACAGTCCCCTCCCTCTGTCCGGGCGCAGTTACAAACAGAAAAATCCCCAAAAGTCCCGAAAAAGACAGCAAAATCAAAACATCACGAATTGGAGGTATGAGCATGATTAGACTGACCGTTGAAGAAATGAACCTGTTGAGTATTTACCATGAGGGAAGCAAAGCACAGCTTATGGAAAATATGACGGCTGCGCTGCCGTTCATGGACGAGGATATGCGCCCCTTTGCAGAACGCACCTTACAGAAAATTTCCCCACTAACAGAAAACGAGTATGCGGAGCTTGCCATTTTCGCCGCTGATGAAGTATGACCGGGAGTAAGCGGCTCACGCCGCCACAGAGCCGGAAAGTCAACAGCCTTATAAAAAAGGAGTGCTGCAACTGCGATAACGGACACTGTATTTTACTGGACGACGGGGAGGAATGTGTCTGCCCGCAGCTTATTTCCTATTCGCTTCTTTGCAAATGGTTTCAGACCGCCGTATTGCCCCTTGATAAGCTGCTGTATGCAGAGCTTTTCAAGACCGAGGATAAAAAGCGTTGTACCGAGTGCGGAACTTCTTTTGCGTCCACCTCTAACAGCGTCAAATACTGCCCGGACTGCCGGAAGCGTATTACCCGCAGACAGGCAGCGGAGCGCATGAGAAAACGGCGCGCCCTTGTTACGTAGTAGGGGCAAAAAAAGCCTTGATTTACGGGGCTTTCAGTGCTTGAAAATGACGCGGCAAGGGTTTTATACCTTATCCCCTAAAAATGACGTTCTATTGCGTAACAGATACCAAAAACGCACCTACATAAAACAGGGCGCGGACAGTCTTTTGTTGGCTGTCTGCGCCCTGTTCTTTTACTTTATTCGTGCAGTTCTTCTATATCCTTTATTCGGTTTTCCAATAGGATATACAGCTCTCCATTCTCTCCCCTTATAACCAGAGTATCATTTTCATCGGAATAAGTTCCATATTCCACACATTCTATATATCCGATAAGTGTATTTCCGTCCTCAAAAGTAATTTGGATTTTACTGTCTGCGTTAATATAAGTTTCTACGCCATAACTGCCATTTTCTAATGTTATTCTGTAACATGGTGTAATACCAACCATTTTCATAATTATTCCCGTTCCTTTCCTTTCTTCCGTTCCGGCTCTTTGCCTTGCCGCAAAATATTGTCTATGTTCTGTTTGATAACGTCGTATTCCTTGACCTGTTTTTTCAGCTTGCCATAATCAGCGTAAAGGGCTTCTTTTTGCGCTTGTAGTTTCCCGTATTCTTCCTGCATGGCGGCAAGATTGGGGAGTTTAGTAACGCCCGCCGCTTTCAGTGTCTTTACTGCCGCTTCATGGAGTATCAGACTGCTTTCCTGCTTTGCCCGGTATGCGTCCTTATCCTTTGCCCTGCGGTATGCTTCATAGACAGGTTTTGTCTTTTGGTAGGTAGTAACGTGCTTCATCAGCACCGCCATATCTGCAAGACGCTTTTCCACGCTCTTTAATGCGTCTGCTGTCTTTTCATTTTCCGCATTTACTTCCTCAATCCGGCTGACTAAATCTGCGTACTGCTCAATCTTATGTTCTGTCAAGAAATTCATAGTCTTTGCAGCCAGTTTCAGATTATGGATTTTCGCCCACTGTTCATAGCCCCGGCTCTCTTGTGCCTTGATACTGTTTTCAATGTCAATAAGCAGCGATACGCCGCGCTGCTCTTTGGGAGCTTTCGCCGCCTTTGTGCGCTTGCCTGCAATCCGTTCTTTGATTGCTTCCTCTGTATAATCTGCACCGAGAGTTTTCAGACGGGTAAAGCGTTCCTGTCCGGGAGCGCGGCAGGAGATATATTTTCCCGGCTTTATCTCATAGCCCGCTGCCTGTAACCGCTGCAACAATTCTTCAAAACTTGCTACTTGGGGGATAAGCGTATCAACGGCAATTTTTAGCTTGCCTTTCCAACTTGTACCGACCTTTTCCGCTTGATATTCTGCATAGCTCTTTCCCTTGCTGCCTTTGCCCGGAACGACAACAGACA
>OGRF01002172.1_pt1 | contig 11477 bp, 9 predicted proteins | sample 1553381 | NCBI WGS metagenome assembly OGRF01 (sample SAMEA2580060, study PRJEB22360) | human gut metagenome | biome: human gut; feature: human-associated habitat; material: faeces | place: Denmark | collected 2008/2010
AGGGCTTTCGGGGGGCATCGGCCTCAGCCGGCCCGCCCCCCCTGCCGATTGGCCCGAGGAGCTGGCCCGCACGGCAGGCAGCCTTTACCCCGGCGGCCCCGCACCCGTGAGCCGGGCGGTGCTGGCCGGGGCCATTGCCCGGGAGCTGCTCACCCTCTGCCCGGCCTTCGACTGTCTGGACGAGTACCGGGCCCGCTGTTTTGTGCCGGGCCACTGGGTCACTGTCTGCACCGGGGCCGAGACCTATGCCGCAAAGGCCCTTTCCATTGACGATGCGGGCCGTCTGGTGGTGGAGCGCGAGGGCGGCAGGCAGATTGCCCTGCAGCACGGCGAGGTCAGCATCCGGCCCACCTCCACAATATGAAAAATGACCCCTTCCGCCACGCCGACGCATGACGGAAAGGGTCATTTTCTTTTAAGAGATATGTACCGCTTCCAGCACCCTGATGCCCTCCTGCTCCATCACGTCGCGCAGGGCCTCGAGGTAGCCGGGCTTGTCCACCTTGTTCTCAATGCAGCAGGTCAGCACGCCGTGCAGGCTGGTGACCTCCATTGCAAGGGACGCGCCGTCCGGCAGCACCCAGGTCTGGAAATCGGTCAGGTACGCTTCCAGCTCCGGGCTGTGCGGCAGCAGCGGGCTGCCGATGTAGCTGACCCAGAAATCTGCCGGGAAGCCGCTGATGTACTCGCCCATCTGGAACACACGCTTCTTGATCTTGAGCGCGGCCTTCTGCCGGAACACCTGATACACCCAGCCCATCTGTTCGGTCATGCGGAACAGGCGGCGCTCCGGGGTCAGGCTTTCCCGGATCTCATGGTCGAGCCGCTTTGCAAAGCTGTGGAGCCGGGCCTGCGGTTCCAGCTGCAGGGACAGCTGAAAGGACGCAATGCAGTTGTACAGGGCATGCGGCACCCCCAGCGCCGCGCGGGTGTCGGCGGCATAGCTGTACACAAGGTCATTCTTTTCCAGATACCGCTGCGCTGCCTGGCAGGTCAGCCCCATGAGGGCGCTGAAGGGCTTCACGCCCTCCTTCTGCGCCAGATCCACAAGGCTCTGCCTGTCCAGCCGCAGCCGCTGAAAATGGGGCGTGCCCTCGTGGATCTGCAGCACGTCCTTCTGCATGTCGTTGGCCACCTGGCTCTCCGGGTAGCGGGCCAGCAGCTGTTCCACATCATAGGGCGGATCAGAGGTAAGGGCCTCGCACACAAAACCGGCGTTGGAGCGCAGATTGCAGTAGAACTTGAGCAGCAGGGTGAAAAAGGGCGCGCTGCCCCGGCCATCGGCCAGGAAGTGGAACCAGTCCAGATAGACCGTGTTCCCCTCATAGCCCAGCGAGAAGAGATAATCGTTCGTCTCCTCGGGGATCTTTGGCTGGGTGCTGCCCTGCCGCACACGGCAGGGGGCAGTGTTGGGTTCCAGACGGGCCTCCCGCTTTTCCCACACCACATGGCAGAAATAATACTCTGCCAGCGGGCGGGCCGCATCCAGTGCCTGCTGCAGAAGAGCCGGGTCAACGGCCTCCTTCAGCGTGGCCTGATAGCGGCAGAGGACCTGATTTTCACGGTAGTAGTAGACGATGCCCTGAAACACCGCACGCTGCTCTGCATTCATCCGGAATTTACCCCGCGTTCTCGGCCAGATAATCGGCCAGATCGCCGATGGTCACAAAGTTGCGCAGCTCCTTTTCGGGGATGCGCAGACCAAAGGTCTCTTCCAGATCGGCCACGATGGTCAGGATCTCCATAGAGGACAGATCCAGATCATCCATCATCACGCTGTTTTCGTTGACATCCTCGGGCGAGATCTCTGCCACATCCTCCAGAATTGCCAGGATCTGAGACATGATTTCTGCTCTTTCCATCAAAAAATCTTCCTTTCCGTGAGGGATTTTTTATCGCCTGCAAGGGCGCAGTTTCAGTATGCCACGCGCCGGGCCGGTTTAGCCAGCCGGCGGGGCATTCCTGTGTTTTATAATACCTGTTTTATGGAGGAAATGCAACACACCGACCGCCCGGTTTTGCGCTTTTTTTACAATTTCCGCGCTTACCTGCGCAGCAGCTTACCCATGGCGTTGCGGGGCAGGGGCTCGGTGCTGAACTCCACCGCCGTGATCCGCTGGTACAGCGGCAGGGTACGGTTCAACCCAGTGATAAAGGCCCGGACCTCCGCCTGCTTTTCCTCGGCACAGCAGATCAGCGCGCCGATCTTTTTGCCCATCTCCTTGACCACGCACTCCTGCACCTCAGGGCAGGCGTTGAGCTTTCTTTCCAGCTCCTCGGGGCTGACGTTCTCGCCGGTGCCCAGAATGATCAGGTTCTTCTTCCGGCCCACCATATAGTAATAGCCGTCCTCGTCCTCACGGGCCAGGTCGCCGGTGTGGAGCCAGCCGTCTTTGTCGATGATCTCGGCGGTGGCTTCGGGGTCTTTATAGTAGCCCAGCATCACACAGCCGCCCCGGATGCAGATCTCGCCGGTCTCATCCAGCTTGTACTCGCAGTGGCCGTCCGGCTTGCCCAGCGCCCGGATATGGGGCTCTGCCTGGGCGTAGTTCACCAGACCATCGCCACAGGTCTCGGTCATGCCGTAGCACTGGGTGATGTACATACCGTTTTCCACCAGACCCAGCAGCATCTCGCTGTCGAACACGGCAGAGCTGCCGCAGGGGTTCCACAGGCCGTTCAGCTTATCGGCGCGGCCGCGCTTGACATCCTTGTAGATGCTCTCCATCAGCACCGGGGCCACGGCAATGGAATCGCTGTGCATCAGCCCCAGATCCCGGTAGAAATTCCGCAGGTCACTGCAAAGGTTCAGGGCCCAGCCCTTGAAGGGCCAGGAGAACAGGCAGATAAAGGTGCCCAGATGGAACAGGGGCAGGATGGCAAAGTTGCTCAGGACATCGTTTTTGTCCTCGGGCAGCTGCCGGTGCTTGAAGTCCAGCATGTGGTCGCCCATGGCAACGTGCATCTGCATCACAGTAAAGAAGTTCCGCTCCGCCAGCATCACGGCCTTGCTGCGGCCGGTGGTGCCGGAGGTGAACAGCATGACCATCAGGGCATTGGGGTCGATCTTCTTTTCCAGCCCGCCGGGCGCGGTGTCCTTCCAGACATCCATCGGCCGCAGGCGTTCCCCATACGCAGCCTCCAGCTGGTCACGGCAGCCGTAGTCCACCCCATCGTTCAGGATGAGGGCAGGCTCTGCCAGCTCCAGCTCCCAGCTCAGTTCGTCCCAGGTCTTTTTCTGGTTCATCGTTACCAGAACAGCCCCGGCCAGCACAGCGCCAAAGGTATTCACGCCGTACTCATAGCAGTTCCGGCTCAACAGGACCACCCGCTTACCCTCCACCTCCGGGATGTTCCGGGCAAACCAGGCAGCGGCGCGGCGGATATCCTGTGCATACTCGGCATAGGTCTTTTCCTTCACGGTGCCGGTGGCATCCTCTACCCAGCGGAACGCCACCCGCCCGGGGAATTCCTGCTCCATTGTCCGGGTGACAAGATCATAGACATTGTTTACCATGGTCTGCTCCTTTTTCTCCCGTTTAATTTTACCTGCGCAGCAGCTTGCCCAGCGCGTTGCGGGGCAGGGGCTCGGCGCTGCATTCTACAACGGAGATGCGCTTGTACATGGGCAGGGTGCGGTTCAGCTCGGTGACAAAAGCCTTCACCTGCTGCTGCTTGTCATCCTCACAGCAGACCACGGTGCCGATCTTCTTGCCCATCTCCTTGACGATGCACTCCTTGATGGCATCGCACTTGCCCAGCAGCTTTTCCAGCTCCTCGGGGCTGACGTTCTCGCCGCTGTCCAGAATGATGAGGTTCTTCTTGCGGCCGGTCATATAGTAGTAGCCTTCCTCGTCCACGCGGGCCAGGTCTCCGGTGTGGAGCCAGCCGTCCTTGTCGATGGTCTCGGCAGTGGCCTCGGGGTCCTTATAGTAGCCCAGCATCACGCAGCCGCCGCGGACGCAGATCTCGCCGGTCTCGTCCACCTTGACCTCACAGAAGCCGTCCGGCTTGCCCAGGGCACGCAGGTGGTCGCCCTCCTGGGTCACGTTCAGCAGGCCATAGCCGGCCAGCTCGGTCATGGAGTAGCACTGATTGATGTAGAAGCCATTCTTCACCAGACCGCTCAGGATGGCGGGGTCAAGGATGGCAGAGCTGCAGCTCAGGTTCCACAGCCCGTTCAGGCGGTCGGCATGGCCGCGCTTGACCTCGTTGTAGATCATCTCCACCAGCACCGGAGGGGTAGACATGGCATCGCTGTGCATCAGGCTCATATCCCGGCGCAGGTCGCGGGCATCACAGCAGAGATTCAGGGTCCAGCCCTGTATGCCATAGACAAAGTAGCAGATGAAACCGGCCAGATGGAACATGGGCACCAGCGTAAAGTGGCTGAAGGTCTGGTCGAGGTACTGGGGTACCAGCCGCTCCTCATAGTCAAGGACGGACTTCTGGCCATCGATGTACATCTGGCAGGCGGTGAAGTAGTTCTTCTCGCTCAGCATCACACCCTTGCTGCGGCCGGTGGTGCCGGAAGTGAACATCAGCATCAGCAGACCTTCGTGGTCGATGCGGTTGACCATCTCAGCCTCAGGGGCAGCGGTCCAGGCATCCATGGGGCGGAGCCGAGCGCCGTAGAGTGCTTCCAGCTGGGCGCGGTAGCCGTAATCGATGCCATCATTGAAGATAAGGTCCGGCTCCACCATGCCCAGCTCATATTCCAGCTCGGCCCAGGTCTTGCCTTGGTTCAGGGTCACGATGACAGCGCCTGCCATCATGGTGCCGAAAACGACCGCGCCGTACTCATAGTTGGTGCGGCTCAGGATGACGATCTTCTTGCCCTTGGGTTCGCCCAGCTCCTGCTGCAGGTAGCCGGTCGCTTTGCGGATATCCTGCACATACTGAGCGTAGGTCTTTTCCACCACCGTGTCCTTGCCCTCCACATAGCGGAACGCCACACGGTCAGCATACTTATTCTGCATCGCAGAGATCATATCAAAAACGGTCATCGGCATATTTGCCACGGTCACAACTTCGTTACAAGCCTTGTTTGCCATTATTTTACACTTCCTGTTTATTTTTGTTAAATTATTCCCTTTTGTTTCCGCCAAATGGAATCTTCTGGGCACTCTAGCCTAAAGTATACCGCATAGATGGCTCAAATGCAAGATTTAATTGCACAAATATGCAACTTGAGCTTGCAGTCAATCTGTGCACCCGGATGTAAATCCTGCCTTTTGTTGCGGGCAGGCCGTGAGTGTGGTACACTTTTCCCGGTATCCGCCCACCGTGCTTTCTCCCTGCGTTTGATTGACAGCAAGGGCAAAAAGCATTATACTTATTATAAATATCTCTAATTTTTAACATGATGCGCCAAAAATCCGGCAATTCTGCCATCCCGGGGCGGGGTGCGGCGCAGAGGAGGACCTTTTTATGGAGGGAACCAAACGCCGTGCCGCAAATTCGCTGGGCATGTTCGATCTGCTCAAGGGTGTCGGCATGCTGACCATCGTCTTTGCCCACACCGGTGAGCTTTACCCCATGGGCGATGCCAGCCACATCAACCCGCTGACCTTTTGCATGTTCGCCTACCGCGAATCCCTGATGGCGGCCTTTTACATTGCCAGCGGCTACGGCTTCCGCAAGCGCTCCATCGGCAAGTGCATCGACCAGCAGTTCAAAACGCTGCTCAAGCCTTACATCTATACCGGCATTGCCACCACCGTGTTCCATTTTATCATCCATTACAGCCTGTTCGGCAGCCTGCACAATGCCACCTACGAGACCTACAAGGTGCTGGGCGGCTTTGCACTGGGCCTGCCCCACACGGCCACCTATTTCGGCCAGCTGTTCTTCTCCTGCGGCCCCATGTGGTATCTGCTCTCGCTGATGATCGCATGGGTCCTGCTGGATCTCATCCTGAATATCTTCCCGGAGCAGTACATAAACTGGGCGGTGCTGGGTACCATGCTGTTAGGCTGGGGCATCTGCATCACCTGGGAGGCTCCTTTTTGCATCGGCCAGGGCATGGTCACCGTTCCGGCTCTGTATGTGGGTTACCTTGCCAAGAAGTATAAGATCTTTGAACAGCCTCTCTCGCCCCGTCTGCGCGGCGGGATGATCGCAGCGGCTCTGGCTGTGGCCGCACTGGTGCTTCTTACCAAGAGCACCGACTGCGTCTCGATGGCCGAGTGGACCCTCGGCCCCGTGAGCATCCTGCTGGATGCCGCGACGGGCCTGGGCATCCTTTCCATCGTCATCTGGTTCCAGCGCAGGGTGGAGAACGTTGTCACCCACGCCATCCAGGCCATTGGCCGCCGTTCGCTGTTCATCTTCTGCGTCCACACTGTGGAGCTCACGGCCATTCCCTGGTACCTGATGCCCCAGAAGTTTGCGGCTCACCCGGTGCTGGGCATGGTGCTGCAGTTCACCCTTTCGCTGGGCTCCACCCTGCTCATCTGCGAGCTGCTGGTGCGCCGCCGGGACCTGAAGTTCTGGCTCACCTCCCGCCGGGAGCAGAAGGCGGCGGAAGCGCCCCGCCGGCGCAGCGCCCGCACCGAAGCGCCTGAGCGTCATTTTGCGGCAAAACACTGATTTTTTGCAGAGGGTGCACCCTCTGCTGAAGTGAAATAATATTATGAGGAGAATCCGGTTATGAACAACGCAGCTCCTGAGAACACTGCGGCTCTGCAGGAAAAGATCGCCGAGCTGGAACAGCAGCTCAAGCTTTCGGACGAAGGTGCTTCCCATCTGGCAGAGCGCTGCCTTTCCCTGGAACAGAAGGTGCAGTCCTACCTTGCGGCACACCCCCAGCGCGAGATGCACACTGACTCGCCCACTCTGCTGCAGCCGCTGCTCTATTATGATGCAGGCTTCGGCTTTTCGGAAAAGGACACCCTGACCGCGCCCGACTGCACCACCGACGAGCTGACCGGTGCTGTGACCGCGACCTTTGAGCTGCCGGTGGCCGTGCAGGCCCTGCGGTTCGACCCGGGTGAGCTGCCCTGCTGCATCACCAACCTGATCTTTTCAGACGACCGCATCATCTGCGTGCCCACCAACGGCCTGAACCTTTCCGGCGGAAGCACCCTGTATAATAGAGCGGACCCCAATTCCCGGCTGGAGGGCACCACCCACTACCCTGCCGGGATGAAGCTGGTGGTGAGCTACGGCTACTTCCCGCTGGAGACCCTGACGGACGAGCCTTTGTTCTGCGCCGTGCTGCAGGGCGTGCAGCAGCTCCAGCTGCGCAAGGACAGCGAAAAGCAGCATATCCAGCAGCTGGAGCAGAATGCCGCGGCCCAGCAGCAGATGGTGGCCGCCCTGCAGCAGGAGATCGCACAGCTGCACCAGAAAAACGCCGATCTGCAGGCCCGGAGCACTGCCTACGAGACCTCGCTGGAAAGCGTGTTTTCCAGTAAAAGCTGGAAGCTCACTGCTCCCATCCGCAGCCTGATGCGCCTGTTCCACCGTGGAAACTGAGAAGCGGAACGGAGGAACAGCCATGTATAACAATTACACCCCCCTGCAGCAGCGTCAGCTGGCCCTGCAGGAGTACAGCAACACCCAGAGCACCTATCTGCTGGTCTGCGCATCGGCCCGCAGCACGGCCCTGAAAGCCACCCTGACGGACCAGCTCCACCGCAAGTTCCGGCTGGTGGACCGGCTGGGCGGGGAGCTGACCGCAAGCGTGGACGGCGTGCTTCTGGCCGCTGAGGACGTGGAACTGATGTCCACCGCCCTGATGTTCTTTGCCAAAGCCCTGCAGGACGGTGCGGATTACGCCGTCTGCAACGCTGTGTTCGGCTTTGGCGGGGCGACTGCCCTCTATCAGAGCCAGCCGCTGCAGGCGCAGAACCGCTGCGCCGTGGTCAGCCGCACCCTGTTGGAGCGCTGCCGCGCCGCCGCCCATGACCCCGAAAATGTGCCTGAGCTGCTGGCGCTGGCCGCACAGCTCTGCACTAAGCCTGCTCTCATCCCGCAGGCCCTGCTCCACTACGAGCGCGGCATCTGCGCCGAGGATGCGTTTTCGGCCCACGGCAAACGTGCCTTTATTATGAGCCATGTGCTGGATATGACCGGCGCACCCATCGTGCTGGTGAGTGCCGTGCCGGTGCTGCGCAGCATGGGGTATGAGGTACTTGTGCTGGGCCCCAGTGACGGCGGCTCCCTGCATCTCTTCCTGGATGCCGGGGCCTCGGTCATCACCCGGTCGTCCTGCCGCAATGTCTCCGATGCCTGGGGCATGGCCCTCTGTGCCGACTTCGTCATCGCCAACACGGTGGTCATGGCCCGGGCTGTCCGTGCCCTGAGCGGCACCGCCGTGCCAGTGCTGTGGTGGCTCCACGATGCCTTTGCAGGCTATCCCCACATTGCCCACCAGATCCCCACCCAGCTGGGAGAGAATGTCCGGGTCTACTCGGTGGGCAGCCACGCCGCCAACGCCATGCGCGCCGTGCGGCCCGAGTTCGAGATCCGGCCGCTCATCTACGGCCTGCCTGATTACGCGGCAGAGAACTTTGTCCGCACCGATCTGGGCTACAACCGCGGCCGCCCGCTGTTTGCCACGGTGGGCTCCTTTGAGCGCCGCAAGGGCCACGATATCTTCTGCAAGGCCATCCGCCTGCTGCCGCCCGAGGTACGGGAGAAGGCCTCCTTCCTCTTTGTGGGCCAGGCCGCTGACAAGGAGATGATGGACTCCGTCCGCACCCTGACCGCAGACTACCCGGAAAACGTGTACTACTGCAAGCGGCTCACCCGTGACGAGATCAAGAGCCTGATGGAGCAGTGCACCGGTTTGGTCTGTGCTTCCCGCGATGATCCCATGCCCACCTTTGTCACCGAGGGTCTGATCTTCGGCAAGCCGTCCATCGTATCGGAGCACACCGGCACCGCCGGGCTCATCTCCGAGGGGCGGAACGGCTTCGTTTACCACAACGACGACCCGCAGCAGCTGGCTGTCCTGCTGGAGCACGCCATTGAACACCCGGAAGAGCTGGCCTCCATGCGGACAGAATGCCGTAAAATGTACGAGCAGTATTATTCCAAGGAGGCTTTTGAGCAGACGCTCCGGGCTGCTGTGGAAGATCTGACAGCGAAAAAGTAACACAAGACCTCTCCGTCATTGCTTCGCAATGCCACTTCTCCTCATAGGGGCAACAGCAACAACCGCCGCCAGTGGCGGATAAAGGGCGTTGCTGTTGGGGCCGCGGCCAGCAAGACACAAGTGTTGTTTCCAACACGAAGTGGATGCTGGGAGCCGCAACCCGAACCTGGCAAACGAAGTAAGCCTGAGAGGTTCTTTTTTATCATATCACACAAAGTGACGAGAAAAATTTTGTTTCAGTTCACAAAAACAAGGTTCCTCTGTGTTATACTGCAAGCAGTATCGTGAAAGGAGCCTTGTCCCATGGAACAGACCAACACCCCCCAGCAGCCCTCCCGCAAAAAGGCGATCCTTTCTCTGCTGGTGCTGCTGGCGCTGACCTGTGTAGTGGTTTTCATCTTCAGCAGCCACTGGGCCGAGATCTCGACCGCGCTGGCCCAGCTCTCCTTCTGGCAGGTGCTGCTGGTGCTGGCCATCGGCCTGACATACCCCCTGCTTGAGGGAATCGTCTGCTGGCTCATCATCCGCTGCCGCCTGCCGGGCTTTACCCTGCGGCGCGGCTTGGATGCCGCCTTTGTGGGCATCTTTGGCAACGTGGTCGGCCTGGGTGCCGGGGCTGTGCCCATGGAGTCCTACTATCTCTACCACTGCGGCCTGCCGCTGGGCCCCGGTGTGGGCCTGATGACCCTGCAATATGTATTCCACAAGACCACCGTTCTGCTCTATGCCACTGTGATGCTCCTGCTGCAGCACCGTTGGCTCGCCGCCAACACCTCCGGCGTGATGCACTATCTGCCCGCCGCCTACTGCGTGGTGGCGCTGGTCATCGTGACGCTGGTGCTGCTCTGTGTCTCGCCGCTGGTGCAGCGGCTGGCCCGCTGGGCCATGGGCTTTCTGCCCAAAACAGAACCGTGGCAGACCCGCCGGGAAAAGTGGCTGGAGCAGCTGGACACCCTGGCCACCGAGAGCCGCCTCCTGCTGGCCGACAAGGGCCGCTGTGCCCGTATCCTTGCCGTGCAGACCCTCAAGCTGTTTCTGATGTTCACCCTGCCGTGGTTCTGCATCCGGTTCATGGGGCTTTCCTGCGGGCTGAGCTTCTGGCAGGTACAACTGCTCACCAGCCTGATGCTCTTCCTTTCCAACGCCCTGCCCAATGTGGCAGGCATGGGCTCCATTGAAACAGCCTTTCTGCTGGTGTTCAGCAGCTTTATGACCAGCGGCGAGGCCATGAGCACCCTGATGCTCTTCCGCATCGCAAGCTACTATTTTGTGTTTGCCGCCAGCGCCGCAGGCACTTTTGCGGCGCAGAAGCATCTGGAGAACAGTTGACATCCTGCGCATTCCGGCACTATAATGAGAGCGTACTCTTTGAAGATCTCTGGCCGCCTGCTGTGCGGCCCGTCAAAGGAGAACGCCTTATGGAAAACAAAAGTCTCCGTTTTTATGCCATCATGGCCCTCTGGGTCGTGTTGTTCGTGCTGTTATTCGTTTCCAACCGCCGCGTTGACCTGAAAACTGATATCAATAAAAGCACTTCTGTCTCCGTCAGCGTGGAGGATACCGTCAGCCTGAGCCCCTCTGTGGTCACCACCCGTGCCTATTCTGCGGGCGATGATGCTTATCAGGCATTTTTCGAGATCCTGCAGAACGCGAGCTGCTACCAAAAGTTCAACCAGAATGTCCGCTCCTACTCCCACGACTACGAAGCGCATTCCATCACCCTGCGCTTTGCAGACGATGCCAGCCAGAACCTGCTTTTCACCGTCTATTCGGACGGGGTCTGCCAGGTAAACGGAAAATTCGTCTTCCTCCGCTCCCCCGATGGAAACGCGGAGGCGATCTACCAGCTGCTGCGGGATGCGGTGGTGTAAAGAATGTTGTCCGCTCCCCGGGATGCGGCTGATCAACGACCGGGACAAAACAAAAATCGGGGCACTCAGGTGGTCAAGCTGAGTGTCCCGTTTTTGTTTTCATCTGCGCACAGTGCCGTACCAGAGCCCTGTGTGCCGCGCAGCGGATGCAGAGCAAACCAGAATGCTGCATCCTGCCAAGAAAAAGAGAGTATGGAATGGAGGAATGGAACGGAGCGCTTGCAGACGCTCCGTTTTTTGGTGCATCGTGGTTAGAATTAACTAACCTCCGTTGTAAGAACAGGATACCATAAGTGGTTAGTCTTGTCAACCCTCAATTTGCAATTTTTCCCGAAAAAGGTGTGTGTCGCCGGGGTTTTAGCTTTTTTTCTACATTCTGCCCAAAGAATCCCCCTTGCTTTGGAAGAAAACCCACTTGTTTTCTATTGCTTTTTAAAGTGGTTCTTGTTATTATAGTAACGCAAGATTTTGTGGGCAGGTTTTCATTTTTGTCTACACCTTGT
>OGRF01002173.1_pt1 | contig 11476 bp, 10 predicted proteins | sample 1553381 | NCBI WGS metagenome assembly OGRF01 (sample SAMEA2580060, study PRJEB22360) | human gut metagenome | biome: human gut; feature: human-associated habitat; material: faeces | place: Denmark | collected 2008/2010
TATCTGTTGACCATTTCTTATTTGGCTTATCTGCTTTAAAATTTCTTTGCAGAATATTAGGCGCAGCTTTCCCATGTTCACCTCTATATGATTTATATTTCTTTAATCTTACTTTGCAGGTTAAACCGGTTTGCTTCATCAGCCTCATTACTACCTTATGGTTTACTTTAAAGCCTTCGCTTTTAAGCGTTAAGGTTACACGCCTATAGCCGTACCTGCCTTTATTATCTATGCAGATACGTTTTATTGCTTCTTTCAGCTCACTATACTTATCGCCTTGATTTATGCTTTTCATAACGGCATAGTAAGTGCTTTTAGCCATGCCTGTATATTCCAATAGTTTTTTCAGAGGATATTCTGCCCTTAATTCAGAGATTATTAACGCTGTCTTTTGCGTCTTTCTTCTTCCTCTTCCTGCTGAATCAAGGCGTTGTACTTTTTTAAGAAAGCATTTTCCATTTTAAGGAAAGCGTTTTCAGCTTCCAACTGTTCAAGATATGTAGGTTCAGGTTTTTGTTTACGTTTTTTAGGTTTATATTTCATTGACGGCCTGCCTTTCTTTTTAGGCAGCAGCCCTGATTTGCCGTAGGCAAGGTATTGCTTTTCCCATTGATAGATAGTGGAAAAATTAGGGATAGAGAAAAGGGCTGCCGTTTCTTTTAATGATAACCCATGCTGCCAGCGGTGCTCAAGGACTTTTTGTTTAAAATCCGGGGAATATGAACGGTTTTTATGGAGGAGCTGCTTAATGCCGCCGTGGTTGTAGTGGGCGAGCCAAGCGTCTAAAGTAGAATGTGATGGAATATTTAACATTCTTGTTACAGATTCTACTGTATTATCTTTGAGCACCATTTGTACTGCTTTGATTTTAAATTCGTCTGAGTATTTGGTCATGAAAAAACTGCACCTCCAAAAGTCTAACTTTTGGGGTGCAGTTCAGGTCTATTAGGCCGCTTTTTTTATTCTTGGCTCTGCTTAATATTTATTGCTAACAAAATATGCCTTGTGATAAGATTAATTTAATAATACATTTATGAGGTTTATTATGAAAACAGGATTGTACGAAAAACCTATCAACAAAAAACTTAATAAAGCATTGGCGGAACTTACAGATAACTTCAATGTAGAAAAAGAACAAATTGATAGTGAAGAAGCTGCCGGTATTTTATCTAAATACGTTAAAAAAGTTGTAGAGCGGAGTTTAAATAACATCAGCGAAAGCGATGATAGCCTGGCAAAGCAAATTGAACTTGTTAATAAAATAATTGGTGCAATTAATGAAAATACAAGTGAAGGCATTGCCAATGATTTAGAAATTGCCGAAGATAAGCAACTACTTTCTGTAACGGATAAAACTAATACTATACAAGCCATTAATGATAAGGTTAAAGTAATTAGGCCGGTTACTTCCATTGCACAAAGTTCGCTTTTTACTGGTGCTGTGCACGAACCGCAAATGTTCAGTGAGTTGAAAAAAGAAATTTTTTCGTGTAACTGTATTGATATGTTGGTTTCGTTTATTAAGTGGAGTGGCTTACGACTTTTAATGGAAGCACTAACGGAATTTACTAATAACGGTGGCAAGCTGCGCATTATTACAACTTCTTACATGGGCGCAACTGATATTAAAGCTATCAGCGAATTAGAAAAGCTAAAAAATACGGAAATTAAAGTTTCTTACGATACCAAAAGAACGCGTTTACATGCTAAAGCATATATTTTTTATCGCGAAACAGGCTTTACAACAGCTTATATTGGTTCATCCAATCTTTCTAATGTAGCAATTTCAAGTGGATTAGAGTGGAACATAAAAATAACTCGACAAGACCAGCCAGAAGTTTTGCAAAAGGTTGCTGCAACTTTTGATAGTTACTGGAGTTCTAATGAGTTTGAAGTGTATGACGATACGCAAAAGTCACGTTTAGCTAAAGCGTTACAGCTTGAAAAGACGCATACAGAAGATAACAGCTTTTTTGCGGTTGATATTAATCCGTATCCATATCAGCAAGAGATTTTAGATAAATTAGAAGCAGAACGAACAATTCGTAATAATTATAAAAATTTAATTATTGCAGCAACAGGCACAGGCAAAACCATTATTTCAGCGCTCGATTATAAGCACAAGTGTAGCAAAAATAGCAAACCTAAATTGCTGTTTGTTGCGCACCGCAAGGAAATTTTGGAGCAGAGCATTAAAACTTTTCGTATGGTTTTGCGTGATGCCAATTTTGGTGATTTATTTGTTGGCGATACGTCGCCGCAAAGTTTTGAGCATCTTTTTGTATCGGTGCAAACCTTTAATGCCAAAAGTTTAGAAAAGCACCTTACGCCGGATTTTTACGATTATATAATTATCGACGAAGTTCATCATGCACCGGCAGAAACCTATAAAAATATTTTAGGGCATTTTACGCCTAAATTTTTGTTGGGGTTAACAGCTACACCGGAACGCATGGATGGCAAGAGCATTATGCCTTATTTTAACAATAAAATAACTGCGGAAATTCGCTTACCGGAAGCTATTGAACGTAAACTGTTATGCCCGTTTCAATATTTTGGCGTTACTGATAATATTGATTTAAGTAATTTGCGTTGGGAACGTGGCGGGTACAATCGTGAAGAACTTTCTAAAATTTACACAAGGCAAGATGCAGAAGCAATTACACGTGCTTCATTAATTGTACAAGCTGTTGATAAATATGTTACGGATATTAACGAAGTTAAAGGGTTAGGCTTTTGTGTAAGTAAGGAACATGCTCGCTTTATGGCGGATTACTTTAATAAATGTAATATTCCTTCGCTTTGCCTTACTGGCGATAGCCCAAAAGAAGAACGCGATAGTGCTAAATTAAAATTAACTAATGGCGATTTACGCTTTATTTTTGTTGTTGACCTTTATAATGAAGGTGTAGATATTGTTGATGTTAACACTATTTTATTCTTACGCCCGACAGAATCTTTAACTATCTTTTTGCAGCAACTTGGGCGTGGTTTGCGGTTGGCAGATGGCAAAGAGTGTTTAACGGTTCTTGATTTTATTGGACAAGCAAATAAAAAATATGATTTTGAAAGCAAGTTTAAAGCCTTATTAAGCAATACCGATAGAAATATTAGTAACGAAATTAAAAACGGTTTTATATCTGCGCCGAAAGGCTGCTATATTCAGCTTGAGAAAAAAGCGCAGGAATATGTGTTAGAAAATATACGTACAGGCTTTGACCGCAAAGATGGCTTAATTGCACGTATTGCAAGTTTTACCGAAGATACAGGCAAACCTTTAACATTAACAAATTTTGTAGAGCATTATGAACTTAATTTACAAGCCATTTATAAAAAGGGCTGTTCTTTTGCAAGGTTATGTGTTATGGCCGGTAAACGTGAAGATTTTAGCGAAGAATTAGAATCGGACAAGTTTACCAAAGCATTAGCACGTGTTGCATTAATAGATTCTCGCCATTGGATTGAGTTTATATTAAATAGCTTTGCAAATTTGGAAAGTTTAAAACCTGAAAATTTATCGCTGCTGGAAAAGCGAATGTTACGCATGTTGCAGTTTACCATTTGGCAAAAAGATTACCAAGATTGTGCCTTTAGCAATGAACTTGATGGTTTACACAAAATAAAAAGCTGTAAAGTTTTATATGATGAATTAATAAAAGTATTAAAATACAGTTATAATAAAATTGATTTTATTGATAAAGCGCCAATGCTTGATTTTGATTGCCCTTTAAACGTATATTGCAATTATTCGCGAGACCAAATTTTTGCTGCTCTTGATGTTAACAATCCTTTATCTATTCGTGAAGGCGTAAAATTTGTAGCTGACAAAAAGTTAGATGTACTTTTAAATACATTAAATAAATCAAGTAAGCAATATTCACCAACAACAATGTATAATGATTATTCTATTAATGAATGGTTATTTCATTGGCAAAGTCAAAGTACAACAAGTGCGGAATCGCCTACGGGGCAAAGATATATTAATCATAAAAAGTTAGGCAGTAAGGTTTTGCTTTTTGTACGTGAAAATAAAAAAGATATGTACGGAAATGCAGAGACATATACTTTTTTGGGTACAGTTAATTATGTTAAACATGCTGGCAGTAATCCAATGAATATTATTTGGAAACTTGATAACCCTATACCGGCCAAATTTTTAAAGAAAACTAACAAACTTGTTATTTAAGCATTGGTTTTTAATTTGTAAATTTTAATTTTTTATATTTCCTAACCTTTCTCAAATATTTTTCAAAATAACTGTTAAAGTGTATTTATTGTGACATTATTTCATATTGACTTAAAAACAAATAATAATTATAATTGATTACATAAGATTTATCGCAAAAACAGTGATCTCTTAAAATAAGATAGAAGGTTAGGTATTGAAAAATGAAAAATTTACAGAAAGAATACGGACTTTACATTAACGGCAAGTGGCTGCCCGCCTCTGATGGTGCCACCTTTAAAACTTACAGCCCTGCTACCGGCGAAGAACTGGCAGTTTGCGCCGAGGCAACGCGCGAAGACGTTGATGCTGCGGTAAAAGCTGCGCACACTGCGTGGGAAAGCTGGAAGAACACCACTCCTGTTGAAAGAGCGGTTATTTTAAACAAAATTGCCGATATTATCGACGCCAACGCCCAGCACCTTGCCGAAGTTGAATCGCTGGACAACGGCAAACCCATCCGCGAAACCAGCATGATTGATATTCCGATGAGCGCAGACCATTTCCGCTATTTTGCGGCTGCCATCCGTACGGAAGAAGGCACTGCCACCATGCTGGACAACAACACTTTAAGCCTCGTCCTGCACGAGCCTATCGGCGTAGTGGGGCAGATTATTCCGTGGAACTTCCCGTTCCTCATGGCAGCGTGGAAGCTGGCTCCGGCACTGGCCGCGGGCGACTGCATTGTGCTTAAACCATCCAGCACTACCAGCCTGAGCGTTTTGGAGCTTGTGCGCTTAATTGAAGGCGTGCTGCCGGCAGGCGTGCTTAACGTAATTACCGGCAAGGGCAGCAAGTCCGGCCAGTATGTTTTGGAACACCCCGGTTTTGCCAAACTTGCCTTCACCGGTTCTACCGAAGTTGGCCGCGGCGTGGCACAGGCTGCCGCCGATAAATTAATTCCGGCTACTTTGGAGCTTGGCGGCAAATCGGCTAATATTTATTTTGACGACTGCAACTGGGATTTGGCTATGGAAGGCCTGCTTCTGGGCATTCTGTTCAACCAGGGCCAGGTTTGCTGCGCAGGCTCGCGCGTGTTTGTACACGAAAAAATTTACGATAGATTTGTTGAAGAAGCGGTTAAACGCTTTAACGCCGTAAAAGTCGGCAACCCGCTCGACCCGTCAACGCAGATGGGCTCGCAGATTGATGCGAAACAGGTTGCCAAAATTGCAAGCTACATTGATATTGCCAAAGCAGAAGGCGCAACTATTGCCTGCGGCGGCCATAAGCTTACGGAAAACGGGCTTGATAAGGGCAACTTCTTTGCGCCGACGCTTATTACCAATGTTACTAACGATATGCGCGTGGCACGCGAAGAAATTTTCGGGCCTGTGGCTGTGGTTATTAAGTTTAAGGACGAAGCCGAAGTTGTTAAAATGGCAAACGACAGCAATTACGGCCTTGGCGGTGCCGTATGGACGCAGGATATTAACCGCGCCATCCGTGTGGCAAAAGCCGTGCAGACGGGCAGAATGTGGGTTAACACCTACAACGCTATTCCGGCAGGAGCACCGTTTGGCGGTTATAAAGAATCCGGCATTGGCCGCGAAACGCATAAAGTAATGCTGGAGCATTACAGCCAGACCAAAAATATTATGATTAACCTTGGCGAAAAGCCTTTGGGATTGTATTGACAACCGCTCTTTACAATGTTAAACTTTTAGTAATTACAAATTTGCAGCTGATGATAAGGAAAAGTACCTTTAAAAGGCAGCCTAAAGCGAGCCGGTGGCGGTGAAAGTCCGGCGGCGGGCATTAAAGGGAATGGGCCTTGGAGGCGCACTGCGAGCCGCAAGGGGTAGCAGCGCCGGGAATGCTTTGCCCGTTACCATAAAAGCGGATATCGGCATCGGCCCGTATCTTTTAAGCGGACTTATTTAAGTCAAGCAGGGTGGCACCGCGAAAGTTTACAGCCTTTCGTCCCTACAGGGATGGAAGGCTTTTTTATTTACCTGTTAAGGAGTGAGCGGCATGGAAGCAGCAGAAAAAGAAAAAAAGATAGTAACATTAACGGAGGTTAAACCAACGCAGGACGGTTACCGCTGGGTGGCGATAACGGCAATGCTTCTGGCAATAGGCATTATTCTGCATACCGTAAGCCCCAATGTTGGCGGCGTTACGCCGAACTGGACCATTGCCATGTATTCCATTGTAATTAACCTGACCAACCCTTCGCTGCCGCAGGCGCTGGGCATTGGTTTTATTTCCGGCATGACGCTTGTGCCGTCCTCCAAATCGGCCTTTCCGCTGGGCAACCTTGCCAGTGAGGTTTGCGGCGCGGTGGTGTGCTGCCTCCTGGTTAAGGCCATGCTTGCCGTTAAACTTGAAAAATGGCGCCTGCGCCCGTTTATTGCCGGCCTTGTGGCAACAATGGTGAGCGGTGGCGTATTTACCTTTATTTTAAAAATAGTTTTGGGGCTGCCCTTCAGCGTATGGCTGTAGGCCATGCTGCCGGTGGTGGCGGTAATAGGCGTGCTTAACGGCAGCATTACCTTTTTGCTGTACGGGCCGGTGCGCAGGCTGTTTTTTGTGCAGGAGGAAGATAATTGATGGAAACGGTTGCGGAATTAAAGCATTTTTATTTTGCTTACAAAAAGAATAACCTTGTGCTGCACGATATTGATTTTAAAATAGAAAAAGGCTCTTTTACCGTTATCGCAGGGCCGAGCGGCAGCGGCAAAACAACGCTGTGCAAGGCTATGGCGGGCATTGTGCCGTTTTACATGGGCGGCGCGTACAGCGGCGAAGTAATGGTGCTGGGCGAAAGCACCAAAGGCAAAAAGGTATCGGATATTGCCATGCGCCTGGGGCTGATGCTGGAGGATTACGAAAGCCAGCTTGTTTCCCTCACTGCGGGCGAGGAGGTTGCTTTCAGCCTGTTAAACCACGGCTTTAAGCCGGAAGAAGTTGAAGAACGCACGCGCAGGGCACTTGAAGATGTAGGCCTGCCGGGGCGCGAAAGCTATCAGCTGGACGAACTCAGCGGCGGACAGCGCCAGAGGCTGCTTTTGGCTTCGGTTTTGGCGGTGCATCCGGAAATTATTGTTTTGGACGAGCCTGTATCGGCCATGGACCCGGACGGCGCCAATTCGCTGTACAAGCTGCTTTACAAAATACATAAGGAATACGGCACAACCATTGTGGTGGTAGAACACCGCATTGACTATCTGCTGCCGTATATGACGGATTTGGTTGTACTTAAAAAAGGGCGCCTTGTAGCGGCAGACAAGTTTGAAAACGCCGCCCGCGTTATGTATAAGGATGAAACCCTGCGGCATTTTGTGCCGGCGCTGTGGCGCATTAAGCTGGGGCTTGAAGAAAAATTCGGCGTAAGCCTGGGTAATTGGCGCACGGAAGAAGAAGCCGTTGCGGAACTGAAGGCAAAAGGTTTTACAGGGGGTGAGGCGTAATGCTGGAGGCAAAAGAGGTTAATTTTGCGTATCTGCGCGGACAGCCGGTGCTGAACGACATCGACATTAAAATTGAAAGCGGCGAATTCGTGGCGCTTTTAGGGCACAACGGCAGCGGCAAAACAACGCTGAGCCGCCTGTTCATGGCGCTTATTCATCCGCGCAGCGGGCAGGTGCTGGTGGACGGCACGGACATTGCCGCCATGGAACCGGCCGATTTGGCAGATAAAATAGGCTATGTGTTCCAGAACCCGGATTTGCAGATTTTGGAAGACACGGTTTTTGACGAAGTAGCATACGGCCCGCGTGCTAAAAAATTGAGTGAAGACAAGGTTAAACGCCAGGTGGAAACCGCGCTTGCCGCAACGGGACTTACGGATTTGGCAGACGCTTACCCGCGCCTTTTAAGCTTTGGGCAGAAGCGCCGTTTGGGTGTGGCGGCGGCACTGGCCTTAAACCCGCGCACGCTTATTCTGGACGAGATAACCAACGGGCAGGACGCCGTGGAAAAAGAGCGCATGATGAGTTATTTAAAGGCGCTTAATGAAGAAAACGGCATTACGGTAGTGCTTATTTCGCACGATATGGACACCGTGCGCCGCTATGCGCAGCGTACCATTGTGCTGCATAACGGGCATTTGGTGTTTGACGGTACGCCCGCAAAGCTGTTTGACGGCAGTATTAACGTAGAGCGCTGGGGGCTGCGCTGCCCTACGGCGACGGCAGTTGGCAACGCGCTGGGCATTACGGCAACCAGCCCGGAGGATTTTTGCAGCAGCATTAGCATGAAAGGAGAGCGGCAGGCATGAAAATATCGGCATTTACGCAGATTATAGTAACGGTAGCCGTAACGGCATGGGTATTTATTTTGCCGGTAATGGCTGTTGCCACCATTTTAGTGCTGGAACTGGCGCTGCTTCTTTCCATTAAGCACGACCGTATGACGATGGCGGCAATAGGCGGCCTGGCGGTATTTACCGGGCTGATGGTGCTTTTGCAGCTTCTGTTCGGTTCGCCGCTTGAAATTGCACTGGTCGGCGGCCTGCGCATGCTGGTTATGACCATGGCTTTTTTGTGCATGCTGGCAGCAACGCGCATACAGGATATTGCCCAGGCACTGGTAACAAAATTTCACCTGCCGTGTGAATATGCCTTTATGCTGACAACGGCGCTGCGCTTTGTACCTAACTTTCTGGCAGACAGCACCATTACTTTGGACGCGCAAAGCTGCCGTGGCTATTCCAACCGCGGCAACGCGATAAAAAGGCTGATGTCCTACGTTGTTGTTATACGCCCTCTGGTAATGCGCGCCGTAGCCAAAAGCGAAACGCTGGCGCTGAGTATGGAGCTGAAGGGCTTTGGCGCCAACACCTACAAAAACATGCCGCAGCAAAAACTCGGCCTTGCCGATTACGTTGTGCTGCTGGCGGTAATTGCGCTCAGTACGTATCCCTTCTGGCAGGAATACGTAAAAATATAAAAAGCGCCTGCATTGGCAGACGCTGAAGCTGATGTAAGTTTTGGGTTTTGTATAGCAGGATAAGCTGGTGCTGGTGCGCCGGTTATCTTTGCATAATTAAAATTTGAGTAAATGGCTGCCCGCAAGCAACGGGCGGCTTTATTTTTTAGCAGGTTTATTTTCCTCGCCCCATGTGCAAAGCTGGTCGAGTATCGTCATCAGTGATTTGCCTCGCTCCGACAGGCTGTATTCTACTTTGGGCGGAATCTGCGGATATTCGGTGCGGATGATGAGCCTGTCTTTTTCCAGCTCTTTCAGCGACAGGCTGAGTGTTTTGTGCGAGATGGTGCGGATGTAGCGTTTAAGTTCGCTGTAACGCACTACGCCAAACTCCATCAGGCAGTACAGAATAACCATTTTGTATTTGCCGTTAATCAGCGACAGCGTGTAGCTGAAACCGGTATCCTCAAAATTTGCCTTTTCGATATAATTCTTAATCATTATACTCTATACTCTCCTTTTGGTTAGTATCTGACAAAAATGTGCGTACTTCATCTTTGGTTTATATATTGTTATAATTATAGCAGAAAGACGGAGGTGGAGCAAATGGCTAAAAAAATAGTTGTTTTAAACGGCAGCCCGCGCGCAAACGGCAATACAAAAGAACTGGTAAAGGCTTTTGTTAAAGGTGCTGAAAGTGCGGGAAACACCGTACAGGTTTTTGATTTGCAGAAAATGAATATTCACGGCTGCCTTGGCTGCTGCATGGGCGGCAAAGATGAAGCAAGCCCCTGCGTGCAGAAGGACGATATGTCTTTAATTTACCCGGCTTACCGCGAGGCGGATGTGGTTGTGCTGGCATCGCCAATGTACTACTGGGGCGTAAGCGGCCAGCTTAAATGCGCGTTTGACCGCCTGTTTGCGGTGGCAGAATGTATGCCCGGCTATGCCAACCCCATTAAGGAGTGCGCACTTTTAATGGCGGCGGAGGGTGATACGGCTGACAATTTTGCTCCTGTAAAAGCCTTTTACGAAGGCCTGGCAGGGCATCTTGGCTGGAAAAACCGCGGCATTGTTTATGCAGGCGGCAATTTTGCTGCGGGCGATATTTTAAATAAACCGGCACAGCTTGCCGAAGCTGAAAAACTTGGCACGGAAATTTAACTAAAAGCAAAACTTATAAATCTCCGCAGAATATAACTGCGGGGATTTTTTTCCCTTTAACCATGCTTCACCTTGCTTAACGCCTTTATTTTAAGTACAATAAAATATAAATGCGTATGTGAGGGGGAATGCAAGTGGAACTGCGTATTTTAAAATATTTTTTAACGGTGGCCCGCGAAGAAAACATTACCAGAGCCGCTAACCTGCTGCACGTTACGCAGCCTACGCTGAGCCGCCAGTTAATGCAGCTGGAGGACGAGCTGGGCGTAAAACTGTTTTGCCGCAGCAAGCACCGCATAACGCTTACCGACGAAGGCCTGCTTTTAAAGCGCCGCGCGCAGGAAATTACCGAGCTTGCCGAGCGTACAACCCGCGAAGTATCGCGCAGCAGCGAAAATTTAATGGGCGAAATCGCAATAGGTTGCGCTGAAGCAAGCAGTATTTCCGTATTGGCGGGTTTGATGAATTATTTCCGCCAGAAATATCCGCTGGTGCATTATACGCTTTATTCCGGCATTGCCGATGATATTAAAGAACGCATTGAAAACGGGCTTTTGGATATAGCCTTTTTAACAGAGCCCGTGGATATTTCCAAATACGGCTTTGTGCGCCTGCCGCATAAGGAAGAATGGGGCGTTTTAATAAGAAAAGATTCGCCGCTGGCAGAAAAACAGGCAGTAATGCCGCAGGATTTACTGGGCATTCCGCTGTTAATGCCCAAGCGCGACCTGGTTAAAAACGAACTTGCCAGCTGGTTTGGCAGTTTAAATGACAGAATGGATTTTGCCGTTAATTACACAATGCTGATGAATGCAGCCGTAATGGTGCACAGCGGCTTTGGTGCGGCGCTGTGCCTTAACATGGGCACCGATTTTTACGGCGATTTGCGTTTTGTGCCGCTTGCGCCGCCGCTTGCAACAGGCTGCGTGCTGGCATGGAAAAAGAGCCAGCGGCAGGCACCGGCGGTGGAGGAGTTTATCAGCTCGGCGCATTCATACGTTTTGGGCATTTCCGGCAATTAAATATAGGTATTAGCTTATTTAAAGCGGCCATATTACAATGTAGGTGTAAGAAATTTGCACCTGCATTTTTTATTGCATAAAAAGTTTAAGGAGGGGAATGATATGCAGGGAGAAGCCACTGATCCGGGGCGGCTGGCCATATTAAACGCCAGACGCAATGCCGTGCTTGATGAAATTCATTTCCGCGAAAAGC
>OGRF01002176.1_pt1 | contig 11459 bp, 10 predicted proteins | sample 1553381 | NCBI WGS metagenome assembly OGRF01 (sample SAMEA2580060, study PRJEB22360) | human gut metagenome | biome: human gut; feature: human-associated habitat; material: faeces | place: Denmark | collected 2008/2010
TCAACGATTCCATAGATTGTGCCGCAGAATACGGTGCTTGCGTCTGCGGACTTCCTGCAGTTTTTGTCAAGCGGACGTTCAAAGTCAGTTATCGAACAGCTTGAGACTTCTTCATTCATCACAAACTACTACACGACCTTCTGCCTGCTGTTGTCAACGGCTTCGGTCATAGTGATAGTTGCGGTATTTCTTCTTGACGGCAAAAAGAGGAGCAGGCGTCTTAACACCGACCTTATAATGCTCTTTTTGATGCTCGTACCTATTTTAATAGAGCCTGCGAACCTTATGTGGCACACAGGAAGCTATATGTCGTTCCCATGCAGATACGCTTTCATCACCATTTTCTTTGCACTTATCTGCGCAGGATATTTTCTTTCATCGGAAAACTCAGTGGCAAAAGGAAAGAAAAACTGCGACCACTTTGTTATCTTCCTGATACTTGCGGCACTTATCTACGGCTTTTACAACTTCTCTGAGGGCTTTGTTGAAAACAACCGCTCGGGAATATCAAAATACACTTCAAGTCTTTGGCAGGACAGCACCGCCTTTGAGCTTTGCCTTGAATTTTTCATTGTGGCGGCGGCATTTTATGCGATTGTCGTTCTGCTACACAAAAAGGGCTGGATATCAAAGAAGATATTTGCTGTCTTCCTCGCACTGTTTGTTGCGGCTGAGTCATACGCAAACGTGAACATTTATATGGTATCCCCAAGCATGAACAATACTCTCCGCGCGGCTAATCATCAGAAGATAATGGATCTTTCAGACAGGCTTGACGAAACAGAGGACTTTTACAGAGTAAAGACCGCAAGCAAGCTTTTCGAGGTCAATCTGGTCGGCTCAATGGGCTACAATTCCCTGAGCCACTACACCTCCCTCACAAGCCGTGATTATATGTACATGATGAAGCAGCTTGGTTACTCTTCCTACTGGATGGAGGTAGGCTCATATGGCGGAACGGAGCTTACTGACGCTTTGCTGTCAGTAAAATATCTTATTGAAAAAAATACAGGCTCGGCTGACGCTGTATATTCAAACGATACCTACGAGATAGTGCCGACAGAATACTATCTCCCCCTTGGCATTGTGACCGACGCTGACCTTAGCGGCAGTGAGGAGCTTTCCACAGGCACAAGAAGCAACGTTCAGAAGAAGCTTTTTGAACAGCTTTTCGGCGGCAACGGTGACGAGCTTATCACAGACTACGAATACTCCACGATCTATGGTGTGCAGGACGACAGTAACTTTAAACCGAACTACACCCTCACTACTACTAGCGATATAGCCTACATGGACTACAGCATAGATGTGACAGACAAGCAGACACTTTATTTTGACTGCTTCGACAAGCTTTCAAACAGCCTCAGCGAGGATATAAACGGAAGCTTCATGGTAACAGTGAACGGTCAGGTAATGCAGATGGATTATCCGTCACAATCGAGCAACGGGCTTTTGAAGCTTGGGGAATTTGAAAATGAACACGTCAACGTGCGTGTGACCTTGAAGAAAGACATCATAAGCTGCCGTTCCTATGGCGTTTTCGGGCTTCACCACAATGTTCTTGAAAAGGCACTTGAGCAGGCACAGACCGCCGGTCTTACAGACAGTGACGGCAAGCTTTCAGGAAGCGTGAACGCAAAGGCAGGACAGAAATGTGTGCTTCAGATACCATATCAGGAGGGTCTGAAAATAAAGGTCAACGGCAAGGCTGTTTCATATGACAAGGTTTTCGGTGACCTTGTAAGCTTCGACTTGCAGGAGGGCGAGAACACAATAACTGTAACAAGCGTGCCAAAGGGCTTTTATGCAGGTCTTGCACTGACTATCGCAGGCATTGCGCTGACAGCGGGATATTTCTTCATAAGAAAGAAACTGAAATTCGGAGAAACTTTGGAAGCCGCTGCACTTGTGGCTGTTATCGGTGCGGGAGCTATAGTGATCATAGTGGTTTATATTGCACCTTGCATACTGAATATTTATAGCTGATAACAAAATAGGACAGAATAATAATTCGGGACGTCGCATTTCTGTGAAACAGAAATTGAGCCGTTCCCCTACATAACAAAACTGCGGATAGCATTTTGCCGTCCGCAGTTTTTATTTTATCCGAATTTACTTATGTTCCTCCAGATACTTTTCAGTATCCATTGGATAGCATTTCAGGTTTGGAAGCTCGTCAAGGGTAAGAACTCTTTCGCTGTTGTAGATCTTGTTCCACTCGTCAAATGTGGTGTACTGATCTGAAAGCTGTTTATCCTTGATACAGAACTCGCCGTTCCATGTACTGAACCACGCCCAGCGTGTGCCGTCGTTGAATGCTCCGTCAGGGTCGAACATCGAGCCGTTCTCTGTCATTGCGATTATCTTTTTTGTGGATGTGCTTGACTTCACAAGGTCATAATACCACTTCTGTGAAGAGCTGTCCTGCTCTGCAGGATAACAGTCATAGCCCATGATGTCGACATACTCATCTCCCGGATACCAGTCAGGATTCTGTGCGTTCCATACCCAGATCAGGTTGTTAAGACCATACTCGTTTGTGAACTTGTCATACATGAGCTGCCAAAGCTGAATGTATGCGTCCTTTCCTGCTGAACCCCACCAGAACCATGCGTTGCCAGGATACTTAGGGTCGCCTGCCGCCTCGTGGAGAGGTCGCCAAAGTATAGGCACGTTTGCGTCTGCAAGCTCTTTAAGTACCCCTGCCATATGGTCAAGGTCTGCTATGATAGAATCGTAGCCCTCTTTATCCTCGCCGCTGAGAGCCTTTGCAAGGTCGAAGTCTGTATATTCAGAATAGAAGCCCTGCCACCATGCTCCGCCGTTCTTTTCCAGGTTTTTCTCAGGGGCATACCAATGCCAGCAAAGTGAAACTATACCGTTTTCGTTGTTGTACCAGTCCATAGCCTGCAACGGCACCATATCTCCGCCGCCTGCGCCATGTGAAAGTGCGCTGTTTGAAAGGTTTGAAACGTCAAGACCAAGTATAGCAGGCGTCTTGCCTGTGTGCTTCTTTATCTCCTTGAACTCACGGCTGTCCTTGCCCTCGTTATCTCCTGAAAACTGACCTGAGATAGTATACTTGCCATAAACGTCCGTAAGGAAGTTATAAAGTCTTTTTGCCTCGTCAGAAGCGTTAGGGTTTGAAAGCTGATTTGATACCTCATACTGTGAAAGGTCGATAGCAGGAGCTGGGGTTATCTTTATCTTGTCAATATAGATATGACCGTTGTCGCCCTTTATGCCTACCTTATGAGTACCTTCGTCGATAAGCACATTTTCAGCCATAGTGTCGCCAAACTCTGTTGTGGTTGATGTGAAGTTTGTGAGCGCAGCACCGTCAACAGTGATAAGATTTGACTGACCCTCGCCGTCTGCCGCCATTGTGAGAGTAATATTATAGCTTCCCTTTGCAGGAAAATCTATCTCGAACTCCACCATATCTCCCGATGAGCCTATGGAAACAAAGCCATCGCCAGAAAACTTACCAAGAAAATTCTTATCAAGCACTGCCGCACCTCCCGAAAGAGTTCCTTTTTCCGCCTCTGACTCGTAGCTGAAATCCTCAGGAACGTCATACTCTGTCGTTACGTCTGAAAGGTCGATATTGCCAATATCCTCAACGACAGGGGCTGTTGTAGTGGTAGTCTCGCCTGCTGACGAGCTGCCTGAGCTGCTGTTTCCTGTGCTGCTGCAGCCTGCTGCCGCACAAGCGATAAGCACTGCCATAACGGCAGCAACTGTTCTTTTCATCATTCCACGCATAATGTTCTCCTTATCATTTATAATTATAATATTCAAATTTTTATAAAGCCAAGCTTTGCGAAGCTCTCGCCTTTAGGCTTTATATTCCATACTTTTAAATATATCATATAAAAAATCATTGTCAATAGCCATTTTTAATGTTTAACATCGTGTTCAAAATTGATAACGTTTACTTTTATTTGAACTAAAAAAATATGAACCCACACGACATTGGGTTCATATTTTCATACATAAAAAATATTATTTTCTGAGAAACGTTCTGTATACCCAACGGGTGAATTTTCTGGGAAATATAAACAAGCCAAGCTGCAGAGCGCATGGCATGAAAAAGTCACGGAAGCCCGTATACCCTGAACGGTGTATTATCCACCTCACACGAATGAAAGCCTTTGTATGCTCCCAGCTTTTGCGTGTATCTACAGTATTTTCATCTATGCGGTAGCGCACAAGCACCTCGGGTATATTCTGCCCCTTTGCACCATGCTGTAACATTCGTGCGATAAACTCATAGTCCTCGCACATTTTAAGGTCACTGTAACCGCCTATCTTTTCCGCAAAGGACTTGCGAAAAGCCACAGACTGCCTGTTGAAAGGGTTGCGTCGTTTGGAATATGAAGCGATATCCTTATGCATGACAGGCACTTTTTTCACCGAAACTACCTCGTCAGTGTCAGTGTCGAACTCCTCCACATATGTGCCGATGATATCAAGCTTAGGCTTCACCGCAAAAAGGGTCATCTGCTTCAAGCAGCGGTTAGGGAGAGATATATCGTCACTGTCCATTTTCACGATATAATCGCATTTACACGCCTTTATGCCCTCGTTGTAAGCCTTTCCAACGCCCACGTTCTCATCTATCTGAACGATATGGAAAATATGCTTGAACTCATCCTGAAAAGACTTTACGATAATATTAAGCTCGCAGGTGAGCTTGCCGTCGCACACAAGCACGAAGTCAGAGGGAGGATATGACTGCATGAGCATAGACTCAAGACTCTCGTTAAGGTTCTCAGGAAGCTCACGGTCATACACCGACATAAGCACACTGTATTCAGGCAGCGTATATTTTCCAACACGATACGTCATAAGATCCCTCCCCTGCATTATTATCAACTCAATTATACTATAACAGCTCCAAAAAGTCAACTACGACCAACAAAGTATACTATATTATATAGTACAGACCAATACACAAAAAAGACCGCCCCATTCGGAACGGTCTTGTAAGCTACTTTGAAAAATTAGCCAAGCTTCTTAGCAAGCTGTGATACCTTTCTTGCAGCAGCATTCTTATGCATAATGCCCTTTGTGCAAGCCATATCTACCTTCTTGATAGCAGCTCTTACTACTTCTTCCTTGTTTTCTGCATTCTCAGCTACAGCAGCGTCAGCCTTCTTGAGTGCAGTTTTAAGATCAGACTTTACAGCCTTGTTTCTCATTGTCTTAGTGTTGATAACCTTGACTCTCTTCTTAGCGGATTTAATGTTTGGCATACCGACACCTCCCTCATTCTGTATAAATTTGCACTTATTTGCACAAGCTATCCGCAGACTGAGAGGAAATGCGGAAAGCCCTTTAAACAAGCCTTGTAAAATATTTTACCACATTTCAAAAGAAATTGCAAGGGGGTTTACTGAAAAAAATATAGAAATTTTGCGGTCTAAATTGTAGGAACACACAAAAACTTACACGATATCACAGAAAGGTGAATAAAATGAGCATTAGAACGGATATGGCGGCGGAGAGCTTTTCTCAGGCAGGCGGTGCGGAAAAGCTTCGGGGAGTAAAAGTCAAAAACAAGGTTATTGAAAACGCTAGGCTTGAGGTAACGGACATCACCATAAAATATTTCCGGACAACCCCATAGAACCACAGGAAGCCGCCGAGAAGCTTGGCAGACCTATCGGCAGATACATCACACTTACCGCCACAGATTCAACATTCGATATGTACAGCGACAGTTTTCGTGAGCGTGCAGAAGTCATAGCAAAAGCCATAAGGGAGCTTTGCGGTGGTTGTGAACGTTTTTTGGCAGTAGGGCTTGGGAACTATGCCCTGACTTCCGACGCTGTTGGCCCTCTTACCGCTGAAAAGATCTTCGCTACCCGCCACATAAAAAGCCTTGCAAAAGAGATTGATACTGACGATCTGGGCGAGGTCACAGTGATACAGACAGGAGTGCTTGGAAACACGGGAATAGAATCCTCCGAGCAGGTAAAAGCTATCGCAGAGCGTGTAAGACCGCAGGCTGTCATTGCCGTTGACGCATTGGCTTGCAGCGAGCTTTCAAATCTTGGCAGGACAATACAGCTTTGCGACACTGGCATTTCTCCGGGGAGCGGAGTCGAAAACGCACGAAAAGAGCTTTCGCTTTCGACCCTCGGGGTAAAGTGCATTGCCATAGGCGTGCCAACGGTCATAGACCTTTGCACTGCCGCACAGCACATTTTCGGTCAGACAGCACCTGAAAGCTCCGAAAACATCATGGTCGCTCCGAAAACTGCTGACAAACTTTCGGAAAACTGCGCAAAGCTCATTGCAATGGGCATAAACCGTGCCGTTCACCCTGCCCTGTCGCAAGAGGACATTCAAACTCTCACCTGCTGACAAAAGACAGGTGATACAGTAATGTAAAAGCTGTATACAACAATTGTAAACTTTTTATTAATATGTATGAGTGAAATTGCGAAAACGTTTTCTGAAAACGAATACTCACACAAATTCAACACACCTTTGTCATAATCAACAAAAACGCTTGAGCTTTATATTGCAAAATGCTGATTGACTAAATTTAAACTTTTTGTTATCATTAGTAAGGACGAAAAATAAGCGTTATGGCAAGCGTTGTCGGGTAACAATGCTTGTCGATCGTAACAGATGAACGTTTTGGGTAAGGAACATTCGTCTATTATCAAGGAGGTTACTATAATGAAAATGGCAAAGAGAATTTTCGCTGCTGCTTGTGCGCTTTCACTGGCTTGCAGCATGGCTGCTTGCGGCAGCTCATCAAGTGACAGCTCATCTTCCAAGAAGGAAGCTAAGGCTATGACAGATGATCAGAAGGAGCAGGTAAATGCACTTCAGGATAAGCTCCCGGACATCGAGCTTTCAAACAAGACTATCAAGTGGATGGCTCACTATGACATCAACCCTAGTGATGGTAAGTCAGAGTCACCTGCTATCTCACTTTTCCAGACTAAGTACGGCGGAAAGATTGAGTATGTTCAGACAACTTGGGATAACAGATATACTGATCTTGCTAAGGCAGTTATGGCTAACGACTCACCTGACTTCTTCCCTGCTGACGACATGGACGCATTCCCTAAGGGTGCTATCAAGGCCATGTTCGAGCCTATCGACGATGTAGTTGATTTCAGCTCAGACATCTGGTCATCATCACAGACACTTAACGATTCATTCATATTCAACGGCAAGCACTATGTAGCTGCTATCGACGTAAGACCACAGTATGTTTGTACATACAACACAAAGACAATATCAGACTTTGGCTATGACGATCCTGCTGAGCTTTACGCTAATGACGAGTGGACATGGAGCAAGTTCACAGAGATGTGCCTTGACTTTGCAGACTCTGAAGCTGACAGATATGCTCTTGATGGTTACTGGTACGGCAAAGCTCTTAACGATACTTGCGGTTATCCACTTATCGGTCTTGAGGACGGCAAGCTTGTAAACAACATGGGCAAGGCTGAAGTTGGCACAGTTCAGGATCTTATGTACAACCTTGAGAAGAACAACGTTGTATTCGACAGATCAAGCAACAACTGGAAGACAAGAGGTGACGGAGCTAACGGTGAAGGTCTTGGTTCACAGCTCACACTGTTCATTCCTATCGGCACATGGGCTCTCGAGGATACTCCTGAAAAGACTAAGACATTCGGAAGCGTCAAGGACGGCGAGGTTATGTTCGTTCCAATGCCAAGAATGGACGATTCTGACAAGTACTATGTATCTACAGGCGTAAACGGCTATCTTCTCTGCAAGAACGCTCCAAACCCAGACGGCTTCAATGCGTTCGTAAACTGCTGCAAGGTTGCAAACTCTGAGGTACAGAACATCACAGAAGAACAGCTCAAGAACGACTACGGCTGGACAGACGATATGATCGAGATGCGTAAGACAATTTACGATCTGGCTAGACAGAATCCTGTATTTGACTTCCAGGACGGCGTATCTGCTGAGCTTTCAACACTTATGCAGACAGTAAACCAGGCTACAATGGTAACAGGCGGCGGAGCTACTACATGGACAGAGTGCGTTGCTGAGAACCAGAAGGCTGTTGATTACATCATCAAGGAAGCAAACGCTAACGTTGCTGAATAATTCAGTATTTTCAAGCGGGACGTTCATTCGTCCCGCTTTTTTTATTGCCTTTGTATTTGTCACGAATTTGTTAAATATATTTGTACGCAAAATGCACAATATAAAATACATAAATTTGTGCAAGAATTTTGCGGATTTTTATGTACAAATCACAAAAAATATGCTATAATAAATACACGTTAAAAAGAATATCAAAGAAGGGAGATATGTTTTATGAGATCTATTATTACTATCAGCCGTGAATTTGGCAGCGGAGGACGTGAAATAGGCAAGAAGCTTGCTGATGATCTGGGCATACCTTTCTATGATAAAGAGCTTTTGGAAATGGCTTCAAAAGAGAGTGGTATATGTCAGGAGCTTTTTGTTAAGAACGATGAGTCCTATACTAACAGCTTTCTTTTCTCACTGGTCATGGGTAACTACCCTGTAAGTGCAGACGGCAGGATCAATCCTGATATGCCGCTGAATCACAAGATTTTCTTGGCTCAGTTTGAAACTATCAAGAACATTGCAAAGAAGGGTCCTTGTGTTATTGTAGGACGTTGTGCTGACTATGTTCTGAAGAATGAGCCTAATATTATCGACTTCTTCATTTCCGGCAACACTGCCGAAAAGAAAAAGCGTATCCTTGAGAGATACGATATTGAAAAAAACAAAGCTGAGGACTTTATCCGCAAGACTGATAAGCGGAGAGCTTCATACTATAATTATTATACCGACATGAAATGGGGCGAAGCAAAGAACTATGACCTTTGTATCAACTCGTCCAAAACAGGCGTTGACGGTGCTATCAAGCTTATGAAGGCTTATATCGAAATAAAAGAAGCCAACGCTGATAAATAGGAATTTTTCGTTTTAATTCATTTTACTTTCCTTACTACGAAAGAGGGCTGACCATAGGGTCGGTCCTTTTCCGTTTTATGAGGAGTTTTATTACTCTAGCTTAAACAAAGTGTAACCAATATGTTATTGACAATAACAAGCAAATATATTATACTGTATAAAAGGGCAGAAGTCCGTCAAAAAAATAAAAAAATACTGCAAAAGGAGAAACAGAAAATGGCTGAAATAAAAGTTATCACTATCGGCAGACATTATTGCGCAGGCGGTTCGACTATCGGTAAGCTTGTGGCTGAAAAGCTTGGTATCCCATGCTATGACAGAGAGATAATCGACATGGCGGCACAAAAAAGTGGCATTGCAATGAGCGAGATACAAAAATACGAGGAAGCCGCTCTGAGCATTCTCAAAACACCGATAAATCTGTTTTCAAAGGAGAAAGAGTATCCTATAACAGAGAAGATATTCGCCGCTGAAACAGAGGTAATAATGGAGCTTGTTTCAAAGGGAAACTGCGTTATCGTGGGCAGATGTGCAGATTTTATACTGAAAAACAAAGTCAAGACGCTGAATGTCTTCATTAATGCAAGCTTTGAAAAGCGTCAGGAGTGTGCAATTGAGAAGCACAACATCTCCGAAGACGAGGTGGAAGCAAGACTCAAAAAGTATGACAAAAAACGTGCCGACTATTACAACTCCAACACCAACAAAAAGTGGGGAGATATTTCAAGCTATGATATGTGTCTTGACAGCGGCAAGCTTGGCTACGAAATGTGCGCCGAGATAATTGCTGACACTGTGAAGCTTTCAAGGGAGAAATAGGGGCAATATTTTATTGGGAGCGATAAAAAAATGTCAAAGGATAAGGAAGTCAAGACCAACGCCATGCGTATTCTTGACAGAAATAAGGTAAAATACAAGGTCAACACATACGAGTGCGACGAGTTTATCGACGGCATACACATTGCAGATATGCTCGGTCAGCCATATGAAAGCTCGTTCAAGACCCTTGTGACAGTGGGTAAAAGCGGAAATTACTATGTTTTCGCTATCCCTATCGCAGAGGAGCTTGACATGAAAAAGGCGGCAAAGTCTGTGGGCGAAAAGTCGGTCGAGATGCTCCATGTGAAGGATATAAACTCTGTTACGGGCTACATTCGTGGTGGCTGTACACCCCTTGGCATGAAAAAACAGTACATGACGGTAGTTGACAGCTCTGCGGAGCAGTTTGAGGAGATAATCATAAGCGGCGGACGTATCGGGTCGCAGATAATGCTTTCTCCGAAAGACCTTATCAAGGTCACAAGGGGTAAATTTGAGAGCATAACAATGAGTGAATAGACAAAAAAAGAGAGCCGCTTGGCTCTCTTTTATTTTGCATTTATGTTGATATATTCGGGCTTTGTCTTTGAATACATTATTTTCTGGCTGGAATAAAGTCCGTAATAGCCCGAAAGCATATAGCTTACTCCGCAGGCGACCGCAAAAAGCACAAGCCCACTTCCACCGAAAAGCTCATAGCTGAGAAGTATGGAAGCCACAGGGCAGTTCACAACGCCACAGAAAAGTGCCACAAGACCTATAGCAGCACCGAATGATGGGTCAAGCCCCAAAAAGCCTGCGGCTGTACAGCCGAAAGTTGCTCCGATAAAGAAGGTCGGGACTATCTCACCGCCCTTGAAGCCTGTATTTATAGTTATGGCGGTGAAAAGCATTTTCAGGGCAAAGGCTTCTGGGTGCGCCTTACCTTTCTCTAAAGCCGCCACGATAACGTCTACGCCTGCTCCGTTGTAATCCCTTGTACCTACAAGCAAAGTCAATGCAATGATCACAACGCCACCTACAGCTATCCTGAGATAGGTGTTAGGCAGATACATCTGAAATCTTGAATGTGAAAACTCCATTACCATGCAAAGGAGTATGGATATCACCGCACAAAGAGCCGCAAGCGCCGCTATCTGGGTCACAGACACAAGGGAAAGCCTTGGTATGCCTGTTATGTTGAACTTTGTTGGCGCAAGCCCTGCCAACAGCGATATTTTATATGCGATAAGAGAGGAAGCTATGCAAGGCACAAGACCCACATAGTATATAACGCCCACACTTATTACTTCCATAGCGAAAAAAGTCGCAGTCAAAGGCGTGCCGAAAAGTGCGGCAAACACCGCGCTCATTCCGCACATTATCACAAGGCTGGAGTCTTTTTCGTCAAGCTTTAAAAGCTCGCCTGCCTTTGCGCCAATGCTTCCGCCAAGTTGCAAAGCCGCACCCTCACGTCCTGCCGAACCGCCCGTAAGGTGGGTGAGTACGGTGCCTAGAAAGATGAGAGGCGCCATAAGCAGCGGCACTTTGATGTTTCCACGAACAGAACTTATGATAAGATTTGTACCGGTCTCCTCGTTCACCTTGCAGACACGATAGCTGAAAATGATAAACAGACCTGCCAACGGCATAAGATACAATGTCCAGCTATGACCATCACGGAAGCCTGTGGCAAAGTTTACCGCCAT